>Ga0129327_10002597_pt1 | contig 10512 bp, 10 predicted proteins | sample CPBDNA_6_FD_111799 | JGI IMG/M metagenome (GOLD analysis project Ga0129327, IMG submission 111799) | Freshwater to marine salinity gradient microbial communities from Chesapeake Bay, USA - CPBay_Spr_31_0.8_DNA | ecosystem: Environmental > Aquatic > Marine > Coastal | place: USA: Chesapeake Bay...
AGCTGTTCGTTTAACTCCATCCATTCGGTTTCAAGATTATCTAGCTCAGTCGTTTCTAGGCCTTGCTGATGGAGTAGTTTTTTCAAAGTATCTTTTTGCGCGTCCTCATAAAGCCCGCTATCACTTAACTCAGCTTCTCGTTTTTTCGCAGCACTCTCTAACTGATCGATTCGTTTCTCAATAGCCTGTGTTCGCAGGGTCATGGGGCGTAGCTGTTTGCGCAGCTCAGCTTCTTCACGTTTCCGTTGGCGTCGTTGCTCTGCCGAAAGGCTGGCTGTTTCAGCGCCCTCTAAACTGGCTTGCGCATCCGATCGAAGTGTCGTGCTGGCGCGACTTTTAAGTAACCATCGAGCATAGGCATCGAGATCTTCTTCATAGGGCTTAAGTTTGCCATCGGCGACTAACCACAGTTCATCGGTAACGGTTTGCAATAGGTGGCGATCATGCGAGACAACTAATAGCGCGCCTTCAAAGCTTTGCAGTGCAATATTAAGCGCATGACGCATATTTAAATCAAGGTGGTTGGTGGGCTCATCAAGTAATAAGAGATTAGGCTTTTGACGCACCAGAGTTGCTAACACCAAGCGGGCTTTTTCGCCGCCAGACATCGGTTTAACTAACGATAACGCCATGCTGTTAGCGAAGCCAAAGCCGCCCAAGAAATTCCGTAAGTCTGATTCAGAGGCTTCGGGGTGTAGGCGGCTTAAATGCGATAGCGGGGTGTCGTCATTGCGTAATTGCTCAAGTTGATGCTGGGCAAAATAGCCAATATTCAATTCTTTGGCGCGCTCAATATCGCCGCTCTGAGGAATTAAGCTGCCGGCTAAGGCTTTTACTAAGGTGGATTTACCTGCGCCATTTGCGCCCAATAAACCAATTCTTGCGCCCGCTTCTAAACGAAAGTGAATATCGTTAATAACAGTAATGTCGTCATAGCCAAGATTCAGTTTTTCGGCTTGTATCAATTGCCGAGGATTTTTCTCAGGCGCGGTAAAGGCAAACGAAAAAGGCGAGTCAATATGTGCGGGTGCAATAGTTTCGAGTCTGGCTAGGGCTTTTAATCGACTTTGGGCTTGCTTGGCTTTAGTAGCCTGAGCGCGAAAGCGATCAACAAATTTTTGCATATGGGCAATACTGGTTTGCTGCTTTTCATAGGCTGCTTGTACACCGGCTAGGCGGGCAACACGTTGCTTTTCAAAGGCCGAATAGTTACCGGTATAGTAATCAATTTTTTGACGTTCAATATGGGCGATATGGGTGCAAACGTTGTCGAGAAAATCACGGTCATGTGATATTAAAAGAAGGCTGCCATCATATTGTTTAAGCCAGGCTTCCAGCCAAATAATGGCATCAAGATCCAAATGGTTAGTCGGCTCATCCAATAATAAAATATCAGATTTTTGCATTAATGTGCGTGCCAAATTCAGTCGCATACGCCAACCGCCAGAAAAGTCACTGACGGTTTGTGCTTGCTCAACTACGCCAAAACCTAAGCCTGCCAGTAATTGAGCAGCTCGTGATTCTGCGGTGTAGGCATCGGCGCTTTCTAGCTGTTCATAAGCGAGTGCTAGGGCATCACCAGAACCCGATTCTTCGGCCTTTTTGAGTCGCTGCCTTGCCGCCATTAACGGTGCGTCTCCAGCAATAACAAAATCAACTGCTGTGCCGCTCATTGTATCCATATGCTGCTCAACGGTTGCAAGCTTCATGCTGCGCGGGACATCCACTTCACCGAGATCACTGGCCAGCTTACCGGTAAGAAGGGCAACTAAGCTAGATTTACCACAGCCATTGGCTCCAGTTAATCCTAGGCGATGACCGGCATGAACGGTAAAACTCGCGTCTTCGAATAATAGTTTTTCGCCGCGTCGTAATGCGACTTGTGAGAGTTTTATCATGCTTTATCTTTTATGGTTGCGGCTGTTTCTTTTTAGATTACGGTTTTTTTAGCGCTAATCTCGAAATGTGCCTATAAAGCTTACCCGTATAGACTACGGTTAAAACGCTAGGCCGCACTATACAGTGATTATTATGATGTTGGAAAGTGATCCATAGAATCAGGAATTATGCCTTTAATGTTGTAGGCGAGGGCAATGATTTGCGCAATAATAATATACAGTTCATGGGGTATTTCATCACCGAGCTCTAGCATGGCTAACATTTCGGTGAGTTCAGGGTTCTCATATAAAGGAATGCCAAGCTCTCTGGCTAAGGCAATAATATCTTCGGCTATAGCGCCTTCACCCGTCGCCGTTACAACCGGCGCACCAACGCCTTCGTACTGCAAGGCAATGGCTTTTTGGTAAGCGTTTACGCCGCGTTTCTTTCTGCTTAGCTCGTCATTATCATTGCTCATTGATTAGACCTCCGTGTCGAGTAAGTTGTCGAGCAAATTAATGGTGCCATTCGCTCGAACATCTTCAGGTTCGCCAACACGACACTGTAAACGCTGCACGTCTAAACCTAAGCGATCAAGGTTTTCAGCCATTAATGCCAGTTCGCGATTAACCTTATCGACGGTTGACGCTTCTGTGACCCAGAGTACTGCCGCAATGGTTTTACCGCGCAGGGTGGCAAAGGCAACCATATTGCCGTGCTCCTCAAGATCAAAAGACAGTCGTGCATTCCAGGCTTTGTCTGCTGGTTCTGCCAGCGGTTCATTGTCTTTATCGGCTTCAATATGAATATCAATGATATTCAATTTTTGCTCTACCCAAACAGGTAGCTCTAATGACCAGCTTTGATTCACAGCGCTATCATTGGTTGTTAGTAGCTGCGTGTTTGCCGTGAATAATTGCTGGCTTTGAGTACGCGTGACCACCGTTAACGCCAGCCTTAATAGCTGTAGAAGCTGCTCATTACTATCGCCGCTTAACGGCTTAAGCGAGGCATCGGCCATGGATGAATTTGCTATTAAAGACCAGAGTGATGAAAGTGTGGCGTTATTTTGCAGCGCTGGATTAATGGCTTTGTCACTAGCTGCATTGCTGCTCAATAAGCTGCTTTTAAGTGCTGTAATAAGCTGTAATACGGCCTGCTTATGATCAACGTTAGAAAGATTACTTTGCGCTTGAGTGGCGCCTGCATTGGCAGAGCCAGTTTGAGTCAAGCGGGTATTTAGGCCTAATGTATCAGCAAGATTTTTTATTGCGGGGTTCGATATGGCTATGCCTTTTGAGCGAGCGGCAGCAATTAAATGCGCCATTTTTGCCTCATATAATAAGCCACTATTATGTATGGCTCTGGCTAAGCCGTTCGCTTGTGTAAGCTGCTCTAAGGGGTTAATGCTTTTTTGAAGATGACTTACAGCCGTTTGCAATGCTGTAGGTAATGAAGGCTGTTGCCGGCTAAGGGTGTTTAGGGTTGCTGCTAAAGATTCTTTAGCAACTTGTCTGGGTAAGTTGGCACGCAATGCGGATTGTAATGTGGCTAATGTTTTAGCCTGTAATGCTTGCTCTGTCTGATGGTTTGATTGTGAGCCTAAATTTTGAGTGGCTGCTGTTGCGTTGGCTCTGGCCAATGATGTTGATAGTTCATTATTGATAACGCCTGTGCGCATTCCTACAATCTCAACTTGCTGATGAGATAATACTTGCAGTTGTAATATTTGACCGATTCTAGGCGCGAGCGGGGACTGAACACTCAAGGTTTTATTGCCGCCAACATTCATCAAAACTTCATAGCGATTAGGGTTGAGTTCAACAGCGGCTTTGGCTGATGTGCTTTTACTTCGGCCACTCAAATCCATTGCTTGCTTAATGTCTTGCTTGATGTCCTGCACAGCCTCTTGTTTATGCGTTAATGACTTCTCCAATGTGGCTTTATTATTGGCAAGCTGATGGGTAACTTTAATGACTTTCGCTTCAACCAGCTCTCCGACTCTCGAAGCAAGGTACTGTAAAGTATCGGTCGTCGCTGCTCTCAGCTGAATATCATTATTCGCATGTGAGGCGGCGGGATGGCTAGGCGGTTGAACCATAAATAATCATCAAATATCAAAGTGGCTTGTTTTTTTAGCGTTCTTTTGTTGTCTAACTTATGGTCAACTATGTCGCATGCATTAAACGGCTACTCCGCAAAATGCGCCAATTGCTAGCCTCATAACCCTTATAACGGCTTTTTAGCGAAAATGATGAGCGTAATGTGCTGACTTAGCCTCAAAAAGTCGATTTTTACTTTATACTAGCCCCTTATTTTTTGACCGTTGATGTTATTAACGTATTATTAGCGGCTTATTGAAAAGTCCATAATCGTTCTGTCTCTAGCATTATTAAGTGAGCATTTTTTTGTCTACTGAAGCCTCTAACCATTCCACTCAAACGCACATCAGCGATGAGCCTAGTTTAGTACTAGACTCTGTTAGCTGTGAGCGTGGAGAAAGATTGTTAGTTCAGTGTTTATCAATGAGTCTTGCTGCAGGTCAGGGTGTTAGAATCGAAGGACCCAACGGCAGTGGTAAGACGACATTGTTGCGTGTCTTGGCGGGTTTAAGCCAGCAATACAGTGGTGCCGTTCGCTGGTGTGGTGAAGATATCCGCCAAGCACGTTCGGTACTGGCAGCAGACACTTTGTATATAGGTCATCTTGCCGGCGTTAAGGCTTTGCTCACACCTCTAGAAAATTTAGCTTGGTGGGTTTCTCTACACATACCTTCGCTTGATCCGCTATCAAAAGAAAGCCTGCTAAACGCCTTAACTCAAGTAAGCCTACAGCGCTTTGCTAACACCCCTTGTCATCAATTGTCTGCTGGGCAGCAACGCCGCATTGCCTTAGCACGATTGTATTTAAGTCAGCATCGTTTATGGATATTAGATGAGCCTTTTACAGCCATCGATACCGACGGTGTAGCCTTGTTAGAGCAACGCATTGCCGAGCATCTTGCACAAGGCAATATGGCGATTATCACCACTCATCAAGCCATGCAAATAGAGGGCTTTAGCAGCTACTGTTTAGACAAGGTTGAGCAGAAAGAGGGCGGCGACCAATGAACGGTGGTAAACCCAACACAGACATCGGTATTTTTGCGGCTTTTAACGCCTTATTGCTTCGCGATTTACGGGTTTACTTTCGCTCTCGTGGCACATGGTTAAATCCTTTAGTCTTCGTGTTAATGGTGATTACTTTATTCACTTTAGGTATTGGCCCTGATCCAAGTGCATTATCGACTCATGCTTCTGGCATTATCTGGGTAGTCGCTTTGCTTGGCATAATGCTTTCGTTAGATGCGCTGTTTCGTGCTGACTTTGATGATGGCTCCTTAGAACAGTTATTACTTTCACCACAGCCTCTTTACCTAGCCGTTCTGGCTAAGGTATTGGCACACTGGGTTATTACCGGCTTACCTATTGTATTGGCTTCGCCGCTTTACAGCTTAATGCTAGGTATTCCCGCCAATGCAATTGCGTTTTTAGCTTTGGGGCTTTTACTGGGCAGTGGTATTCTCAGCTTTATTGGCGCTATTGGTGCATCTTTAACGGTAAGTTTACGCAGTGGTGGCTTGTTGATTGCTTTACTCACTTTGCCCCTTTATGTACCTGTTATTATCTTTGGCTCGCAGTTTGTCCAAAGCGCTATTGAGGGATGGCCGCTAATGCCAACGCTCTCTATGTTGTTGGGCCTGCTTATTGGTGCCATAGTACTCGCACCTATAGCAATTATTGGTGGTCTTCGATTGAGCCAAGATAGCTAAAAGACAGTATATATAAAGTGGTAGATACAACGCTCAGCGTATAAATAGTCGACGATAGCAGCACAGTAATAAGCTATCTCAACAATGAATGAATAACTAAGGGTTAATTATGGCAAGTTGGCAGTGGTTTCATCGCCTTGGATCACCTAAGTGGTTATCCGGTACGATTGATCGTTGGCTACCGTGGGTGTTAGGTGCAGGAACATTGCTGCTATTAATTAGTGCGGTTTGGGGTTTGGCTTTTACTCCACCCGACTATAAGCAAGGCAATAGCTTTCGTATTATCTATATTCATGTGCCCACAGCAATAGTCGCTTTGGCGGCTTATTATGTTATGGCGGTTGCTGGAGCGGTATCTATTATATGGCGTATGAAGGTGGCAGATATGGTTTTGCGTGCCATTGCTCCCGTAGGCGCAGCGCTCACTTTTTTAGCTTTAGTGACAGGTGCTATTTGGGGTAAGCCAACCTGGGGAGCCTATTGGATTTGGCAAGATGCTCGACTCACTTCAATGCTATTATTATTCTTTTTATATTTAGGCATTATGGCTTTACATGATGCTTATCAAAACAACGCTAGTGGTAATCGCGCGGCAGCGATTATGTCTTTGGTGGGTACGGTAAATATTCCAATTATTTATAAGTCGGTTGACTGGTGGTCAAGCTTACATCAACCAGCCACACTTAAATTTACCGAAGAATCAACCATTGCAACTGAAATGCTACAGCCATTAATGTTAGCGATTCCTGGCGCTTATTTGTTTTTTATTGCTGCAGTGATGTTGCATTTGCGTGTACAAATTGCACGTAATGAAAAAGATACTCGCTGGATGGCTGAGCGCGCTTCGTAATAAGTCTGTTTTTTTTAAGAGGTGATTTATGTATTTTAATAATCTAGCTGAGCTATGGGAAATGGCCGGTCATGGACCTTATGTTTGGTCTGCCTATGCAATTAGCTTTGCTGTACTTGCCGCAATGGTTGTTATTCCTGCTGTGCGTTACCGTCAGCAGTTAGCGCAAATACGCCAGCAGCAGCTGCCTTCAGATAAAAGTTAAGAGATCAGTTAATTATGCATCCTGCACGAAAACAACGCTTAATCATTGTTGCCATTATTGTTATTGGTGCCAGTGTTGCAACGGCTTTAATTGCTAATGCGCTCAAGCAAAATCTTAATCTATTTTATGAGCCTTCTCGTATTGCTAATGGTGAAGCACCCATAGGCCGAAAAATTCGTGTTGGCGGTATGGTTTTAGAGAATAGTTTAACGAGACTGCCTAATTCATTGACCGTGCAATTTGTCGTTACCGATTATGAAGCAGAAGTGACTGTGGAATACACGGGCATTCTTCCTGATATGTTTACTGAGGAAGCCGGTACAGTCGCTACCGGAGTTTTAACGGAAGACGGTTTATTTATTGCCGAGCAAGTACTGGCGAAACATGACGAAACTTATATGCCGCCAGAAGTGGCCGCGGCCTTAAAAAATAAACCGCCTGCTTATTAATTTAGATTTGTTTAATGACTTTTTATGCAGTTTAAATCAATACACTTTTAATCAATGCACTTTTAATCAATGCACTTTTAATTCAATATAAATGGACCACTCTTGATACCAGAAATCGGACATTTTGCATTATTGCTTTGCCTGCCAATAGCAATATTTCTTGCCAGCATTCCATTGCTAGGTGCCATTCTAGGTCGGCCGCTTTGGATGCGTTTAGGACCTTTGCTTGCATTGGGCCAATGGTTGTTTTTATTGCTGGCCTTTATTTGCTTAACACATTCTTTTTTAACCGATGACTTTACCGTTAAGTTAGTTGCCATGCATTCAAACTCTGCATTACCTTGGTACTTTAAGTTAAGCGCAGTTTGGGGAAATCACGAAGGCTCACTTTTACTTTGGGTATTCATTTTAGCGTCATGGACACTCGCAGTTGCTTATGCCAGCCAAAGTTTACCGTTGGATATGCGAGCGAGAGTACTGGCCGTGCTGGGTATGATTAGCATCGGCTTTTTATTATTTATTATTTTTACCTCTAATCCCTTTGAGCGTCTACTGCTGAATCCTGTTGCCGATGGCAATGACCTCAATCCATTGCTTCAAGATTTTGGTTTAATTATTCATCCGCCAATGCTTTATATTGGCTATGTCGGCTTTTCTGTCGCCTTTGCCTTTGCCATTGCGGCATTGATGACCGGGAACCTAGATGCAGCATGGGCTCGCTGGTCACGTCCTTGGACCAATATTGCTTGGGCGTTTTTAACGATTGGTATTGCCCTAGGCAGTTGGTGGGCTTATTACGAATTAGGTTGGGGTGGCTGGTGGTTTTGGGATCCTGTAGAAAATGCTTCGTTTATGCCATGGCTGGCAGGTACGGCTTTGATTCATTCCCTAGCCGCTACTGAGAAGCGTGGTGTATTCCGCAGCTGGACAGTATTGTTAGCGATTTTAGCATTTTCATTAAGTCTTCTCGGTACCTTTTTAGTGCGCTCAGGGATTTTAGTTTCTGTGCATGCTTTCGCAAGTGACCCTACGCGTGGCTTATTTATTCTCGCCTTTTTAGTGCTAGTGATTGGTGGTTCGCTGTTACTGTATGCGGTTAAGGCGCCAGCTATTCGATCTAATGCCAAGTTTGGCCTGTTATCGAGAGAGAATTTTTTACTCGTCAATAATATTTTATTGGCCATTGCTTTATCTGTAGTTTTACTCGGCACACTTTTTCCGCTGGCGAGTAGTGCATTAAACTTGGGTAGCTACTCGGTTGGGCCACCTTATTTCAATGCTATGTTTGTACCGCTTTCATTACCAATGATAGTCTTAATGGGAATTGCTCCTTATATTAGCTGGAAGCGCAGCAATAAAATATCGGCGGCAATCCCTAAGTGGTTAATTGCGGCTTTCGTCGCTTTATTGTTAGCAGGGTTAGCTACGCTTAGCTTATCGAATCAATACCAACAAGATTTTAATTGGCTTGCATTTATCACGCTTGTTGTCAGTTTATGGCTAATAACTTCAACGGCTTTGCATATGTTTTCGAAAGCTAAACATCAGCAAGGTTTGTTGGCTGGATTTAAGCGCTTATCGGTTAGCTACTGGGCCATGGTAATTGCGCATACAGGTATTGCGGTAGCCGCTATTGGCATAGGCTTAACCTCAGTTTATGAGCAGCAAAAAGATGTTCGTATGTTATTGGGAGATGATATATCTGTTAGTGGTTATCGCTATCAATTAACGGCTATTAATACCTTTGAAGGACCAAACTTTAGCGGTACTCGTGGCGATATTACTGTGTTTGATGGCGATACCGTTATCACCGTATTACAGCCTGAAAAACGCTTTTACTATGCTGCACGTAATGTGATGACTGAAGCTGCTATTGACCCTGGCTTAACGCGTGATTTATATGTTGCTTTAGGTGAAGAGTTAGAAGAGGGCGCTTGGGCTGTTCGCGTTCATGTTAAGCCCTTCGTACGCTGTATTTGGCTGGGCGCTTTAATGATGGCTTTCGGTGGCTTTTTAGCTGTCACCGATAAACGCTATCGCAGCAAGAGGATGCTCAATGCTTAGCTCTTCACGAATAAAGCTGTTTATTCCATTAGTCGTTTTCGCCTTATTAGCGTTAGTTTTTTTGCAATTAGAAAAACGTATGATTAGTGGTGATTATGATCCATCAATGCTGCCTTCGGCCTTAATCGGCAAGCCGCTGCCTGAGTTTAATCTAACAACATTAGATAATCCCAATACAGTGATTACCTCTATTAATTTAAACAACAAAGCTGCGCTATTAAATGTATGGGCAACATGGTGTGTTTCATGCCGTGTTGAGCACGCATATTTAAATACCTTAGCAGAAAAGGGCATCACAATTTTTGGCTTAAATTATAAAGATGATCAGCAAAAAGCGAATCAATGGCTAATAAGGTTAGGCAATCCCTATGAACTTAATTTATTTGATGTTAACGGTAAGCTTGGTCTTAATATGGGAGTTTATGGCGCACCAGAGACTTACGTGCTCGATGCTAACGGTATCGTTCGTTATCGTCATGTAGGTGTTGTCGATGAAAAAGTTTGGCAATCAAAAATTCTTCCTCTGGGATTAAACTGGTAATGATATTGAGAGCTTTTCTGGTTACTGCGATTTTTTTACTTAGCCTTTCGGGTTTTACGAGTGCGGCTGACTCAAGCGGTCTGGCTAATCAAGATTCAGCAAACGAATTAAAGGTTTTTTCTGACCCGGATATGCGCCAGCGTTATTATGGACTTATCGCTGAGCTGCGCTGCCCTAAATGTCAGAATCAAAACTTAGCAGATTCAGATGCGCCCATTGCCACAGACTTACGCAACGAACTCTACCTGTTAATTAATGATAATTATTCCGATGCCGATATTCTCGAATTTATGGCATCACGTTATGGTGAGTTTGTTCTTTATTCGCCGCCAGTGAACTCGGTAACGGCTGTATTGTGGATTATACCGGCTAGCTTAGGCTTACTCGGTTTTGCGATTGTGGCGTTTATTCTGTGGCGTAACCAAGAAGATGATGAGGCTAGCAATGTTTGAGTTTTGGTTTGCCGCTATATTGATGTCGGCAGCGGTCTTTGGTGTAGCTTTCGTTTTTATTCGCGCTAGCTTGAATGCTAGTAATGAAAGCCAGCTCGACGATAATCGCGTCAATGATAATTTACGCTTATATCAACAGCGCTTAAGCGAGTTAGATCAGTTGCTCGCCCTCGGCGATATTGATACGCAAGCACACAGCAGCTTAGTGCTTGAGGCGCGCGCTCAATTAGTCGTTGATTTAAATAGTCCTTTATCACTGACC
>Ga0129327_10002603_pt1 | contig 10497 bp, 4 predicted proteins | sample CPBDNA_6_FD_111799 | JGI IMG/M metagenome (GOLD analysis project Ga0129327, IMG submission 111799) | Freshwater to marine salinity gradient microbial communities from Chesapeake Bay, USA - CPBay_Spr_31_0.8_DNA | ecosystem: Environmental > Aquatic > Marine > Coastal | place: USA: Chesapeake Bay...
CCACCACCGTTTGAATTCGCTCCGGCAGCACCACCACCAGCGGCGGCGGCGAGGGATGATGCGCTAAAAGCGACTCTGAACGTCTTCGATGATGATGATGATGATGGTTTCATCATTTTTCACCAACAACACAAACAACAACCGAAGACAGAAATGAAGAATTTCAGAAGAAAAAGTAAAGGGCTGGTCTTTTCAAAATTTTCAAACCCTAAAAGAAATTCGAAACACTCGACACTTTTGGAAAACAAGTTTTTCAAACACACGCACGACGAGGTACACACATATAATAAAGAAGAGAGCACACGATGGAGGAGAATACCGAAGCCACTCATAATACGGTTTCTGCGCCCGATGATGCTGCCGCCGAAAAGTTGCCGGAGCAACGACGAGAATTAGAAGTGAGAGCAGAGAAGGAGGAGGAAAAACCTACCGCACCACCAATCGCTCCAACACTAATTCCGGAACCGACGAAACCAACTTCGACGACCACCACCACAACGACGACGACGAAGAAGTCGATCGCGAAAGAGTTAGCCTCGCACAACTCCGCCAAGGAACCGGAACTGAAAACCGGGAAACGCGAGAGGAAGAAGACGGAGTTTTTATCCGCGACGGTGTTGCAATCCCCAACGAAAAAAGGAGAGGAGAGGAAGAAAGAGCAGGTCGGGAAAGGAGTGAAATTGAGGGAGATTGAAAACGTGAAGTTCGCGATGGACAAGATGAAGCGGTACGTGCGAAAATAACAACAACGGAAGATAATTTTAACTTTAAACTGACCTCTTTTTCTTTGTTTCTCTTTCTCTTCCTCTTTCTTTTCGCGAAAACAGAGACGACGAGCTCCTCGTTCTCGTCCACCGGCTCTTGTACAAGACGCCAGGGAAAGAAATCTCGCGGAAACGAGATATTCTGGACTTTTCCGGTTTCGTCTACGAGGACGAAGTGAAAGACCGAGAGAAGAAAGTCGTCGCGTTGGAGAAAATCTTCCAAAAGCCGCGATTTCAAATCATGGACATGTTCGATTTGCCGAGAGGGAGCGGCGCGGAAGGCTCCAAGGAGGCGCAAATCGAACGAATCTTGAAGTTTTTGGAGAAACCGGCGGCGACGGAAGGGAGACAGAGTAAAGTGGAGTTGAAGGAGAAGAAGAAGGCGAAGGTTGCCGCGAAGGCGACGAAGAAGAGAAAGAAAACGGAGGCGAAGAAGAAGAAAGCGGCGACTAAAGCCGCCAAGCCAGCGAAAGCAGTCTCGAACGAAGTCGCCAAGTTGAAGAAACAAAACGCGGATTTGAAGAAGAAGTTGGAAGCGGCGTTGCAAAAGATTGAAAAGTTGACCGGCGAGAAGGTTGAGCGCGACGACGAGGAAGAAGAGGAAGAGGAGGAAGAAGAGGAAGAAGAAGAAGAAGAAGAGGAGGAGGAAGAAGAAGAGGAGGAGGAAGAAGAAGAAGAAGAAGAAGAGGAGGAGGAAGAGAAGATGCCGGCGAAGAAGGCGAGGAAAGCGCCGTCGGAAGAGCCAGCTGAGCCAGAGAAGAAACGCGAGGAGGAAGTAGTAGCAGTAGCAGCTGAGCCAGAGAAGAGGGAACCTACGCCTTCAGCAGCGATACCTTCGACGGACAACAACGTCAGCGCTAGTGTCGTAGGGAATCCGCAACCGACGGAGCAGCAAATCAGAGAAGCTATCGTCGCGATGTTGCAAAGCGCAGACTTGGACGAGATATCCATCAAGAAGATTCGTAAAGAGTTGGAGGAGAGATTTAATTGTCCCATGAAGGAGAAGAAGGAGATGATTAAACAAATCGTCACCGAGTCCATCGGTATGGGAATAGGAGGGGAATGATCGAAGAAATCGTCATCGAGTCCACGAGTCTGGTATCGGCATGTAAGTCGACGGATTAAAGCTCTATTACGAAAAAGAGCGTAGGAAGAGCACGTATATATGTTCGAATATATTCGTTTTAATAATGTTAATTAAGAATTACAAAGAAAATGGTCGTTTATATAGTCATTTGATCTTGTTAAAGTTTTCTCTTTTACGCCAAGGTTCCGTACTTGGATCCTCTTCGCGCCGAACTCGCGACGCCTTGCGACTCCAAATCGTCTTCTTTCGTTTCAGCTACCAACAACTTTTCTTGTCGTTGTTGTTGTTTGCGGTAGGCAGCTACGGCCGCAAAAACGATAAAGGCACCGGCCAATGGGTAGACGATCGAACTTCTAAAGTTGCTTTCGGCTCCCGAGGCAGCCATGCCAAGGTCGGCGGCTTTGAAAAATCTCCAAGTGCCTCGCTTGCGCTGTCCGAGCATGGCTTCTTTGCCCGCGTTTTCATCGATGATCCAACCCTTCACTTGTCCAGTCTCGTCGTCGTACTCCAATTTCGCCGTCATGGACTTGCCAAACGCTTGAATGTCGTACTCCTTCGTTTCCACGTTCTTGTCCGCGTGCGGGGCGGAAGTTTCTTCTTCCTTAGAAACCTTCTTGGAAGATCCCGTCTTCTTCCCGGCGGCGGCGCCAATCTCAGAGCACGAAGTCAACGGACCGTCCGTTTCATCTTCGCAGGAATACTTCTCGTTGAACGCCTTGGCGTCTTTGAGCAAGTGTAATTGCTTGGTCGACGCCGCGGTACCTTGCCACGTCAAGTGAATCGGCTTATCGAAGCTTTTCGCGTTGAAGAACATCTTTTGCATTGAAACGACTTTCCCGACGTCCCACTTATCCATGTTTTTGTTATAGCTTTTGGCATCATAAAACATGTAAGACATGTCCGCAACGTTGGAAACATCCCAAGAGCCGATGAAATGGTCAAAGTTTTTCGCACCGAAGAACATGTACATCATGTTCGTAACCGATCCGGTATCCCACTGAGAAATATCGCCGTCAAAGTCTTCGCGCTTGTAAAAAGCCTTCTTCATGTCCGTGACCTCAGAAGTGTCCCAGTGCGACATGACGCCGTAGCCAGAGCTCGCGGCGAACTTGTCGCAATTGCCAGTGACTGGATCCTCTTTCAAACACTTGGAGATGGCAGAGTGCAAAGTTTTGTCGGTGAGCTTCACCAAGTCGTGCTTGTGCATCTCCGCTTCCGCTTCTTCGGCAGCTTCTTCCTCCTCGTCCTCGGACACCAACGTTTTCACCGGTACCTTGTCTTCTTTTTCTTCTTCCTCGTCTTGTTCGGGTTCTTCCTTGGTGGTATCCTCTTCCTTCTTTTCGACTTCACCTTTGCTCGCGGCGAGCGAGATGCACGTTTTCACCGGCCCAGTCTCTTTGTCTTTGCAAACAAAGTTCGCTTGGAATCTCGAGGCGCCGTTAAACATGTTGTCTTGCTCGTTCTCCGCCGCTTCACCTTGCCAATCGGACAAGTCTTGAGAAAACTCAAACGCGTAGTAGAACATTTTCTTCATGTTCGTGACGTGCGAAGTATCCCATTTCGAGAGATCAGCGTTGAAGTGCCACTTCTTGTAGAAGAGCTTTTCCATGTTTGTGATGTGCGAAACATCCCAATCCGGCATCTCGCCGTAACCGGACTCTTCGCCATACTTGGTGCATTTGCCGTCCACGGCGGCTTCTTGCAAACACTTACCGATGGCGTTGCGAATTTTGTCTTCCTCCAAATACTTGTGACCGTCTTCATTGAGAGAGTTGTCCTCGTCTTGTTGACTGTCTTTGACGTCAAAGATTTCAGATTTCAACGTTTGAACTTCGCTATCAAGTTTCGCCTTCATGGCTTTGAGCAATTCAAACTCCGAGCTATCACCACTCTTCTTTTCGTCCGCATTCGAGGACGAGGAGGACGAGGAAGGAGAAGATGAAGAGGACGAAGCGGCGCGCTTCTTGTCCAAGACTGTCTTCAAGACATCTTCTTCTTCCTCTCCGTCGTCGTCGGAAGACGAACTGCTGCCCTTGGTCTTGCTCTCCAAATCCTTGTTCTTGTTCTCGAGATCGGATAACTGTTTCATCAACAACATCTTCTCCGCTTCGAATTTGGAGTTTTTCACCGTTTCCACATCCTCGCTGCCTTTGCGCGTCGTCCCCTCGGATTCACCGAGACCAACGCCGTCCAACGAAGACGCGTACGAACTGAAACTGTTCGAGGTCACTTTGTTTTGGTTGTACTTGCTCGGTGTTTCGTACCGCGGCTCGTACGACGGATCGAACGATTTCGAAGACGTGACGTACTTCTTCGCCTTGGACTTCAAGCTTTCAATTTCTTGATTCAACTCGTCGTCGTTCTCTTCGTCGAGTTCTTCTTGTTCTCGAGACGAGGAAGAACTCTTACCTGAGGAGGACGATCCTCCGAAAGACTTCTTTATCTTCAAGATTTCGGACAGCGGAATACCTTTGTCCTCGGCTTTCAAAAACGCTTCCACGTCTTCGTCCGAGATTTCGGTGTGGCCCAACTCGCCGGACAACGGGCGCGGCTTAGAAAGGCCCCCGTCGCCGCCCTCCGACGACTTGCGAAAATCGCCGCTCAAACCGCCATCATTCCTCATGTAGCTCTCCTGCGGCTTCCACCCTTCGTTTTCTCGGCACTGATGCACCGGCCCTTCGATCGCGTCCGGACAGTTAAACCGTCTTTGAAACTCAATAGCGCCTTGAAACATCCCGGGTTGTGGTTGCTTGTGCGCCATCCCGCCTCGCCACCCCCACTTGGAGATGTCTTGGTTGAAATCGACGGCGTAATAAAACATGTGATCCATTCTTTTCGCCTTCGTCGGTCTCCAGTTGGAAATATCCGCGTTAAAGTTCGCTCGTCCAGTCGGTTCCCCGTTGTTCTCGATCACGTGCGTGTACCCGCTGAAGGCCCAACTAAAATCGGTTATTTCCGAGACGTCCCAATCTTTCATCGCGCCGTATTTTTGGTCGTAACACAACCCGTGCACTGGAGATTCCTCCAAGCACGCTTGCACGGCTTCTTTAAAACTCGAGGATTCCCCGAACGGCCCGCGTTCGTTCGGAATCTTGTGATGGTTCGGAAACGCGTACGGGCCGAACTTCTCTTCCTCCATCTCGTACGACGCTTGGTTCTTTTCCGATTTAAAGTCGAACGCGCGCACAAAAACCGACGACGAGAATGAGTGCAACGCGAGCATTCCACCGACGGCTTTTACGAGAGAAGACGAACCTTTGCGACGACTCTCATTTTCGCGACTATTTAGTGTCGTCGTCGTTCGAGAACGACCGCCGCGAGAGGTTTTTCCCCTTTTTGTCATTTTGAGAGTAATTTCGTTTGTTTCTATCTAGAGACTCTCTCCTCTGCTCGCGATGATGAGATTGGAAATCGCAAATCACAGAACACGCGGCCCAAATCGAATGATGTCGCTCTTGAACAACACGAGATACAAAAAGAAAGAGTATTATATGAGTACTTCTCGTCGAGGGCAGCACACGGTACTCACAAAAAGAGAGACAGTGATAAAGAAAAACTCTCCGTATTCGCTGTTCTTTTAGCAGCGTGCGCGCTCTCTCTGAGAAGATATCTAGAAAGAGCGATTCTTCCGCGCGTCGACTTTTTGACGTGTGCAAGTGCAAAGCAGAGAGAGACGCGGCTTTGTGAAAAAAAAGATTTTTTACGAAAACAAATGAAAAAAAGGCAGTTTTTTGTTGAAAGAAGAAAATTTTGCTTTTGTTGGTTTTCTTGGTGGTGGTACATAGAGACATACTAAAAAAGGAACAAATCCGTGGTCGTAAATTAGAACTCGGGCGCGTCTGGAATGACGATGTTTAACTGCGACCCGCGTTTCTTTTTCTGCTCCCTCATGGACTCGGTGTGCACGTCCGCGAGTAATTGCGCGAAGAAAGCTCTTTTGTAAGACTTTAAAGAGTGCTTTCGCGCTTCTTCGTTCTCGCTTCCGACGCCGTCTTCGTCTTCGGAAGAAGAGGAGTCTTCCTCTCTTTGGTCCTCTCGTCGAAAGTAGTGTTTACCACCGGAGGTGTTGTTGTTTTTGTCCGCGTCGTCTTCTATGCAAGATTCCACGGCTTGCCTCCAGGCGTTGTACATGACGTCGGATGTTTTCAAGTCGATGAGTTCCAGAAGCGTTTTCTTGTCCCTGGCTAAAGTGGCGAGGACGAGCGTCCACTCGAGATTTTTCGAGCGTTTGACAACCTCTAACGCGTAGCGTTCGTCGTTATCGTCGTCGTTATCTCTGTTATCAAAAAGAGAAGACGATGATCCCGTCGACATTGATCCTCCTCCTCCTCCCAATCGTCTCTGGGATAAAGCAGTGTCCACGGCTCTTTTCAAAGCGCCGCTGAACCCGAGCGCTTTCGTTTTCACTTCTTTCTTCTTTCTCCTCCTTGTCCCTCTGGGACTCTTCCTGCTGCTTTCGCTGTACGTCGGCGACGTAGGTGGAGAAGATAAAACGCTTGTTTTATCGTCAAAATCTTGGTTATACTCGTCGTCGTCGACGTTAAAGGAACACTTGCCGTCCGCCTCTCGCACGAAATAGTCGTACACGTCAAACGCTTCTTTCGGTACGCGACGGTAAAATGCCCCCAACGAACGCGCGTCGACGTCAAAAACAATCTCATCGAGTTTGTGCTCCAACGCTTTTTCTAAAATCAGCCGCTCTCTCCTTAGCATTTCAATCTCTTCCTTCTTTTCTCTTCGCGTGAGTCCGTTGGCGTTGTTCGTACCATCTTCATTTTGACCACCACCACCTCCGAATAGCATGGAAAAGAAGCCACCACCTCTTTCCTCCTCCTCGAACTCGTCATCATCATCGTTAGTAGCATCGATTTTGTCCAGCATATCAAAACCAATCGATAAAAACCGAACGACTTCTCCAATCAACGCGAAGTCTTTCAAGACGAACGCGGCGTCTAAAATATCGTACGCTAATTCGCGTCCACTCTCTTCGCCGTCCATGTAGCAACTGACGACTAAGCCGCGACTAGCGACGCGTAACCGACCTCTGTCGATGGCAGCTTTCAGTAAAGTAGACGCTTTTACGCCGCACGATTTGAACAGTTTTGGCCAGATGTCTTGATCGGTTTTGCGCGCGACAGAAACGACGACGTCTGGGAACTCCTCAAACTCGCGAGCGAGATTTAACGATCGCTTGAGAAGTTCTCTTTTGGTAATGTCATAGCTAACAGATTTATAATATACCTCATCGTTGCCATCATCGCTGACTTCGTTGCCCTCGTCTTCGTCTTCGTTGTCGAAATCATCACCTTGTATTTGCTCGAGAGCGTCGTGAATCAACCATTCCAAAGCGTACGAAAACAATCGTCTCGAACGTTTTCTCGCTTCCTTGGCTAATATTCTCGCCGCACCAACGTCTCTCCTCGCGAGAGATTTCTTCAATAATAACGGTAATATGGATTTTTGAACCGAGCTGACGTCTATCCTGCCGCCACTGGCGCCAAAACTACGTTCGTGATGGAGACGTCTGGTAGCACAAATCGCTCGAAACTGTTCCAAGTTTATAGATATCGGGAACGAATCGGAATACTCTTCGTCGAATTCGTGCGCATCGAAGCCGTCATTATCATCATCATCGTGTTCGTCATCGTCGTCGTTTTCTTCTTGAACGGTCATAAATAAATCGTCCCAATCTTCGTGTCTCGCCTCCAATCCGTTCTCGCCAAACGTCCACCACGCGTTGTCGACTTCGGGCAAAACGCCGTTCCCCGTGAAATCCGTCGAGCGCGCGGCTAACCAGAAACGCTCGGTTATGTTAGTACTGACTTTGTTGCTGTTGTCGTTGTTTTGGGAAGAACTTGTTTTAATTTTGACTTCTTTCCCGGCGTTTTGGCCGGAGAGTTTCAACACGCTCAAGGTCCCGCACGGTCGCAACAAAGCGCACATGGAAGGCGCCGGCATCGCTCTCGGACTTTCGTAGGCGTGATTCGATACCCACAAAGCAGCGGCAATTGGTGGGGCTAACGATTCATCTCCACTAGCAACCCTGCGTCGACCGGAAACGTCTCTCGCGACGCGAAGTTCGGCTTTAATAGCAGCTGCTGCGGTATTCTTCGCGCTCGTCGAGAACGACCCGCCGAAAAGAGAAGAGACGAAACTCCCGCCGATTGAAGTCATCTCACTGCTGTTCACGCCTCCAAAACCGTTCACACGGACTTCAAACAAAGCAATCTCACACGGTGGTGATATGACTAAGACGTGCGAGCCGCACGCGTCCAACGCCACCGGAGCAATAGCCCCGAGTGAATGCGGTTTTACGATTTCACACTGCTCGTCCAGTGGTTGCGTCGCCGCCGCGTATACGCGCAGTTCATGCTTTGTCGGATCGTCCGTTCGAGAACACGCGACAGCTAACGCATTGAACGCGACGCCTTCATTTTCTTTGTTCTCCCCGGACGCATCTCCTCTCAGCGTAAGCCAAGCCATTTTTGTGACGCGAATTCTTTTCTCTTTCGAGACGTCGCGAAACATGCGCCATTTTTTCCTCGTCAGCGAATACGTCACGAATCCTCTCGATCCAGCGACGGCAATGTCTAATCCATCCGGCGAAATGGCGATTTTGCGAGCCGGAAACCTCGTCGCGATATATTCCGATGGAAGTAGCTCGTGTCGACAACGAAGCGGTTTCGGAGGCTTCGAAGAGATTCGAGCGTCGCGTTCTCGCTTCTCTTTCCTGCGCTTGAGTTTTTCGCGATATTCTCGTCGCTTTTGTTTCTTGAGTTTATTTTGAAGATGTCTCGAAGACGGAGAGAGCACGGCCTTGTTTGCGACATCGGTGATACCATTCGTGCCATCATTGAATCGGCGCTTTTCGATAACATCTAAAGATGACGAAGACGAAGAAAAGTTATCAAAAAGATCAGCTTCGGAATCGTATTGATTCTCGTCGACAAGTTCGCCGTCGCGAGTCGAGGTGCCGTATTCGTCGTCGCTCTCGTCGTCTTCTCCGTAATGTGTCGCAGCGGTCGTCTCGTCATCTTTATCCGAGTCGTCCGAGTCATCGTCTTCCACGAAAACGATGCGATCGGCGCCGAGAAGAACGCCGGATGTTGGTTTCGTCGAAGCCGCTAACTGTTCTTCTCTCGATAAAGACGTGTATCTTTGTCGCGACATGCGACTGTTGCGAGGGTGTACTCTCACGTTTGCATCCGGTGGCGAAATGACGAACGAGATTTCCCGAAACGTACTCCTTTTCAAAGAAGAAGATGATGATGACGATGTAACAGTCGCGACGTCGAAGAGAGAAAACTCCGAGTAGAAGCTCGAGGCGTTACCGTTCCAACACAAACATCTAGCGTTGAATTTCGTGGAAGCGTCTTCCTCCAGCAATGACGACGATTCGTGCGCATACAATTTCGTACCTACCCGAGACCACACGCTCAAGGGCATGCCTTTGCCACTATTCGCAACCGCCAACGCGTCTCCAGATTTCGTCCAAACTAATGAGCAGACGGCGCTATCCCCTCGTTCTTCTTCTTTACTATGCCTAAACCTTCGCTCGAATCGAATTTTTTTCTTTCTCCTCGCTGAGGCAGCCGCGAGTGACGTGACTATCGAAAAAATATCCACGTCCCCTGTGCGAGTTCCTACGGCTATTCTTTGAACGTTATCTGTGCTATGCGCGGCAATTGCGGAACAATTTCCGTCTCCTAACCACGAGATTACTTCCGTGGTGGTTTCTTTTTCTTCCTCTCGCGAAAACGCGACAACTGCGCATCGCCCGCTCGCGAGCGCCACCACGCACGAAGTTTCCTCGCGATACGCCGCAGTCGTTCGTATACTTACCACGGCATCGCGTTGCCGCTCTTCTTTTTCTTCTTCTTCCTCTTCTTCTTCTTCGCTATTTACCGTTGCTATTTTTCTTGCTTCTCTCGGACTTATACTTCGAATGTATTCCTCTTCGTCTTCGTCGGAATATCTATCGTCGAATTCGAAATCCGCTCGTTTTCCGTCGTCCTCATCTTCGTACTCTTCGTCGCCTGAAGTATGACCCAAACTGTGACTGTAACTCATTCTGCTCGTCCTTCTCCGATGATGTTTCGGCGCGAGCGCGGCGCAGACATCGTTCGCTACCAATATTTCTTTCAAAACCAAATCGGAAGAATGCGTCGTCGCGTAAAGTTTGCCTTTCGGAAAAACGTCCGCGTACGCCAATCCGCCTCGACTCGTTCCGAAGAAAACGCCTTGGCCATCTTTCGCGCACGCAAAAGTCGTCGCAACAGACGATGCGGATGCGGATGCGGATGATGTCTCCAAACCTTCTTCTTCCGGCGCTAAATTATTATTATTACTATCGTGCGAAGGCGACGACGAAGAAGGATTGGAAACAACTTTAACCTTAATCGCCCTCTTCAACACGCAACTCGCCGACCGCATCGTGCCGCATCTCTGTTCCGAACCGCCTCCTCCTCCTCCTCCTCCTGCGTTGTTTGAATTGTTATTACTAGTATTATTCTCGCTACTCCTACCGAACTCCTCCACGTTCCCTACGCTGACCAAAAACACCAGCACGTTCCCAGCTCGCGTCAACACGAGCAAAGTCCTCTCTTTGTGCGACGCCGACATCGACTCGTCGTCGTCGTCGTCGTC
>Ga0129327_10002605_pt1 | contig 10495 bp, 16 predicted proteins | sample CPBDNA_6_FD_111799 | JGI IMG/M metagenome (GOLD analysis project Ga0129327, IMG submission 111799) | Freshwater to marine salinity gradient microbial communities from Chesapeake Bay, USA - CPBay_Spr_31_0.8_DNA | ecosystem: Environmental > Aquatic > Marine > Coastal | place: USA: Chesapeake Bay...
ATACAACGCCACATAATAGTTCATGTAGTTGGTGTAAATAATCAGTATGAATAAAAAATTAGAGTGGTTGATAATAATATTTTTGCTTGTGATACTGTTAGGACTTTCTGCGTGTAGTCCTAACCCACACCCAGACAAGCAATCGCCACACGAAACCAAGGATGAGATGCAGTCCAAGATAACCAAAGACATGGAAGCAATGGACAAAGAAAATGCACAACAGGACACGCCTGGCCCTACCAACTTCGAGGGCATAGTGGACGCACTGGGTTGCATGTTCGCTCCAGATGACTGTCCACTCAAACAAAGAAATGAAGAACAGAAAATGGACAGATAGTCCTGCCATTTTGTAAATAAATACAATCACAGCAACAAAGGAGGACAGTATGTTTTTAACTATTGGCTTAATAATCGGTTTCGCGGCAGGTTGGTATGTGAATGAAAAATTCGAAGACCTAGCAAAAGCGAGTTCAAAATTAAAATTCTGGAAGAAATAATATAGTGATGGAGGGTTTAGGATGTTCGCAAGACTCAGAGGATGGTTCGAGACTTATAAGCAAAGTTTGTTTGACTCTTATGATCCACCTAAACCCACTATCTACGTATTAGGCAAGAAGAAGTTCATAAAGAAAAAAGTATTGAACAGGCCCAAAGGACATAAAGGTCCTTACCTCAAATAATCATTTCCAAAGTTTAAGTTCTTGATCAATTTGATCGTAGAATTTTTTCTGTGACGTGTTATACGAACAACCGTTCCACCAATCCTGATTCATGATAGACATGGCACACAGATCACACTCGCCCATGACCCATGTTGGATCATACCACAACGGAAGTTTGTTGTTAGGAGTCAAGCAGTGTGTGTGATACCAGACAGGCTTCCTGCTCATGATGTAGATCATCTTGCGTTTCTCAAGTGTGTACATAAAAATATTTACACAAGAAGCATGTAAATTATAGTTTGCTATTTGTAAATCTTGTAAATTTAAATTTACAAAAAATTTACTCCGTTTACAACGTATGACTTGATTTTCCGTGGTTTTGTGTATATGTTTACTATAAGTAAATTTACAAACATTAATTTACAAAAGGAAACAAAAATGTACGCAGACAAAAAGAAGAGCCAAAAGGTTTATGTAGAAAGCAAATGTGTTTCTCGTGACGACTGTTGTTGGGATGAAACACCGGACACGCTAGAAGTCGTGACTGTAAATGAAAATGCAACACAGGATTGGCCCTCGCACTGGACTAAACAACTTTAATTGGTACGTCTATCGACTGGATGCCAGTTGCCTATTTTACCTCGAGGTCCTATTTTCTCTAGGTCACTGTATGGATAATTGTGATCCCGCATGTATTGTGCCATCCATCCCTTATGTTCTCTGTTCTTCAAGTCACTAGTGGTATTCAGCCATGCCTGTATTAATTCTGTGCTCATAAGTGGACATCTGTATTCCAGGCCCCAATAGCCTCCTACTATCTCAGTTCTGTTGTGAAATCCCCTGAATACATTTGATTCTGTCCATGGCCAAATGTTTTCAAGATACTTGGGGAAGTGGCCTCCAAATCTGCTGTGTTCTCTCAGTCTCTGGCCGTGAAATCCATAATCACTATACACGTCGTCACCCCCGTCGCCTCCCAGTAGTATGCGTTTTCCTTTTGGCTTCATATGTTTTGTAAAGATTTCTGTGTTGCCTGTATTCCCAAATCTGTTGTTTCTCAGATACTTGTTATCACATGTGGTGTTGAAAAATTTTTCGTGTGCTTCGGGATCACCGTGATCTAATTTTAAATCAATTGTAGTGACGTTGTGGATTGCCGTCCTATCCCTCACCACTTGGTTGTCCTCGTTCTCATTATAGATGTAGTAACAGTCGATGTCTTTATTAAATTTTTTAGCAGTGCAGGCGATAATTCCGCTGTCGTAACCACTGCTCATGAGAATACTAGTCTGCTCTGTGTGTCTGTCCGTGATTGCTTTTTCCCAAAGTTCCCACACACGATCGTAATTATCGACTGTTTGCCTGGTGTTCCATGACATATTTTTTACCGTGGAAAGTTTCTTTGTTGTTTTGTTGTAGATGTATATTAAATTTTCATGACAGCGATAAAATTTTTTGTATCTTGAATTGATGCAGTCTGATAGACTAGCAACGCACAGAAGATCTTCTTCGTAGTAATAATAGAGAGGACGCATGCCAAAGATGTCTGTGCAGAAAATAACATGCTGATCAGTTACCCAGGTGAGACTGTACTCTCCTGTGAGACTACGAACGACCGAAATATTGTCATCTACCCGATCAGACAGTTGGTCTGTAATCCATTCGGTGTCGTTTACTCTGATGTTGTTGTACACACTTCCATTGTAGAGTAGTGTGCCTTTTTCAGTTATGGCTGGTTGTTTGGTTGTGGCGACCATTGTGGTAAGTCTCGCCGCACCAAAGTGTTCATTATGTGTTGAGTGTTCTCTCCATTCGTCTGGTCCTCTCCTTTTAAGATTGTTGATATCTTTTAAAGGACCGTCACTGGAATAGTAATACCCACACATAAACTTACTGTTACTGGCCGCTCTGGTAGATCTTATCTAACATCACCATTACAGTTGACAACTGCTCATCCCTACTTAAATCCTGCAAGTATGGTTTGTGCGTTGTGTCTCTTCTATTGGCCCATGCTTCACTGTTGAACACAGTAGATGCTAGGTCAATATCTATGCCAACCCCTACTAACAAGTATTGGTATCCTAAGTCCGCGAACGGATGTCCTGGGAGTAGGTCCTGACCAGTTATTACACCATAGTCGTTTTTTCCCAATGCGGCCAACACTGGATCTTTACCAGGGAAAGAAAGAACCTTATAGTCTATCTCACCACTTGCAAGTGCTGTTCTCAACGGCTTACTCTTGTAACGTATTGTTTTAATATTTGGATTAAGATCTATTAAAAATTGTCTTTGAGGTGCACTCCAAAAATTACTGTCCCATAGTCCCACTTTTACATCTTTTCCTGTTTTCAAATGTTCCAGACTGGCTTCCTTGTTTTCAGCAAAGTAAGTTATGTGGTACGGACTGTTGGTAAATGTAGACAGTAACATGCTGTCATCGAGATTGCAGGGTTGTGATCCATGCTCTGTCTGTGATGACCATACAGTGGCCACTGGTGTTTTAGAATTTTCTAACACCTTCTTGGCTTGTAGACAATTTGATGTCTCTATAAACTTTCCAAATCTGTCACCCAGTGCTTCGGCAACGACATTAATCATTCTATCGTTTAGGCCTCCCGGTCTTGTGTGCTTGACCAAATCAATTTTGGTTTCAGCGTATGCCATTGTGGCAAAAAATAACATTGTAAATGCTATAATTATTTTCTTCATTTTTTTTCTCCTGTTGCTTTTGTTGTTATATTAACACACCTACCAGTAAAGTTCTACCATTCTTTCCCAACTGTCAAACAGTGGATGGTGTAGGATGTAACCTATTACCAGTGGGGTAGTGTCAAATCTTGTTAGCATGAGCCCGATAGGAGCGAGCATCAATGCGATTATTATATGTTGCATTCCAGCATACTGTAATTGTCCTGTGGTGTATATGGAAATCAAGAGAAAGGTCATGATTGCTACATACACATATGAAATCTTTATTCCATTTAAAATTTTTAAAACATTGACATATTTTGCTGATAGAAACAGGCCGATGGTGGCACTTGCCAAAAAGAAAATTGTAACAGTAGTGAATGTCTGGCTGAACCACTCTATGGATACCGGGAGGCCTCTTGCTTCTAGTATGTGATATATCATTGCTTCGCTTGTTGTTATAGGAATTCCCAAAAACAAAAGTGGTATCAGTTGAGTGAAGGCACCTGCATTGTTAGAGCTTTCACTAGCAATAAGGCAGTTGGTGTCTCCTAAAGAGTACTTTCCTTTTCTCTTACGTGACCATCTTTCGATAGTGTATGACAATACGCTACTGAAACCGTAGGTCAGGCCGGGTACGAATCCTCCCACTGCTCCTAAGAAACTACTTCGTATCAGTGTTATTGCGTACTTGCCCATGTTCCGAGCACTCTCTAAATATCCCTTGATCGAAACTCCGGGAAAGTTAAAGTTCCCTCTGGTGGTTGCTAACAACATCGGCAACACAAATAACATAGACATGACAGGCAGGATCGGTATGCCGGTGTATAGTATGTCCATGTCAAAGGTCAAAAAGGAACTGGTAGTGGATTCATCCCATCCTATCCTTGCCAACACACTGCCCAGAGCGAACAACATCACATTGAAGATGAGTTTATTACGGGCCACCAGCATTATCATGGTGACGGCAAAAGTAAAAAGGCCTGCTTGTATGGTCGTTGTCCATATCCCATATACCGTCCAAAGTACAGGCAGTAGGCAGACCATTAGTGTCACACCAAAAATACTTGCAAAGTAACTTCCGATGGCACTATACATTATTGCATTTCCTCCGTCGCCCCTCCGGAAGATAGCATGGCCTTCTATGCTCGAGGGTATTGCACCGCTACTACCAGGCATTCCAAACACAATGGCTGTGATACCATTGAAGAATTGATCTATGCTTATGAGTGTGACATAAAAAATCAATATGTTTACGGGATCCAGTGTCATCAAAAAAGGAAAGGCAAGTGTCATCACAACCAAGGATCCTACCCCGGGGAGAATCCCTGACATCATTCCGCAAAGAATACCGGCAGTAAAAACTATTCCTGTTTCCATAAGGCCTCCGACACTGGTTTGATTTTAATAGGCTTCCCCCATATGCCATGTACTTTTCTCTCTTCGAGATCTAAAAATCTGTTGTCTACTGTCTTTACAATTATATCATCAAAAAAATCAAACTTCAATAGTTCGTTCATGTTGTGTAGTCTTGGATCTGATTTTTTCTGTTGTCTGGATTCTAGATTCTTCTGCCAACCAAAACCCAACAAGGTGGCGTTTGTATTTAGAAAGTTTGTTATGGCATTGTAATCCATTGCCTTTAAAAGCCTTTCTCTGTAAGGACCGCTTTGTACACTGACCATCCTGCTGTTCTCTTCTGTTGGTAATAACTGCTTTTCTAGAAAAATCTTTTCCATCTCGTTTACCTTGGCATGCGAAAGTTTTTTTATGAGGTCGGGGCAGTGGTCGTTGACATAGAAATAAACTAAATCCGTGTCCGGGTCAATGCAATCAAAAGATTGTTGCCAGTTGTTGTTCATAAGTTGGTAGCACCACCATCTGTCATGGATCACAATGTCCGGCTTTTCTTTTCCAAACACGATACATGTCTTCTGTCCGGTACCCTTGGTTATCCTTATGTCGTGGTCATTGAGGTGCCATGGATTGATCATCCTGTAATCTATGTTCCAACATCCTTCTTCGTAGTCCGACAGGGTCTTTTCTAATTTTTTATGATCCTGCATCTGCCACGTTTCTCCGATCGTTATCTTCCAATTGAGGTCACGCACAGCGTCTGCATGTTTTTTTTGTATTGCACTCTTCATGTGTTCACGTAACCACTTCCTTGTCGCGACAGGTGCCGCTGTCTGTTCATCGGTGTGTAGCAATTCTATGTTCCTCGTTCCTAGTCTCTTGAACTCATCAACCAATGTTTCACTGTCTGTACCACCGCTGTATGCTATTATAATTTTGTCATACCTGGATGCTATGTGCTCACACATCTCGATCCTGTAATCTGAGATTGTGCCGGGTGGTTCCTGTGTCCAGTCTTCCTGGAACAGTTTACAGTTGATGTTGAACGATAGGGACTGCCGGGGGTCTTTGGTGAATTCTTGGAAAGCATGTAGGTCGCTGTGGAACTTGTTTCCTCCAACATCATAGTACAACAGGTCTTTATCTTTTATGCTCATATCTTTCGATACTCATTATAACAGTTTGTGTGATTGTTAGCAAGAAATTGCGTACGGGAGGGCGTTCTGTTTTACAGTAAAGAGCTTTGACTCTAGCGTCCTTGTGTTCCCGGCGTCACTGTGTGGCGCTACAAGGATATTTATTCTGGAGTGATCAGCCACCCGCGGTTCTTGATCTTGTGTTTGAAATGATAGAAAGGCATGCCCGCGTCGAACTTCCATGTTCCGTTCCATCCTATGTGATCAGTGACTGTGGCATGTGTGCCTGGGGAGTCGTGCTCATACACACTGTTGTTGGTCATTTGCTGTTTGATTTCAAGATCGTCTACAACAAACGAGTTCAATCTCACGGCAGACACACTGTCCTTGTTGTACTCTTTGCCATGTAACTTTATCTCCACCTTAAGGTGTGTGTCGGCATCAAATGTGCCATTAAAAATCTTTGTTTCATGTAGCGGGCCGTCATGTACAACTTTGTCGTTTATCTCAAACACAATATCCGGATCGACAGTCTCAAATAATGAGATCAGTTCACAGGAGTATCCGATCCTGCTTCTAGTATCCAGCAGATCGTAAAAAGTTTTCATATTCGGGTAGATATTTTAATATTTTGTTTTGTCTGGATGATTCTAATTTTTTGATGTATTGCACAAGATCGTTGACACGATATGATTCATCTGTTGTTCCGCTGAGGTAGGTTATCCATGCTTCGGCGTCGGTCAACAGAACATTCAGTGTGTCTGACCTGTCTCTGGAGTTGTAGTTTTTTTCTTTGCTGGTGCTTCCGTGTCTGTTCACAAAGTCTTTGAGGTCTTGCACTGTGTCTTGTTTGATGTTGTCGGGTAACACAGATGGCCTCATGAATTCTGGCTTGTCGAGGAAATTGCAACTTTCGATGTTGACATTATTTTTGGCACAGTATTCGTACAGCGATACCATCCTAGAAACACTGAACACTGTGGGTGTGGTACGCACAGTCAGATACCAATTGTTGCTTTTGGCAAGTCGAACATACTTCTCCAGCATCTGTTTCGCGTCGTTGATCTTTATGGGCCACCTGAGATAGTCGTTTACTTCCGTCAGGGTCTCTATGCTGACGCCTACTTGTACCTCTTTGAATTTTTTCAATAGGTCGTTTATTTCTTCATCCCATATGGTAAGATTGGTCGTGAATCCTATTGTGCATTCGGTGTTGATGCCTCTGGCTACCAACTCCTGTAAGATAATCTTGAAACCGTTGTTCATCAGTGTCTCACCCCCGATGAAGTGCAGATAATGTAGCCTGGGAGTGTTGGCCAGCACATTGACAAACTTTTTGACCAGTGCCGGGTCTCCCGACCAGTCGTTTACTTTGCCTTTGTCTATTATGCCCAGTTTGAAAAGTTCTGCCCGCAATCTAGAACTACTTTTTTCCGTACAGAATACACAGGCACTGTTGCACAGGCTACCCAGGTCTATCTGCCAGTCCACAGGCAGAAGATCGGTGCGACCGTTGTTCTCCGCTGACTGACGGAACTTGGAAACATAGGTATTGGTGCTGAACGATTGTTTGAATTGATCGGGGTCTATCCCGACCTTGATCATCTGTTTCTCTCTGCCGCTGACCTTCCCGTATTGCTCCATGACTATACAGTCCTCGCAGGCAGGATACTTCTCACCACGTAACATGGTTTGCCTTATGGGGGACATGTGTTCTTGGAAGAATGTTTCGGGGTCAACGTCTCGTATGTTGGCGGCCACGTGGTCCTTGTCGGGCTGTGACCATCTGCAATAACGCATCTCACCGTTGGCACGTATTCGCATGTGCAACCACGGACTCGGGCAGAAATATTTCTCGATCGACATATGTAGATTAGTTATTGTTGTCGTCGTCGGCTCTGCTAGTAATCACTCTGTCTACCAGTCCGTAAGCAACGGCTTCTTCGGCATTCATGAACTTGTCACGCTCCATGTCCGCTTTGAGTTTTTCAAGGGGTTGTCCCGTGGTCTTCTCGTATATCTCTGTGAGTTCCTTCTTCCAACGCAGTAGTTCGTTCGCCCGGATCTCCACGTCTGTGGCCTGACCTGACGCACCGCCCAAGGGTTGGTGTATCATGTGTCGTGCGTGTGGCAACATGTATCGCTTGCCTTTGGTGCCTGCACTTGCTAGGAGTGAGCCCATGGAACATGCCTGGCCCACCACTATTGTTTGTATGTCTGATCTAACATACTGCATGGTGTCGTATATCGCCATGCCTGCCGTTACCAGTCCGCCCGGAGAATTGATATAAAGGGTTATATCCTTCTGGGCATCTTGTGATTCCAAGAATAACAGTTGGGCACACAGCACTGATGCAGTGTGTTCCTCTATCGGTCCTTCCAACATGATTATCCTGTCCTTGAGCAGTCTACTGAAAATATCGTAGGATCTCTCGCCCTTGGATGTCTGTTCTATCACTATCGGTGTAAGTGGCATATACAGTAATAATACACTATAACCATGAGTCCGTCAACCGGTATTCTTTTACCGCTCCCTTGCACTAGATTAAATATTTGCATGGACGTGATTCAACAGGTAGATCTAGATCTCTCACACATAGACTGGACCAAGGTCCGGCAGATGTACGACAGGATCGAGGACAGGTTCCAGCAGGGACATCTGGTGCCCGACGAGGTGACCAGTTACGGCAGTCAGCGATACAGGCTCGGGCGGGAAGGCATGAGTGGTTCTGTGATCGTGGACCAACAGCACACACAACAGCCATGGGTGGCATGGTGCGGACGCTTGTTGGGGGACATGGTGCCGGAACTGAACAGCATCGGCCAGGAGATGAAACGGGACGGACTGGATTTCGTCACACTCACATACAATCGCATGACCGGTCCCATAGGACGACACGCAGACGGCAAGCCAGAGGGCGAGGCCCCGCGTGGACAGTGCAACATCAACTACATCATAGGGTGCTCGGATGCGGAGGCCCGCACACACGCAGTGATGCCGGACGGCACCGTGCAGTCATACGCCAGCCTGGGGGGCACCGCGTGGTGCCTGGACACCAGCGTACCACACTGGGTGGAGTGCTCTGGTGAGCGTGAGTTCATACAGATGTGTGTGCATGAGCCACTGGATCGGATCGTGGATTGGTTCCGCCTGCATTCTAACAGCAGTTAACCCTGTGAGGGCCTTAGGGATTATGTGGTGTTATAACTGTATGGGAACCGTGTAGGTCTTGCCGTCCACTTCTATTGTTGTCCGTATTCCCCAACATCGTTGCCATAATCTGTCATCTTCTTCCTGGGGTGCTTGTCCGTCAGCGGTCTGGTTGCTGACCCTCTTCTTCTTTGCTGGCCTGCTCAGCCATTCGTGTTCTTGGTCCGTGTATATCATGTGTGGGTGTGTTCCTCTGTTTCTTACTATATATCCGGTTCGAGATCAAAACTGTAGTGTTAATATCACATACGTGACCTGCAATGGCGTTGGGTGACTTCCACTCTCGCATCCAGTCACCCATAGTTGCCATGTATCCGATACTGTGTGATTATAACATGCCCCGGCCGGGTGTGCTACCTTTATTTTTTCCTGTGCGTAAATTTTTGCAACTGCCGGTACAGGTCCCGATGGGGTTTCTGACCCGCCCTGTAACTGGATATGATGCCCATGACGATGCCGGGCATGATCAACAGTGCTGACACGTATAGTGCGATCTTCATATAAAGTATATATGCTACGGATGTTGGCTTTGATCGTGCTGTATCAACTCGTCCACGATGCGTTGTATCTCTGATCTTATGTGCTGGATCTCCTCGTAGACTATCACACGTTGTTCATCGGTGACGTACTCCAACTGCTGGAACAACTCCCACATGTTCATGTACCTGATCTGCAGTTCTTCCTTCAACTCGAAAACAGCGAACGTGTTGTCGTGGAATGCGAGGGCACAAGTGAGCATGACAGCATATATGATGAGAGTACGCACAAGCATACAGTTATTTAAGGTGCAGGTGCGATCACGATGTCTGGCTCAACACTGTTACGGGGAACCGCACACACTTGCACTAGATCATAGCGTTGTTCCAATGAGTCGTGCAGTATGTCCGCTGATTCTGGGTCCAACTGCACATAGCAACGATGTAGCACAGAGCCCTTCTGACACATGACGTAATAGTATTGCATGTAGGTTATTATACGATCAAACGACACGGTTGTCAAACCTGGGTATAGCAGGGTGTTTTTCCGGCTGTTATTTTTTTTATATAGGGGGTATTTTATCATTGCCATACCAGTTTTACCACCATGCTCATAAAATGCTATGCGACCGTGACCATTCTGAAAACTTTTTTCTTTTCGATACCGACCGTCATGGTGTGTGCCACTTCTGATGGTGGGCCACCATTCTATGCTATGTATACCCTTTACCATACTGCCCATGTGGCAACCACGCTGGCCCACCCAGCCACGCTGTCCCCTACAGCCAGATCAATGCCCTGTCTCCTGTCCGCGGTGGTAATCGTTGGTAAAGGTCTTGTACGGCAGGGGCGGAGCCAGAAGGCAGGAGGCTTACCAATCGTTACCAACCCGGGAGACCAAACCAAAATCCAAGTGATCTTGCATGTGTTTTCCCCTACCAAACCTTACCAGGATCTGTGCTCGCG
>Ga0129327_10002606_pt1 | contig 10493 bp, 5 predicted proteins | sample CPBDNA_6_FD_111799 | JGI IMG/M metagenome (GOLD analysis project Ga0129327, IMG submission 111799) | Freshwater to marine salinity gradient microbial communities from Chesapeake Bay, USA - CPBay_Spr_31_0.8_DNA | ecosystem: Environmental > Aquatic > Marine > Coastal | place: USA: Chesapeake Bay...
GTAAAAGACGACGGCGAAATCGAGGATGATTTTGCGAATTCGCAGATGAAACCACCACGTTTACGAGAAGAGGATGTACCACCGGACAACAAAGATGATGATGTCGTCGGAGGTGATGATGATGATGAAAACGATGATTTTGAGAACGGGAAAGGAACGAGAGGAACGGTGCTTTTGATCGATAAAGATGCAGACCGTGAAAACGACGAAAACGACGAGAACGAGGATACTTTGAACAATAAAAACGTCTCCACGGCGTACGCGCAAAAGATCATCGATCGAGACACCAAATGGCTGTACATGAAATGCGCGGTGTTAGCGACCCTCTGGTTCGTGTTATCCGCGTCGCTGGCGCTGTATAACAAAGCGATTTTTAGCAAGAAAGGGTTTCCGGCGCCACTTTTGTACACGTCGTGTCAGTTTTTCATGCAGTGGCTTTTAGCGACCTGGGCGTTGCAATGGCCGCAATTGTTTAACGATCGGGATAAACGGTTCGTCACGCGAGGGAGGCCGGTGGTGCCGACGGATTCGTGGATGCGAACGATTTTGCCGGTTGGGTTTTTTATGGGGTTAGATATCGGGTTGAGTAATATTAGTTTAGTGTACATTACGGTGTCGTTTTATACGTTGACGAAGACGACGAGTTTGATATTCACGTTGTTTGTGAGTTTTATAACCGGGATGGAGAAGTTTTCGTGGACGTTAACCGGGATCGTGGTGACGGTGATGTTGGGGGAAGCGGCGGCGGTGATCGGGGAGACGCAGTTTAACGCGATTGGGTTTTTTATTTGTTTGAGCGCGGCGGCGGTGAGTGCGGTCCGGTGGGTGGTGGCACAGAAAGTCATGCATTCCTCGAGCTCGAACAAATACGGTTTACATCATCCGGTTATTTTGTTGTACCACGCGATGCCGGTGATGACGGTGGTGACGTTTTCGTTTAGTTGCGTTCACGAGCAGTGGTGGGAAGCCGAGAAGTGGGACGCGAAACAGTGGAGTTTTCACACCAGCAAAGAGTGGGCGGAGGCGTTCGCGACGGTTTTATTCGGCGCGTGCATGGCGTTCGGCATGACGTTATCGGAGTTTGAGTTGTTAAAAACCACCTCGGCGATTACGGTCATGATCATAGGCACGGCGAAAGATTTAATCACCATCGGCGCCTCGGTCGTGATCTACGGCGACGTCTTGGACGCGTACAACGTCTGCGGATTATTCCTTTGTCTCATGGGTATCATCGGCTATAACAACTTCAAGTTGCAAAAGATGAAAAAAGAAGCGCTCACCGGGAAAACCGGCGATATCGACGACGGTTTACCTCTACCCGTGTTCGTTTCCAAATCATCCGCGTACAACAAAGAGGACGACGACGACGACGAGGACGACATATTCCGTCAAACCTTCGTGAGATGATGACGGAGAGCAAAGTTTAGAGAGAGAGAGAGAGAGAAGAAATAGAATTAGAAATAACACGTAGTAGTAGTAGTAGTAGTAGTAGTAGTAGTAGTAGTATGATTTGCACAATGTACTGGTCACGCGAAGCGCTTCTTTGTATTCTACAGTAGTATTCGTTTTTAAAAGTCAAAGTCAAGTCGAGCGCGCATACATACGAGCGATCGCAAAGTCAACACAGAACGCCTCGGTTTCTCTCGTTCCACTTTAAACGCCTCCTTCCCTACGTCGCATCATCGCCGTCGCAAAAATCAAACGCGAAATGTGCGATATGCTCATAAAGTCAACACAAACTCGGTTTCACTCGTTCCACCTGTTCTTTCGCGAGTCGAAACTCCTCCTTCCCAGTCACCTCGTCGCGCACATCAAAGTCCTCCTTTCCCTCGACGAGAGTCTCCACGAACTCCTCTAAATCCACGAACGCTTTTTCTAATCGAACGAACGTGTCTCTCACCATCGCTTTCGACTCTTCCAGGCACTGTTTCCGTTGTCTCGCGTTGTTGTTGTTGTTGTTGTCGTTCGTTTCGTCGTCGTCGTCGTTTCGGTCAATCCTCTCGTCTTTTTCTATTCGCGAAGTGAAATCCAAAACTTCTCGTTCGTACATTTCCCTCTCTTTGGAGAGGCGACGGAGGACGCCGGTTTTGATTTTTAGTTCGCGTAAAACTTGCGAGATTCTTTTTTCGTGCCGCGTTTCGTGCTCTTCTTCGTTTGTATTCGCGTCTGTTGATGTCGTCGTCGTCCTCATCTTTGTCGTTTCTGTTGTGGAGATTTTTGAACTTTTCGCGGGGAAAATTTAACTGTCGTCGTTTTCCCTCATAAAACACTCTGCTTTGAGTATTACTACACTTTAGAGAATAACACAACGATGACGACGAGCGGTGCGTCGAAGTCGTTCGCGTCGTCGTCGTCGCGATTCTTTTTGAAGTCTCGGACTTTGAGTAGTAGTAAAAGGAGGAGGAGTTTTAGGAGGAGGTATAGGAAAACGAGCGGCCAGATTGAATGCTCGACGAAGAAAACATTCACCAGTTTCCAAGAACTCATCGACGAGTCGGAAATACCAGTCCTCGTGGATTTCTACGCCACGTGGTGCGGGCCGTGCAAACTCGCCTCGGAAATGTGCGGCAAATTCGCGAGTCAAACGGAGTTTAAAGATAAGGTGAAGTTCGTGAAAATCGATACGGAGAAATACGTGGAGCTGAGCTCGAAGTGGAAAGTGGAAGGGTTGCCGACCTTTGTGTTGTTTCACAAAGGGAAAGTGCTGGACAGGATCGAAGGATTGCCGACGGAACAGCAGATGAAAGATCGACTGCTGTACTTTTTACAACAAGTGTAGAAGAGACGGTATCGTGAAGGTATCATTTTAATGTAGAAAAGCGGTCGCCCGCGAAGAGAGTTCTTATTCTAACGTAACAACTTTAACGCAACCTTTCGTTCGCCAGAGAGAATTTTACGACGGGCTAGTATTAGCGTTTTCCTTTTTTCGGTTTCTTCCTTGATGCCGGCGGCTCGTCTTCTTCTTCTTCGTCGTCGTCGTCATCGCCAAAGACGATGTCGGGGAGCGCGCCGTCAGAATCGGAGTCATCTTCTGTTTCTTTCGCCGCGGCGGCTCGCTTTTGTGCCGCCGAAGCGGAGGACTTGCCAAACTTTTTCTTCTTCTTCGGTTGTTGTTCGTCTTCTTGTTCTGCGTCTTCCATCCGAGGCGCTTTCGATGGAATCCACGCGTCGTCAGAGGTTCGAAGTTTACTAGAATTCACCGGCACGCCAAACGCGCCAAACTCGTCGTCTTCTTGAACGGCGCCGGCGGCGCCGGAAGGCCGAACCCTTTTTGTTTCAACTTCCTCTTTTTCTCCTTCTCGAGGAGGTAGCATAGGCTTCTGGACGACGGTGTCTTCAACTTCTAGTTCTTGCTCTTCATCGTCGTCATCCATCGCCACTGGCTCTTCTTCTTTGTTTTCTTCTTCTTCTTCTTCTTCTTCTTCTTCTTCCTCCTCTTCTTCCTCACCGTCGTCCCCCCAAGTCGGTTTCGATCCTTCTAATGCGTGCTCGGTGCTATTTTTATCAGTCAACGACCACTTTACTTTTTCTTCTCTCGTCGCATTTTTCAGCGAATTACTCGCGCGCTCCAATAAAGGCGGCGCGCTCGGATGCAACAAACTCTCCAAAGCAACGCGCGCGTGTACGGAGGCTACGTCGCATGTATTTGCGAACGAGGCAAACGTCAACGCGCTGTTCCTCGGTCGATGCGATGTCGGCGCAAGCGTTGAGGCCAACAACGCCTCCGTTTTTGCAGCCTTTAAATCTTCCAACATTCTCTTGCACGTTTCGTCGCGATACAAATTGAAAGGTTCGATAACGCTTGATTCGTACGCAGCGGCAACGACGTCGTCGATGGCACGTCTCGCGCTTCCAGAAATCGAAGCGCCTCCGACGCGCAAAAACGCTGCTAAACATTTTAGCGCCGCGGTTGAAGTCAAAACGCGATTTGATGCGGTCATACCGCCGGCTAAGAGAATGTCGTTATCTACTCTTGCGGCAATTTCGCGAATTACCTCGGGATCTTGTTCGGTTTCAACGCCGTGCGCGCCGTGTTTCTTCCTCTTTCTTTGTTGTTGCGATTGGTGCTGTCTCGCGGACGATGCTCGGATGAACGACACGTTCGTGAACGTCGCCGCCGCATCCTCAATGGCATGTAACGCTATTGAATCACATATGAAGCTTTTCACCGCACCTGCGCCTAAAGTGTTCGCTAGATTTATGGATACGTCGTACGCCGCGCATCGAACGGATGCGTTCGTGACTTCCCCGGTGCGATCGTTTGCCGCGGTGTTTCGCAAGCAATCGTCCAACATCGTACACGCGAAACCACACGTCGGCGCAAACGTTATTTTCGTAGCTGAAATCGTCGCATTTAACAACATCAAAGCCTTTTCGTGCGTGCATGGAAGTTTTGCACTCAAACGTGGCGACGGTACACCTGGAGGAAGCCCCGGCGATTGAGAAATTGGCGTTCCGTTGCACTTCAAAACTCGTTTCGCGAGCTCGCAGATTGATTGAATAGGCACGCTCACGAATACTGGAAACTCTTTCAAATTCAACATTTCCTCACACACGAGTAGTACGTTGTCCAAGTTATCGTGCGCGCCTTCCCTCGACGCGTCTTGTATGTTCTCGTTCGCGAGAAATTTGGCGGGAAGATCGTATCCAACCGGCGTGAGCATTTTTAATCCTTTTTCAGCCACTTCCAACTTTTCAAAACCATCGAACGCCATTTTCGCGAAATGGTGCGCTTCGACTAAAGCAGCGCGCATGGTCGATTGCCAAATTCGGGCCAACTCTTTGGTGCCACCCGATGCTCTCAACACGGACGCGAAGCATCTCGCAGCGACCGCGGGAAACGTGTGGCTTCTTTTATAACTCCCGCCTCCCACGTACATTTTAATTGTACTTTGCAAACTCAATACGTGTTGCTTCGCCGATCCAGGATGCGCCGCACAAATCGCATCGATACACTTTAACGCGGCCATTTCCAAAGTTTCGTAAGTTGTTTTCATTTGGTTGACTTTTAATAATCCGAGAAGAGTTCGCAAAATCTTTCCGAAACATTGCGATGCTTCGTGTTTCACCCCGGGCATGTATTCAGATAAAGCCCCGGACCGTTTCGCTATAATTTCTACGCACTTCACTATGGCTAATGTCAACTGCACTATTTCTGTCAACTGCACTTTCGCCTCGTCTTCGACTATGCATTTCACCAACGCCTTGAGCGAACCGTCTAGATCCTGCAACGCGTTCGTGAAAAACTTCGCGAACCGCTCCGTCGACGCGTTCTCCGCCACAAACTGAATCACCGCCACGCCTCGAACCGCTTCGTAAACTTCTCGAAATCCACACCTCTCCTCAGTCCAGCTCGTGTTACCGAACGCCGAAATACGCTCCATCTCCGTCAAAAAAATCCCGCCCTCCATCTCGCTCGCCAACGACAACAGATTCGATCGAGCCATCACGTGTAACGCGTTTCTCGTCCTCGCAACTAATTCTTCTTCTTCTCCAAATCCATTCTCACCACCATCGCTCTTCTTCTTCGTCGTCATCATTTCCACGCAGTATTTCAGCATCGAACTTCTCGTCGCTTCAGAATTGTTGTTGTTTTCATCACCGCCGCGCTTCTTACTCCTGCTCGTCCCATTCGTGGTGGTGGCGGCTCCTCCTCGGTTCCTCGTTTTGTTGGTGTTGTTTCCCATTTGAATGATGCGAGAAGAAGACGCTCAAAGCAGAGACAACGACGACGTAAACGACAAGGACTCACACGACGACCGCGTCAAGGTGGTATTCTTTCTTTCGCGCGTTCGCCGCTCTCGCGTGTATTACGAGTAGTATTTGTGGCGAAATTCTTCAAAAACTTTCCCTTTTGAGGAAATTGGAAACCTCTGACCATTTCAAACCTTTAAGAAGAAGAAGAAGAAGAAGACGGACGCGCGCGCAGTTGAGTCGGTGGTACGTCTCGTTTCTCCGCAGTACTCTCCGTACGAGATCACCCTTCCAGACTGGGAGTGGGAGTTTTTGGGGCGAGTGTTATACGCTTTGCGTAAACGTAATAAAAACATATCTCATTTGAAAAGAGTAGCCGGGGAAAAGCAAAAGCAATCCGATGGGGGAAGGCGGAGTGAAACTCCCACCTCGCTCGACGCGAGGTCGCCGGATGACGCGCATGCTCGAAGACGAAGACTCCGCGGACGAAGAGTTCTGGAACCAAGACGCGTTCAAAGAAGAACACGAAGACAGCGAGTACGAAAGCGAGGAAGAAGTCGCGGACGTTTTTGATAAAGATTTCGACGAGGAGGAAACGAGCGAAGACGAGGAGGAAGTGGAAGTGCGAACGGAACGACGGAGGAAGACGATGAAAGCGCCGGAAAGAAACGAGGCGACGAAGAAGAAGAAACAAGGTGCGAGTGATACTGCTGCTACCGCTGCTGCTGCTGGTGGTAGTGGTGCGTATCAAGAACAAGAACAACAACGACAAGAACAACAGACGGCGACGACGGAGCCGGCGGTGGTCATACCGCAGGAACTTCGAGTCTCGTCGCGCGCGTCCGCGAAGGAGATTCGGGAAAGGTCCGAGGCGTTGCAAAGAGAGAGAAAGTCGAGACCGCAAATCGTGCGACCGAAGGTGGAGTACGTCGTTCCGACCATGGAGGAGATGATCAAAGAGGCGAAGATTACGGAGAAGAAGAATTTAATCGAGTTGGAGCACTTGTTGCACTTGGAGGAAGAGCAGAAGAAGAAGAATCAGATGATGGATAGGAAAAAGCGGTACGACGGACCGGCGATTCGGCAGAGAAGTTTGAAAGGCGATAAACCCGGGAAGATTGTGTACGAGTTAATCCGAGGCGCGGTGAGTGAGAGAGACGCGCCGGAGTTTTATTTGAGAAGCGAAGATCAAGCGCCGTCGACTTCGGCGAAAGAGGAGAAAATTTGCGCGATTACCGGGTTACCGGCAAAGTATCGCGATCCGAAATCAGGGTTGTATTACGCCACGATTGATGCGTTTAAGCAGTTGCGGTTGCAACAGGAGAAGAAAGAGGCGGAAGAGAAGGAGAACGCGACGATAGATGTAGAGGTAAAAGTAGAAGACGGACAAGAACAAGAACGGGAACAACCACCAACGCGCAGGTCGATTTGGGATCCACCCATTCCAGGGGCGTTGACGCATCGCGAAATCGCGCAAATAGCCAAGAAGAAAGCCGAAAAGGAAGAGCAAGCCGCGATGCAAGCGTTTTTGAAGCAGCAAGAGGAGGCTAAAGCCGCCGCGGCGGCGTTGCGCAGAGAAAAACAAGGCAAACCGGCGAAGGTCGCGCCGCAGGCGAAGCGCACAAAGGCGCAAATCAAGAAAGCGAAGGAGGCGATGAAACGAGAAGAGGAAGAGAACAAAGATTTGCGAGGTCCTGGTCGATGGTTGTCTTTGAAGACTATATTGGCGAGGCCAGAGTTGGACGTCCCAGCAACTGGTCCTCGATACCCTCGACCAGTGCTCGAAGGCTTCTCGAAACCGGGCATCCCGCAGTACGTCGTCCCGACGCCGAAATCGATCGACGAACGACCACTCGACGAAAAAGACATTAAAATCGAACAACCAAACTTCGACAACGGCAATCGTGGTGCTACCATTGCAGTTGTTGGTGGTGAAGATACCGTGGAGATTGAAGGTATTCATTCCCGGGATATGGATCACATCGACGCCTGCGATATCATGGCCATCGAAGACAACGAAGAGGAAGACGACGCGATGACAAACTCGGATGATTTCACCGTCGAAGATGCCTCGGACGACGAAGAAGACGACGAAGGTACGATCGAAGAAGACGAACGCGCGGCTTTAGAGGAGGACGACGAGCGTTTGAATATAACTGCCGAGGAGGAAAAGAACGCGCTCGAGGACGAGGCGAACATCCCAATCGAAGAACTCATGCGCCGATACCAATCGAACAATCGACAGTTTGGGCAAAAAGAACCGTCTCCATCGCCGGAAAACTCCTCTGACTTTGATCGAGACGAAGACGAAGATGATTCTGAAGATAACGAATCGACGTTAGAGGAGGACGAAAAAGCGCTTCAAGAAGACGAAGACATGTTAGATGCGGACGAGGAAAAGAAACGTTTGGAAGACGAAGCGAACATGCCCATCGAAGAGTTGATGGCGAGGTACCAGCAACAGCAAAATAAAGGCTAGCGACGACGTCAAAAAGCGAATGTGATAGCACAGATGTATAGCGAATGTAGAATAATAGAAAATTGGTAGTTTTTTGTCATTTGACCGCCTCTCAAAAAGGACGACCAAACGACACTTTTCCTTCATTCTTTACCTCTCATTCATCATCATGCAGCGCGGGAGAAGAAGCCCCGCAACAATATTGCGCCAACTCCTCCTCGTCTCTCGAACGCCCCTCTTCAGTAACAACAAAAACTGCGCGCCGAAAAAACTATACGCGGCAAACCCTCTGCCGTTGTTCGAGGACGAAAACGACGGGAAGACTAAAACCGAATGGAAAAAGCGCAGACAAACGACGGCGGATGAGTTAAAACCACCAACGACGAATACGAATACGAATCAACAGTTTTCCATGCTCACGGACACGTTTAACCGCCACCACGACTATTTGCGGATATCTCTGACGGAAAGGTGCAACTTGCGATGTCTGTATTGCATGCCAGAGGATGGGATCGATTTAGCGCCGAAAGATGATTTATTAACGACCGAGGAGATTGAACGTTTGGTGAAGTTATTCGCGAAAGAAGGCGGGGTGAGGAAAGTTCGTCTGACGGGTGGAGAACCGACGGTGAGGAAAGATTTAACAGACATAGTGGAACGAATATCGAGGATAGATGGGATAGAACACGTGGCGATGACGACGAATGGCGTCGCGTTGAAGAGTAAACTTGACGCGTTGAAACGGAACGGTTTGAAGTCGATCAACGTGAGTTTAGATTCGTTGGTAAAGGCAAAATTTGAGTTCATGACGAGGCGAGACGGGTTAGAGAAAGTGTTGAAATCAATCGACGAGGCTATTCGGATCGGGATAGAGACGGTTAAAGTAAACGTCGTCGTCGTGAGAGGGCAGAACGACGACGAGTTGTTAGATTTTGTGCAATTCGCGAAAGAGAAACCAGTCAACGTGAGGTTTATTGAGTACATGCCGTTCAACGGGAACAAATGGGAGACGCGAAAAATGGTATCCTACGCGGAAATGTTTGATACCATTCAAAAAAAGTACCCATCGATCGCGCGAATCCCGGATGAAACCAAATCTGAGGTTGGGAAGAACTTCCAAATCGATGATTTTCAAGGCACGGTGTCCTTCGTGACGAGCATGACGAACCATTTTTGCGGCGGGTGTAATCGATTGCGTATATTAGCGGATGGAAATTTGAAAGTGTGTTTGTTTGGTAACGCCGAAGTATCTTTGCGAGACGCCATGCGCGTAGATAACGCGTCCGACGATGATTTGAAGGCCATCGTGGAAGGCGCGGTGAAGAGAAAGAAAGCGAAACATGCCGGCATGGAGAATTTAGCTTTCATGGAAAACCGGTCGATGATACGCATTGGAGGATAATAATACTGATGATAACATTAGAAGAGAGTATTTGTATAGTAGCGCAGTAGCAACCGTTAATGATTTATTTTAGCAGCAGCATCAAAACGGCGAGCTCGCACACATGACAAACTTTGCGTGTTTCTCCTTCCCCGCTCTCGAGTAACATTCAGCCAGTTGAATGACCGTATCTACAATCGCCTTCTCCCCGTTCGCCATCGCGTTCAAGCAATCTTCCGCGTCTTCCTCAGCTTTCACTTTTTCTTTACTCTCGTCCACGAATTGATCTCTACCCGGTCCTTTCCTCGTGTCTAAAATCTTTCTAATCTCAGCCACCGAGCTCGTCTCGCCCCAACCGGCTCTTTCAATCATCCGATCGAGCGATTCTCGGGTTTCAAACGTCGACCAAGGACACTGCACGCCCGATCGCGCGAAATCTCTCGCCTCTTCCATTCGATTCAACGACGCGTACACGTCTGAAATAAACGCGTACACTTCGCCCCAATTTTGAAACTGATTCTTAAACACGTCGCACGCGACCAACGCGGACTCTTCGTCTTTCCTCTCCAAATGCCGCTCGACTAAACCTCTCAAAGAGCTCGGAAACCTCCCAACTTTCATCGTCAAATATTGGTCCAAGGTCAACTTTCCCTTCTTTTCTGAATAGTCGTTTAACTCGTACGCGTTCTTCCCGACTTCCCCGCTGGCGTCAAACAGCGCTCTCTCCGCGCCGTCCGTCGCCGCTTCCTCGACAACAATCTCGCGGTGGATAAACTCCTTTGGATTTCTCGCTAAAAGCGTCAAAAACTTCCCGCACGAGGACACGCGAACGATGGATAACGAATCCACGTCGTCGTGTGGAATGTAAATCCCAATCGTCGTCGATGTCGCCAACTCTTTCGCGACCGGAACCACCAGCGGGTGCACGTTTCTCCTCTGGTTCGGTTCCACGATTTCCAA
>Ga0129327_10002607_pt1 | contig 10492 bp, 7 predicted proteins | sample CPBDNA_6_FD_111799 | JGI IMG/M metagenome (GOLD analysis project Ga0129327, IMG submission 111799) | Freshwater to marine salinity gradient microbial communities from Chesapeake Bay, USA - CPBay_Spr_31_0.8_DNA | ecosystem: Environmental > Aquatic > Marine > Coastal | place: USA: Chesapeake Bay...
ATGAGTGCCGACTGTGCCGTTGATTAGGTCGACTGGTGAACCTGGAGAAGCATGCGGATACTTCTTCACCTGGAACTGCCATTCATTCCCACTGCTACTAGTACTCGCAGTTTCACCGAAGACGAGTAAACGAACAGCAGTGCAAGCATATGTGACTGGTCCGAGCCAGATGCTACTAGTGCCAGACAAACTCGCTATTGGCGAACCAGACAATCGACGAGTCGGTGCTGCGCCGATAGACATGACGTTGATCCAAGCAGCATTGCTCGTGTCACGAACTTTCAAGATCGGTGGGGTGGCACTCGTGTCCATCCACAACATAGATGCGATAGTGCTAGTCGGTGCGCTGGTCCCGCTATGCAGGGTTCGCAATGCTTCTAGCGAATCAGCAATCTTGGTCTTGATCGCAATATTGAGTCGGTCTGTGCCGACTGGCAAGTCGAATGATTGGGCCATTTCTATATCCTAGAGTTGTGCTGTGATACGCAATTTGTGAAGTTGCAACTCATGCTGCAATGTTTCTCGATCAAGCACAACGCGTACCTGTGCTTGCTCTGCATTTCGGTATTGATCGGTCCACACTTCCCAAGCTGACCAAGCATCGCCATCGTTGAAGCGACCTTCAATGCGAGCGCGAGTGTGGTGTCCTGCTGCGCCGATATACCCAGCAGCATTCTCATCTTTGTATGAGTCTACTTTGTCGGTCGCATCATCGACATCACGCGTGAAGTCTACGCCGATTTGGTATCGCGACGCTTCACGAGCATCAACACAACGCCAGTTCAATTCACCACTACCTAAGCGGTCAAGCACATCTTCTACCAAGACGCCATCCAACTCACGTGCGTCTATTTCCACTCGCCAAAGATACGTTCCTTTGAACCCTGGTGCTAAAGTTGGTGAAGTGTATGTGCCTTGGAACTTGCCATCAATCAATTGGATATAGCTACTGCTCTTGATTTCGGTATTGGTGAACGTTCCAGTAGCATCTTGAACAACATTAGTGTCAATGAATGTCGAGCTTCCATCTGGTATCCAAGCAGCGTCGGCTGCATGAACAGTTACCTTAGTCGGTTGACCTTGACTACCATCTTCATTCTCTACGCAGACATGCATGGTGGCAGCTAATGGCGGGATCGCCCATGTCACTCGTGGGTCTGTGCCGCGATACAAGACACGAGCCCCAACCCATGATTCACCTTCACGCACTTCGTATTCTTCTGCCAAGTCGGTCGTGACTGGTGACCACTGCAAGTCACTGCGGTTGCTGACTTCGACACCACCGACTGCTGGAACTATAACGTCGCAGAAGTCAACACCAACGATTGAAACGACACTGCCACTATCTGGTTGCTTTGATTCACCATCAAACGAGTCTTGAGTGACAGCAATTTCCAAGGTTGATGATGGGGCTATCGACTTGATGTCTAAGTAATCTTGTTCTGTCGAGCCTAGCAACGACCACCCTTCGCTTTCACTTGCACGCGTGTAGACGCGTTTGGTCACCCCTCCGAGTAATGAAACACCCGGCCAACTGATACGCTGGTCTCCATTCGTTTGTCGGTGGATGCGTACTTGGCTCGCGTCGATCTTTGGTTCTTGAACAGTGCTACTTTGTGCATTGACAGCACTTCCCGTTGAGGCACCGTCTGTGTATGTATCAGGATCAATATCATCATGGACAGCAGGCACGACTTGCAATGCCGTCACATTACGCGACAAGTCTTCGTTCAACGTGATAGCGACTACTTCGTATTGCTCTACCAACTTACTAGGTAAACCGAATACGCAAGTTGCTCCTGGTGAAACTGTCGCTACATCACCACCACCGAATGTCAACACAGAGCATACAGTGCCTTCGATGGTGGTTGACGAACTGCTAGCCCATGTCAACAGTTCAGGGTTGCCATCTGCATTGCGATACTTGATTTGCCCGACTGCTGGCAACGAAGGGTGATCGACAGTAATTGCAGCCACACTAGTCCCACCAACGAGAACAACACCACTGGTCGGGACAGTAGAATCAAACGGTCGCATGACTTCAGTCTCAACATCAATGTAGTCGCCAATCTGTGCAGCCAGTGCCCAACGACCAGTCTTGAAATCTATGCGGCGCGTTACGAGTCGATTGATTCTGTGGCGAAACACACCATCTCTGAACAACTGACTAGCACGTGTGACTCCGTAGGCTTGCTGCTGCTCTGGACGCCACTTGTCTTTGTGAAGTTCGGTCGGGTCGTTCAGCGTGCCCTCTGCATCTTCAATTGTCAGGACGTCTTGTTTGTAGTTTTCATCTTCGTTCAGGAACTGATAGACGAAAGCTGTTGCTCGGTCAGCACGCGACAACCATTTGACAGAGCAGTCTTGTATGTTGTTACTGGTGAACAACTGCGTTGATGTTTTGGCTGGAACGCTGACGCTGCCTTGCGAGTGTGCTGCTGAGTACTGATACACGATGCTGATCTTGCCATCTACATAGACTGGTGTCGCACGACCAGCAGCACAGATCGTCTGAACCCATTCCCACGCTGGGCGCGGCTGGTCAATGACTAGGTCACAAACCAACTGGGCCTCATTCCACAAGTCACTAGGATTCGGGTCTCTGTCACACCAGACTGCCCAACGAGCGAAACTTGGAAGGTCCAGATCATCTTCTGTCAGGTAATCGCCGAGCCCCCATGGTTGCAGCATAAAGTCGGCTAGTATCCAAGCAGGGTTCCTACCGGGTGCGTACGTGTGCCAATCAAACGGGGATGCAGGCACATCCCAACATCTTGGCGACCAACCATTCGTCTCATCCCAAACACGAACTTTAATGCCGTCTATTCGAGCCTGGATTTGTGGCATCCCACCACTGAATCGCGCCCCCGCTGACAGGATCAAACCCATTGTCGCGACGCGTGGATAGCTCAATTCATATGGCGAATTAAGAACGACATCTTGCACGACAGCACGACTAGAAGTTCCAGTTTCACCCGAACCACTTCTTCGTTCGACTTGTAGCTCAATGTCGCCTGTCACTTCCTGGTTGAATGATGCGTCGAACTGCTTCTTGAACTGTAGACTACTCGCTGCCGTTGCGGAGGCTAAGGAACCGCCGTTTAAGTCTTGCCAAACAGCATCGCCTGCATAACGCCATCTCATCACGAATCGCACCGTGAAACTCAAAGTGTTGCCGTTCGGATCAACCTTGAACAACCCTCCCGGAAAGCTGACGATGAACCGAACACTGTCTATGACGTTAGTTCCATTCGCGATACTGATTTCAACCGTCTGGCCGAATGTCACTAGCTCACGCTGAACGCGGATAGTGCTTTGCGTGTTTTCCCATGCGTAAGACTGTTGAGCATTCGGCACTCCTGGTGGCAATGGTGACTGGTCTAGTTCGCCGCTTCGCAAGTACATCAGACATCCAGCACTGCCACGGACTTCATTGACTAGGGCACTTGTCGTGCTCAGTAGTTTCCGTTGTGGTTGATGGTTCGCAGCATTTCCGTTGATCTGAATGCGAACGTCATTGCCAGCAGCCAGAGCAGTCACAACGGCTGCTGGATAGTTCGCTGACATCAAGATTGCCGGGTTCGCTGAGTTTCCAAAAACCCTGATGACATCGACCTGTTCAGTGGTCGGGATGGCTGCGTTCGTTGTGTAGTCCCAGTAGTAGACGACATCAGCGACATTGATATCTGGCGTTCCCGGCTGCCAATTGTTGCCCCCGAACTGTGGCTGGTATGTAGTCAGCTCCGGTTGCCCATCATTGACGAGCAAGGTGTCGTTGATGTATATGTCGCTCGGCAGACTGATAGGGTTCGTCGGGTTGTAGATGTTGGTGATACTGCCTAAGAAATCATTTTCGCTGACTTCTAAGTCACCGACAGCGTGGATCGGCCCTTCAGATAGAGCTAGCAGTATTTGAAGCCGATTGGAGAGCCACGCATTCGTGTTGGCATTCCCACCGAAGTCAATGCCTTGAACGTTGGTTTCAATAACTTGACCGCCAACTGCATGGCGACCATAAACTGCCGGAACTGTCCACCCTTGACCGTAGTTAGTCTTGATGCCATCCCATGCATAAGTAGCGGATGAATTGTCACCACGCTCAAAACTATCGTCAGGTGCTTTCGGTTTCGGTGTCAGTGCTTGAATCGCAAAGTTGACACCAGCAGAGACCACCGCAACGACGAACGCATACGCTAGGTATGCTGCCCACTCAATTCCTGCTGTAGTATGAGGGCACAAAATGACTTCATCACCGTCTTGCAACGGATCGTCATAATCTTCTTCTAATAGAACACCATTGACCGCTACGTCGATAGGGATTGAGCTAGGCAATGCATCTTGAAGATGTAGGGCGATGCTGCGTGCAGTCACTCCAGCTTGCCATGGCAACTCTTTAGTCGCTATGCCATCTTCACCGAGCAAACCTTTGCGAACGTGTACTGTTAGCATTCCTGAACCTTGCGTTGCCAAACTTCATGAGGACGCTTTTCGAGTCGCTGGACAGGCTTGCACCACACGCCGACATCTGGATGAGCACTCCAAACAATGCCTTCGTCAACTATAGCTGCCCAACTATGCGATTCGTGATACAGCAGCACATCTAAGTCGCACAACGGCTCGTTGAAGACACGTTGCCAACCTGGACCGAAAGCACTTTCACTAGCGACTTGACCGACCTTGAAACTTTGCAGCAACCACTTCCATGGATCTAATGCATCGCACCCACGAAGATGCAGCACGTGCAGCACCACTCCCAGACAGTCGATAGAGTTCGGGCCGCGACCGCCGATACGGTATCGCATGCCACGGATCTTTCGTTGTTGTTCAGGGGTCATTGTTGCTTTGGAATACCTGGGAAACCACCGTATCGACCAGGGTGCAATACCGGCAACCCACGCGCTAAGTGGTCAGCACCGCGAGCCCGGCAAGCAGTGACTGTCTTTTCGCAAGTCGTGTATGCCGCTGTCGCGTTGATGACATAACCACACTGCGTTGAACCGAACGCCCAACGACAACGTCGTGCTACGAAGCGATCTTGTGGGCACATCTTTGAAAAGAAGTTAGATCGCTCTAGCTTGAAGGTGACTTGATTATCGTCTGCTTGCACACCAGCGATTTGAAACTCCCATTTCTGATATTCATGCGATGGGTAAGCAATGCCGAGTGCAGTCCGTGGAACCAAGTAGATCACGACTGCGTTGCCATCTAGTGCATCACCATCGTGCAACGTAGGCATTAAGACTCGGCCAGTGTTGTCTACCGTCAATTGCAAAGAAGGTAAGTCGCCCTCGCTGTTGCCTGTGATCGGGCTGATGTTGAAGTTGAAAGGCGACCAAGTTTGCGCTGTCGGGTTACTGACAGGCCAAGTGATGACTTCTACATCGCTACACACGCGCAACACGATGTTGTCTGTGAACAACGTGGGAGTGACACGCGTACTCTTCTTCAGTAAGACTTCAACCAGCCATACATAGTCTTCACTGCTGTTGGCATCTTCACGAGAAGCAAACGAATTGGGTAATACGATGGGCATGTTACGCTGTCCACAAAAGCTGCACGACGGGAACACTAAGCGTTTTGCGTCCGTCGGACAGCATTACCGTTGTGACGTCACCCGTGATCACGACTGGTGTAGCCGATCCATGCGGTGGTGTGTATGCGAATGAATCATTCAATGATAAGAACGTTTCTACAGACGATGCATCAGTCGCGCTCAATGCAGTCCATGTCAAGTCATATGCTCTACGAGGTCGTATCCAAGTCGGCCAAGAACGTTGATATCCTGTCGCACCACGTACCTGACCATGCTGCACACCTTCTAGCTTGATAGGTTGCGCGATGTCTGGCAAGACTGGCAACGCTGACATCGTTCCTACTAATGGGCCTTCTGCGGTAATCGTCAATTGAACTGTGCCTTGCTCGTTCCACGGTGGTGTCAGCACATTTGTGACATCTAGTATAGGGTGGAACATGAAGAACTGCGGGTGTGATGCGTCTCCTGGTGTAGCGTTGCCAACGTTGTCGAAAGGGTCTAGAACGTAGGAGTGGGCAATACCGGGCACATTCTTAGTGCTGTAGACTACGTGAGGACTGTGCCTCTCGGTGGGATACAGTTTGTAGTAACCCAACGGTGCCGCGAGCAGCCCACCTGTCGAACTGCGTAAGCGGTTCTGGATCTGGCGACTGATGAAACTACCGTTGGAAGTCACATCGCTAGTACCAATGATGATAGGGATCGTGCCAAAGACTGTGCCGGGATTGTTGTTCAGTGTCATGCCGTAGTAGGCATTTGGTGTGTTGTTGCTGGATACCACATTAGAAACAGATGATGTGACTGTGGTGTTGCGAGTGAAATGCTCAAGAAGATCAATTCGCAATTGCAACAATACCGACCGCTTGACCAACGTGCGGTCTACGAATGCTGACGCAAGCAATCCACGGTCTTGCGCCAAGACTTGTGAGTAATGCGTGCCAGTCAGCACATCATGCACGCCAATAGACGACGAGCACATGCGAAGATTGGCTGCTCGTGAACTCGCCAATGCTGATGTGCTGTAGATCCCAATGCCTTGCTCGGCTTCAGTCGTGTGATTCGTGATGGTTACGTTGCCAGCCGCTGTATCGTTGGTGCCCGTCGAGAAATACGGTCGCAATTGCGTGTTGACGTTGCCAGGAGGGATGTCTCGATACTGCTGATAGATGCTAGACATCTGCATCCAAGTTTGACCGGCAGCACCTAATGCTGTGCTGTCGCTATTGACGAGCGTGTAGGTATTGAAGTTGTTTTCTAGCTGGACGTCTGTTGCTACGACAGCTCGCACGTATCCCTTGGCTTCGAGAACGTCCATGTCAAGCACCAACCATTGCACATCACGCACTTGAAACGATACGCCATAGTTTGGCTGGTCATCGTTCCATATCGCTCTAGCCCAGAGGACTAGATCGCTACCGCTATTCGTTGGAGTGGTTGCAGTAAAGTCAGGGTCGGTTATTGCCGGTGACGCTTGCTGCACCATCAAGAACGAAAAGCCATGAGATGCGCCAGGTTCACTTGTCGGGTAGAGACCTACGCAAGAGTTGAGTGGCAATGTCAACCGATGCGTCAAACCTTTCAGGCCACTGTTATACCCCAACGCCACCTCTAGCAAACCCGTAGAAGGAGGCGCACCAAAGTTGTTGAAGTCGCCAACAGAACCACTGACCAAAACGGCTAAACGCTTCGATGAACCTTGCGTCAGTTTGCTCATATCGAACGACGAAGCTATCTGCCACGAATCATTCGAGCCTGACCCCATGGCACCTGACGTCGTAAACGGCAACGTCTGTGCAGACCATGCAAATCGGTTGTTTGCCATTATCGTGTCGCCCTCTGCAATGTCTGGCGCATGTTGACTTGATGGTCTGCTTGGTGTGTGAAGATGCTTTGCAGCACATCGCGGTTCTCGATCAGACCTCTAGCAGCATCTTTGCTATCCCACGCATAGACGTTCAAGTTGACTTGCTGTGCTTGACTGTAACCACCACCAGTGAATGTGACTGGGATACTGCGATTGTCCGGCAGCGGGACGAATGCTTCATTTCGATTGCCTTCGCCGAAGAGTGCTAGTTGTGGTGAAGTAGCAACACCACCTTGAGCGTATGACTTGACAGGAAGGCTAGAGTTGCCGTGTTCAACGCCCGGAAGAACACCACCCTTGTCCATGCCGATCACCATCTTGGCGACCTGCAATGCCAGCATCTTCGCTATGATTTGACCGATGACTTGCAAGGTTGCGCGACCAAAGTCTTTGAATGCTTCTTTCGCAGACTTCGTTCCGTCAATGATTCCCGCGAACGCGTTAGCTAGGTTGTTGATAGTAGTCTCGACGCCACTAGCCAACATGCCGCCGACAGTGTTAGAGAAGTTCTTTACCTGCAACTCCAAGCCCTTCAACCCTTCATTGTAACCACCCTTGACAGCATCCCAGTTCAAGTTGAACAAACCTTCACTCTGCTTCTTGATCTTCTTGATGTTGTTCAAAGCCTTGTCTGTTTGCTCATCAGTAGGAGGCACAAAAGTATTGTTGACGTCTGTCCAGACCTGACCGTTAGAAGCAATGGTTTCTTTGGCTTTGTTAATCTTCTCGCCGCCTGCACGGATCGCATCGGTAACTGCCTTGGCTTCCTCTGCGAAGCTGTCCTTCAGTCTTCGCAACCGTTCCGACAACGTTGCTTCTTGCGCGGCAGCAATATCCCGGTTTAGAGCTTCCAGTGCCGCCAACATTGGCTTCGCCGCTTCGCCAGCGAACATGATTGCTTGTTCTCGCCCCATCGCCTCCATCGGCGTAGCGTCACTGATACGGAATTGCTTTCGCAGTTCTGCTTCGATCTCACCGCGCTTCGCAACCAACGCATCTATTCCTTGCAGATCGAGTCCAGGGATCTTCTCGATCAAAGCGATCAGCCCGATGACCGCAGTAGCCAACAGATCAATAGAAGTGACAACCACGTCTTTGATCACTTTCGCGACATCGACAAAGTAGCCTTTGTTCTCTACCAGAAGCTCGCTGATCCGGTTCATCACCTTGATGACTTGCGGAGAGAACTTCGTGACAATCGTACGAAGGACTGACTGCACTGACGTCTCGACGCGCTGGAAAGCATCGTTGACTTTCGCTGCTTGCTCTGCTTGTTCTTTAGTGACAGTTGCGCCTGCTTTCCGTGCTGCTTGCAATGAACCACGGAACTCGTCCCCACCTCCACGCACAAGGTTCAATACATTGCGATATTGCTCGGGGAACAACGCTGACAACTGTAGTGTCGCCTCGGTGCCTTCAGCGATGCCGTCCATACCTTCAGCTAGTGCTTCTAGTATCTCACTCGGCTTCATATCACGAAGGTCATTGATGCTGATACCGAATGCATCGAATGCTTCTACTGCAGTTTTCGTTCCCGCTATTGCTTGGCGTTGCGATGACAACAAACTCGTCATCACGCTGCGGAACTGATCAGTGCTTCCGCCTGCTGATTCAAATGCGAATGCTAGCTCACTGACCTCTTCTACATTCTGGCCCAACGCGACAGCCATCTTCCCAATTTGGTCAGTCACTTCGGTGACGCTTCTCAATATTTGTGCTGAACGCAGCCCAACGAAGCCGACTACCAATGCTTTGATACCGCGACTGACACTCTTAAATGACTTGGCTAGGTCTTTGTTCTGCTTCTGTATCGCTTTAGTAGTCTTGCCGATCTCTTTACGAACATCGCCGAGTTCTTTCTTCAGCGTGCCTTCAATGCTAGCAACGATTCCTAATGCGCGTTTTTCTGTTTGTGCCATAGCTAAGACCTCTTGCGTTGTTTCGCACGTTGAATTGATTGCTCCTGTGCTTTTGCGCGTGTCCTAGCAATCTCGTTACTCACGATTGGATATGCTTGCACAAACGATGTTGCTTGATCAGACCAACCCCCGACGTCTGGCAGAACGCCCATTTCACACAACACCACCAATTGAACGATGTCCGTCAAATGTGGTGTAGCGATCTGCCGAGGGCATCTAAACATTGGCACGCGGTTGTCCCCTTCGCACCGCTTGCATTGCTCATCTTTTCCATGGCACAAGACGCACGGGGAAATGAAGAAGACAGGATCGACTGTCGGTTCTTCACACCCCCACTTGTGCCGCAACTCACTGCTAGTCTTGCAAACATGACAAGACTGCTCAAAGCCACCACCGTCGTTTTCAAACGCTACGGCGACGGCAACCATTAGTTTCCCGCTTGTTCCTCAGTGACTTGATTCACACGTAAGATTTCATGGCTGAGTTTGGTCAGCGTTTGCAATGGCAGTGCATCGAAACTTTCTAACGACAACGCATTGTCAATTACTACACCACCGATGGTCGCTTTCTCGTGTGTAGCATCAACAGATGCACCGCCATGTTGAAGGTTCTTCCAACCTGACAACCCTGCGCGGATCAACAATTCTACCTGTTCTGCTTCATCCAGTTGATGCATGCGGAGCATGACTCGATGCCGCAAAGGTCGAATGTAGAACGTTGTGTCTGTGTCGATGTATTCAACACACTCGGAAAGTGAACGCGCAATTACCATAGATGCTCCTAGAGTTGAGAGAAATAGATCTCATCGTCGCCAGCGTCGAGAACACGACGCGGTCGCAACGTGACATCCATAACGCTAACACCTTCGGCATCTCCAATCGAGACTTCACTGACTTGCACATTCGGCGCAACGACACTCATGATGTTGCCAGCAGTAGTGCCAAGAAGGAAACCGACGCGAACAGCCGTTCCAGCATCACGCAAACTTTCCCAATCCATAGTCGACAACGTGTTATCGACTTGCACCGTCATGCTAATGTCACGGTCTGTGACGTTAGCTCCCGTAGAACCACCAGCACTGTTCGCATCAAGATTGACAGATACCGTGTTGCCACTATCAATACTGATCGACTTCGTTTGGATATCACGAAGGTTCACACCTTCACCATAGACACA
>Ga0129327_10002611_pt1 | contig 10487 bp, 4 predicted proteins | sample CPBDNA_6_FD_111799 | JGI IMG/M metagenome (GOLD analysis project Ga0129327, IMG submission 111799) | Freshwater to marine salinity gradient microbial communities from Chesapeake Bay, USA - CPBay_Spr_31_0.8_DNA | ecosystem: Environmental > Aquatic > Marine > Coastal | place: USA: Chesapeake Bay...
ACGACGACGACGACGACGACGAAAAGGAAGAGGATAAGGCGGGAGAGGTTTTCGGGAGGAGCACACACGGCGAAGGGGTAGAGGAGGACATCGCCGCGCTTCCATCGACCACTTTTGGCTCGGCGACGTATGCCGAACAACTCAAGCAGCAAGTACAACGACAACAAGAAAAGACGGAGCAGCACTTGCTGCGGGTACAAAAACAAATGCACGAACAACAGATACAGCAGCAGTATATGCAGCGGTTGCGGCAACAGCAGCAAGCGTACGGGGCTTTGAGCACGATCAACGACGATATTCCGTACGCGGCCGCGTTGGCGAGGCAGCAAGAGATTGTGCATCAGCAGTTACAATCGCAACAAGCGCAGTTCTTGCTGTTGCAGCAACAAGCGCAGCAACAGGCGATGTTGTCGAATCCGGAGTTGATGATGGCGAATAGCACGCATCCGGGCGCTCGCGTATATCCGTTCAACGCTGCCGCGCAGAAACCGCAAAAAGGGAAACGAGGGAGAAAGAAAATGCCGTACATTGATCCAGAAACCGGGTTAGAGCCGGTGTGTGCGTTTAGTCAAGACGGAACGTGCACGTTTGCCATCGGATGTGCGAAGAGAGGGAAGGAGGTGAAGTACAGCAAGTTGAATTTGAGAGTACCAAAGGTGGCGGGGAAGTACGTCGGGAAGCTTTGTTGTCAAACGTGTTATTATCGAGTTAAAGCGGCAAACTCGATGTGCGCATTTGTTGACGAAGGGTGCAGGTTTGCGGACAACTGTAAACGGAAAGATGTGCCGGTGAAGTACGCGAAATTGAGTTACAGGGTCCCGAAGAACCACGATTCGCACGCGGGCGAGCCGTGTTGCGAATCGTGTCATTACAAGATCAAAACGAGCGGGTTAAAGTGCGCGTTCACGCAAGACGATACGTGTGTGTACTACAAAAACTGCCTGAAACGCGGCGTGGAGAACATACAGTTCAACAAGTTGAAGTATTTAGTCCCGTCGACGCACCCGCTGTTCGCCGGGCAACGGTGTTGCGAACCGTGTCATTACCACTTGAAGGCGAAAGGCGTACGATGCGCGTTTCACAAAGACGGAACCTGCTCGCAATTGAAACGAAAAGATTTATACGACGATGAGACAGAGCCTTTGGCGTATAAGGTCTTGTCGTATCGAGTTCCCGAAACGGTCCCTGAATTTGCCGGCGAACGCTGTTGCGATACGTGTTATCGACGGTGCAAAGCGATGGGACAAATGTGCGCGTTCGCCAAGGAAGGAACGTGCACGTTTGCAAAATCGTGTGAAAGAAAGAACATCCCTTTGGTGTACAAGCAGTTGAAGTATCGCGTGCCGAAGAAGAACGCGAAATATCCGGGCGAGCTGTGTTGCGAAGCGTGCCATTACAAGTGCAAAGCGCTAAACGAAAGGTGCGTGTTCTTTGACACCGGAGAGTGTCAGCACCTCGTGAACGCCGAGAAAAAAGGCGTCGAGGTGAACTACACGCAGTTGAAGTACCACGTTCCGAAAGGTAACCCGCAATACGCCAAATACGCTGGGAAAACATGCTGCGACGCGTGTTACGTGAAAATCCGCTCCATAGGGAAGGAGTGTGTATTCACCAAGGACGGGTTGTGCGCGTCTATCGACGGTAAACTGGCTTTTTTTACGACGCTACTGACCAGACGCGTGCCCGCGACGCACGGAAGGCTCGCGGGGGCGTTATGCTGCAAATCGTGTTTCGATAAGTGCAAAACGGGCGCAAAGCCTGGTTTTCGCGCGGACGAGTACCCCGTACCGGATGGTGCAGAGGATGAGACGCAGATGGGTAAAAGAACAGAGCCCGAGAAGACTGGCGCGCCTTCGAACAACGGAGTCGAAGAAAATACGACGACCAAAACGCCACCGGCGACGACGGATTCGCCGAGTAAGAAAGCGAAGAAGGACACAAAAGCGAACGAAGACGACAACAACCAACAACCTCAGTGAGTGAGGAGAAGGATAAAAGATAAAAGAAGAAGCTCTTCTCGCGAGAGAGAGTTTTGTAACAGTACAACATCCATGCACACACACATTTTTTTGAGACGAAGAAGAAGATATTTTCTTTCTCAACAACCTCCTCATAATTCTTTGCCACGTTCCTTCCTTTTTCTCTCTCTCTTTCTCTCTCTTTCTCGAACGGGTCATGCCGCGCACAGTCGAAGAAGAAGAAACAGAACCAGGTGATTTTGTCCACCAAAAGAAAAGGAACAAAAACGTCGCCTGTATCCGTGGAAACTCCGATTTCTGTTCCGATTGGAAACTCTTTTCACTCGAGTGTTTGGGGAAAGATTTGAAAAATGCGCAGTCGCTCTTGCTGACGGAGAAGCTCTTATCGCGAAACGCGGCGGAGTACACCGTGTGGTGGTTTCGCTTGCGATGCGTGAAATTTATGTTCCACGCGTTCGCCGGGAATGGGACGACGATTCAGACGAAGACGGGAGGAGAAGAAGATGTAAAAAATGAAAACCGATTCTTTGAGGCGACGAAAGGAAAGCTTTGGCGAAGCGACCGGGAAAGGAAGGAGAAGATTGAACGTTTAGTCGCGAGTGCGGAAGAAATGAATAGATTTAGAGAAGAGTTGATAGATTTAGGCGTGGATGAAACGCGTGTGGATGAAGCGAGAGAGTATTTCCGTAGCATCGATTCGCCGTTGATTTGGTACTCGGCGGAGACGCTCGCAAAGTTTCGAAGCGGCGCGTTGACGAGAAAGGTGTTGGAGAGGATGGAGGAGGAGAGGAGGAGCGACGAGGAAGCTGTTGAAGAGGAGCTCCCGACGACGTCGTTGTTCTGGCAACACGGGACGTATGAAGGCGGTTTAAAAGCTTTGACTGGTGCCAATTACCGACGAGATTACATCGAGCGCCTTCGCGAGTGTTGCGAAAAGGTGAGAGAAATTTTCCCTCGAACAAAGTACGACATTTTAGACGAAGAGTACGCGTTTGCCGAGGCGATGGCGTCGAGAAATCCAAAAAATTACCAGGTTTGGAACCACCTTCGTCAAATAGCAACCTTAGACGACCGACAATTTCGTATGGAAACCTCTCTCTTGGATCAACACAGCTATCGCCGACGGGCGTTTTTCTTTCAATCGAACGTGAATTGCGACGGACCATTCTTACATCATTTCAACGACCAAATGCGTTCCGGTGCGGCTATTCGTTCAAAATATTTCGTCGAAAATGTCATACTATTTGGCGACGACGGGTTGAAAAACATTCACGCGTGGACGCATTACGTTTGGATTGCGAAAAATATCGATCCAAACGTCTGGTTGGACGTGTTCTACGCAACCGAGATGTGCGTAAGGAAAGATCCGAGGAATAATTCCGCGTGGACGGCGCGAATGAACTACGCGAAGTTTATGATTGTTGACGAAAGAGAGAATGAGTCGAATACGATCAGCGGATGGAACAATTCGGAACATTTGAAATGGGCGGTGGGTAGAAAAGACGACGAGACGAGTACGAATTCGATTTTCAGCGACGCCTCGAGCATTGAAGAGAAAGGCGTCGAGATGATCACGCGAGAAACGAGCGAAGACCGTGCGATGGATGAATCAGGCGAAGGATCAGTAGATGTCGTCGAAGGTATTAGAAATATTTACGCGTGTATAGGTGCCGATTACAGCGTTTGGTGTACACCTGGACCTCGTTTTACTCCTGAACATTTTCTCGCGTACGATGCCGCGGTGATCATGGAAGACGTTCTTGGATTTGACTTGACTTCGTTCCACAATCTTGCAAAAGAAACGAGTAGGGAACAGTACGAAAACGTATTGCGAGGGTTTGGAGAGGATAACGTCTACGCGCCAGACTCGGAAGCGGCCATGAACTACGTCCTAGGTCTCTTCTCGCTCATGAAAAAAATGTCCCGACCTACCCTTCTCGCTTGCGAAGGCGAGTTGCGTCGAGCGTTCCTAGAAGAATCCGAGAAGAAAATCCATCAAATGAACGCGCTCACTAAACGCGATTACGAGGCAAAAATAGCGTCAAGCGAAAGCCGGAACGACTTTACCAATCCTAGAGCAGACACCGAAGCGGCGCAGTTCGAACGAGAACTGAACGCATTTAGACGATTGAAAGTGAGCGCGAAACTGAGCGCCGCGCAAGTCAAAGCCTTTCGACTCGAAAAAGAAAAAGACGAGGAACTCCCAAGCGCGACAAATCCGTCCTCGACGACCTTGACACCAGAAATGACGACGAGTTTGAACGCAAACGAATCGCCCGTAAACGCGTTGAAGTCGCTCAGGCGATGTCTCGTCACCGACCCGGTCCGATCGAACTTTTACAGAAACCACTTCGTGTTGCGCAGATGAGCAAAATTTTCGTATGCATGTTCAATTAAGTGCAATGCATCGAGAAAAGGAAAGAAAACCTGTAAATACGTACTTCTTATTTTCTAAAACTACTGACAACATCAAAGCGCAAATCTAAACAATTAATCTAATTTCATCACATATCGCACATCACGAGCCGTCGTTACCTCCAGCGTTCTTGTTGACTAAATAAATCCCGCCGAGCGTCACTGCGGCGCCGACGAGTTGTTGCGCGTCCAACGTTTCGCCGAGCGCGAAATAGCCGCCGACGACGGCAAAAACGGGCGTTAAGAACGTTAAACTAGACAATTTTGTCAAGTTTCCAGAACTGGCGAAGTAGAAGAACAGGGAGTACGCCAACGCGCCGCCAAACACGGAGGCGTAGAGCAAATTCGCGCCGTCCGCGATACCTAAAGCACCCCCCCCGTCACCGAAGATGTTTTCGTACACGTCCCGTTCAGAGACGAGCGAATATATCAACAGAGGAATGCCGCCGAGAAACATGTGTAACCCAGTCGCCATGACTGGATCGACGTATTTAACGACCCAGCGAACCATGACGGTTCCAACTGCCATGCTTTGTGCTGCGAGAAGCATCCAAAACTCTCCAGAGTCAAACGGGTGCGCCGCGAACGACTGTAAAAAAGTGCTCGCGCTTCCCCCATCCGCGCCACCGCCGCTACTACTCTTACTCATGAACCCAGCTAAAGTCTCGCTCGGTATCTCCAACAGCGACAAACCAACCACGCCTAACGCTAACCCACCAATACCAGCCGCACCTAACGTCTCGCCAAAGAAAATCGACGCCAAAATTGCCACGGTCAGCGGCTGCGAATCGATGATGACCGATCCCAACCCGGCGCTCGTCTTCGCCAACCCTTCCGCTAAACACCCTTGAAACATAGCCCCATCGACTAACGCGAACAACGACACCGCCAACCACCCTTTCGCATTCTTCGGAAACTTTCTATTCTTTGACACGGCCCACAAAATGAGAATCAAACCGGCTGGAATCAACCTCACCGTCGCGACAAACATCGGCGAAGTGAGCGGCAGCACCTCCTTCATCGAGACCATGCTCGTCCCCCAGAGAAAGAACGGCGCGACGTAAAACAACGCCGGAAATTCTTGCTTCTGCTTCCCACTCTTCGCAGTAGCGGCGGCGACAACGCCCTCTTCCACCTCCACCTCTCTCGTCGTCGACGACAACAACAACAGTTCTTCTTCTTCTTCTTCAATCGGACACTCCGCGTCGATCCCGACGCCGACGCACGACTCGTCCCGAGACGTCGAGTCGACGCCGCCTTTCGCCATCATCGTTCGCTTTTTCTTCCGCTTTTCAACCGTTGAATTCGCAACGAACCGATTCTCTCCTTCTTCTCCTTTATTACACTGAACAGGAACGGGAGAAACGACGCGACCATCGTCGTCGTCACATTCCGCGATCGGTATTTCGCACTCCACGTTCATCCCAACGCCGACGCATTCTTCACCAAAATCTGCCGACGAAGAAATCGTCGCGCGTTCAAAGTCATTTTGTCCATTTTCCTTGTTGGCGGCACGTAAAGGAGGCACACAAAGACTCGAGTTCGCGTTCTTTTTCACCCCTCTCCTCCAAATCGCCTTTTCGCGTCTTCTTCTTCCTTCGTCGTCGTCTCGGGAAACACCGGAGAAGGACGCTTCCCCGGAGTACACTTTCAAAGCGTTCTCGAGAAGAAGACGTTTCGAAGATGTCCTCTTAAAAGCATTCGTCGCGCGAAAAGAAGACGAAAAAGACAATGACGCGCGCGGTCCTCCTCGTCGTCGTCTTTTCGAGAGAGAGGAGGAAGTCCTCGCGCTTCCTCCTAAAACCGCGCTGTTCGACGACGGTGCTTTTTGCGCGAGCATTCGAATGGAAATTCTGAAGAAACACATCGCCACTTTTCGTGCGCGTACACGAGACTTGAGAGAGACTTACATACTACGATGATGATGATGATGATGATGTCGAGCAGCAGCGGCGCATCGTTTTCGTCGCCAACGATTCTTCGCGCGAGGAGGAACACTACTTTGAAACACGGACGTTTTTGTGGCTCGTCTTCTTCGTTGTCTTCGTCGTCGTCGGGGACGCATCGGACTAAGCGGATGCGTCGCACGTCATCGTCAGCGAAATCAGCGGCGAAGGCGGACGAGGAGAAAAACACCGAGACGACGACTGCGAGTACGACGACGACGAATACGAGTAAAAGTACAAAAAATGAACGAGAAGCACCTTTAACAACGGTGGCCATCTCCGGCGCGACCGGGTTCGTCGGCAGAAAGTTGACGGAAAAATTGTTAAACGAAGGCACCAAGGTGCGAGTGTTAACCAACAAGAGCAACAAAGTACGGGCGAGACTGGCGCTCGGTCTGAAATCCGCGTTCAATCCAAACGTCTCCGTATACAAATGGGAAACGATTACTGGGAAGTTAGAGTGGACGGAAGCGATTCGAGGGTGCGATGGCGTGGTGAATTTAGCAGGCGCTCCCGTGGCGACGCGATGGGATAAAAAGTATAAAGAGACGCTCGTCAACAGCCGATTGGGGTGCACGAAGAGAATCGCAGACGCGATTAACAAGTTGCCGGAAAAAGAGAGACCGAGTTTAGTGAGCGCGTCTGCGGTTGGGTATTACGGGACGACGAGGAAGGACGAGGCGTGGACGGAAGCGAGAGGACCAGGCGGGGACTTTTTGGCGAGTTTGTGCGAGAAGTGGGAGAAGGCGGCGAACAAGGCGAAGACGAACGTGACCGTGGTGAGAACCGGAGTGGTGTTGGAGAAAGGAGGAGGTGCGTTGGGGAAAATTTTGCCTTTGTTCTATTTGTATTCCGGAGGTCCAGTCGGGAGTGGCACGCAATGGGTGAGTTGGATTCATAGGGAGGATTTAGTGGATATCATGATTATGGCGTTGAAGAATCCGAAGAAATTCAAAGGCGTGGTCAACGGCGTCGCTCCCGAACCGACGACGATGAACGGTCTGTGTGAAGCGATCGCGAAAGCGACAAACAGACCGAACTGGTTGCCAGCTCCGGGGTTGGCGGTGAGGGTATTGTTAGGCGAAGGGGCGACGGTGGTTTTGGACGGGCAAAAAGTGGTTCCGGAGAAGACGATGGAGAAAGGGTACCAGTTCAAGTATTCTGACGTGAACAGCGCGCTCGACGCAATCGTGAACGGACCGTAATAATCCTTTCGTTAGTAAATGCTATTCTGCTCTATACTTTTACTACACAAAACTATGCCGCTAAAAAAATGTGGTTTTCGCGCCGCGTTTGTTCTTCTTTCCTAACCGAGCTTCTCGTTCAATAAACGCATTGCTTTTTCTTCTATGTTTTCTTCTTCCTCGTCGTCTGAGTTTGTTCTTCTGCCCATGCCGGCGTGTGCGGCATCTGAACGCTTAACAGACTTAAACGCGCGCGCATCGAACGGTTTCTCGTCCTCCTCATCGTCATCACTCCGACCACCGAAACCATCTTCGTCGTCGTCGTCGTCGTCATCTGAACCAGACGAGCCGCCGACATCCAAGAAAGCTCTCGTCTCTTCTTTGCCGACATCCTTCACTTTACGCTTGGCCCGCATCTCTCGCAATCGCGCTTTTTCGCGTCCACGATCGGCGTAATCGGCGGTCTTTCGCTCTTCCGCTACCTTTTTCATGCGCATCTTGACCGCCTCGCGCAAAGCATCGTCGTTCGCCGCCGTGCTCTTGGCAAAGAATTCAGCGTCTTCGCCCAACGCTTCGAGCGGTTTCGAGGCGGTGCCGTCCTCTTTGAACACGATGCGTTTTTCTGAGCCAGCTACGGAAGCTATGGAACCTGATTTACCAATACGGAGTTTCCCTTTCAATGCTTTTTGGCGAATCTTTTCACTCTCTGCGTTTGCCGCGATCGCTAATTCTTTCTCCTCTTCCTCGGCGTCGTCGGCCAACGCGTGGTCTTTGCGTCGGACTTGTAAAAAGTCATCTTCGATGTTGGCGTCGTCGTCGTCCGAGTCGCCCCCAGCCTTTAATTTGAATCGACCCCCGCCGGTACGCTTGAGAACGCCCGCTGAGGTTTTCATGCGCTCGTCCGAGTCTGAATCTGATGAATTGTCTTCTTCCTCTGATTCAGACGACGAAGAGGAGGAAGCGTCATCTTCTTCACCTCCCGAAGAATCCATCTCCTCCTCCTCCTCCTCCTCCTCATCGTCCGAGCGCTCAGAAGAAATTTCCGAGTCGTCGTCGTTGTCGTCGTCGTCTGAAAGTTCTCTACTTTTCTTAGCTTCTTTGTTACCATTTTTGTCATCGTTCGCTTTATTCTTCTCCTTCTTGGTGCTCGCCGCGTTCAAAAACTTTACCTTTGGCGCGTTCGGTAACCCGAAACTCTGCGACAGCGCCTCTACGTCAATCTCGGAAACGTCAAACACGTCTTTATTCTTCTGTAAAAACACCGAGCGCAGGTAACACACCAACGCTCTTTGCGATAAATACTTCAAATCGTTATCTTTTGACAACAACCCTTGGACGCTCGAACTTATACCTTTCACTCTCGATTTTGGGTTCATCTTGATAGATTTAATTGGGATTTTTGCTTGCTCCAACAATTCTGGAAACGTTGTCGCTTCTTTGCCTTCGTTCAACAAGATCAAAGCCTTACCACTCGCGGTGTACCTAGCCGTCCTTCCAACTCTGTGAATGTACGTCTGCACGTCTTCCGGGCAATCGCATTGGATGACCCAATCCACCGCCGGGAAATCCAACCCTCTCGACGCCACGTCTGTGGCAAATAAAACCGTCTCTCTCGCGTTACAAAACTGATAAAACACGTGCTCGCGTCTCGTTTGTTTCATTCTTCCGTGAATGCACGCCAACGGGATCCCTGGTCGCATTCGTCGAAAAATTTCGTGGATAAACTTCACCTGTTTACACGAGGAGAAAAACACCAAAATTTTCTGCGTAGGGTGCGACTTCACAAACGCCCACAACGTTTCAATCTTCTTCTCCACTTTACAAGTCGTATACATCTGTTGCAACTTTGGCGGCGTCGCATTCACCGATTCTGCGTGCACGCTCAAAAATTCTGGATCTTTCAACGATAACCGCGCTAAATCGCTCACTTTTTTCGTCTGCGTCGCGCTAAACAACAACGTCTGCCTCGTTTTCGGCAAATTCGCCAACACCGCGTCTAAAGTCTCCTTAAAACCTAAGTCCAATATCCTATCCGCCTCGTCTAAAACCAACACTTGCAATCCTGTGCAATCAAACATCGGCGTCTCGTCCATGTGTTGCAACAATCTCCCGGGAGTACAACACAACAAATTCATCGCGTTGACCGCGTTCCTTTCCTTCTCCAAATCCTTTCCGCCGATGAGTAAAGCTACGCTAAACGTATGATTCCCCCCAACCTTCACAATCTCCTGGAATATCTGCATCGCCAACTCTCTCGTCGGACTGATAAATATCGCTCCAACGCCATCGTCCTTCCCCCATTTCATCCTATACAATCTCTCTAAACTCGGCACTACGTACGAAAGCGTCTTCCCGCTCCCCGTCTTCGCCGCGCCCAACACGTCTCGCCCGCTCATCGCGTGTGGGATCGTCGCCCTCTGTATCGCCGTCATCTCTTTATACTTGCATTCTCTCAACGCTTTTTGCGTTTCCGGGGAGAGTGGGAGATGTGTAAATTTCCGTACCCCGGTTAAGGAATGCGAGGTGTTTTTGTCCGAGGATTTTCGTGGTGGAATTGCCAAGGGGTTGGAACCGGATTCTGGTTTCGTTTCCTATCGTTTTTATTAATGAGTGAGAGAGAGAGAGAGAACGAAAGTGAGCACACAAAGAAAGAGCGTTTCGTGCGGTGCTTTTATTCTCGTTCACGTCGTCGTTGTTGTCACAAACGCGAGCGCAGTAACGCGCGAATACCGAAAGAGAGATTTCCCCGTTTTTGGCGGCTCAAAAATGCGCAACAAAACGACAACAACGTTAGTAAAGTTTTCTCACCTCAATGCACCTCTCCAACGCCCGTATCGTTTGGTCTTGCATTGCCAACTTTCCCAGAGGACGCTTTACTCTGCCTTCGCTCTGAGTACGCGTCGTCTTCTTCTTTTTTCGGTCGTTGTTTTGCGTCATGACGATGATGATTTTGCAAAGGAAAA
>Ga0129327_10002612_pt1 | contig 10487 bp, 4 predicted proteins | sample CPBDNA_6_FD_111799 | JGI IMG/M metagenome (GOLD analysis project Ga0129327, IMG submission 111799) | Freshwater to marine salinity gradient microbial communities from Chesapeake Bay, USA - CPBay_Spr_31_0.8_DNA | ecosystem: Environmental > Aquatic > Marine > Coastal | place: USA: Chesapeake Bay...
CAACAACAACAACAACAACAACACGAAGAACAAGAAGAACAAGAACAAGAACGAGAAGAAGAACAAACGCCACCACCGACGCGAACGAACCACCATCTTCAGGAAAAGAGAATAACAACAACGTCATGCCGTGGGAACAAAACGAGTTGGAGAAGATGAAAAACGTGAAATATTCGCAACCGAGACCGGCGACAAAGAAAAAAATCGAATCCGACAAAGAATACGAACTCTTGAAAACGGAGCTGAAAACTTTAACGCTGAAATACGGCGCGGGATTGACTTTGTATTGTTTACTCGGGTACGGCATCGCGTCGAGTTTTAGCTCTGCGATAGGTGTGATTGGTTCGTACGTATACCTCCAGTTCTTATCCGAGTACGTGGATACGGTGAACGAGGAGCGGGACGGGTATAAGGAGGAGGATTACACGAGGAATTTGGTGTACGAACCGGTGACGGACGTGAAGAAGTTGGTGTTTGGCCCGGAGTCAGTTTTAGGTAAAATTGCGACGATTTATTCGCGAGCGCTGTTTCAGAAGAGGTTGATTGTTCCCGTGGTCGTAGTCGCGTCGGAGTCGTTGTGGAATCACATCCCAGGGCATCCGTTTGATTTTAACTACGGCGTCACGTTGATTGGGTTTTTAACGTACAAGGCGAGCGCGTTAACGGTGACGTATGGAACGTTAAAGCCTTTGTTACAGGAAGACGCGAAGAACGCCGGAAATTGGGAACCGGAAGAAGAAGAAGGTGTCGAGTAATGTATCTTTCGCGACCGTATTAGAAACGTTATGATTATTAGGAGACTATGTATTATTATTGATCTTATTAAACCCAGCCAAAGTTATTATTGAAAAATCTCGTTATTAATTTTATTATATTATTATTAATCCTTGTTATACGCGGAGTACGGATCTTTGCTACTCTTGGGCGCAATCGTCACGCCAATTTGTCCTATTTGCGCCTCTAATTCCTCCACGGTCGCTCTCTTGCGCAAAGCGTCTCTAACTTTCACGATCGATCCTTTCCTCCCCGGGACTTGGCCTCGCACGTACACTAAATTTCGTTCGCTATCGATTTTATACACGAAACAGTTCTGGACGGTTCGTTTTCTCCCGCCCATTTGTCCAGCCATTTTCTTCCCTTTAAAGACTCTCCCCGGATCTTGACACTGACCGATCGACCCGTGCGCGCGGTGTTTCTTCGTGTTCCCGTGCGAGGCGGGTTGCCCGGAGAAACCCCACCGTTTCATCGGCCCGGCGAAACCTTTGCCCGAGGTGACCCCTTGCACGTCCACGTACTGTCCAGCAAAGAAATGGTTCGCGTTTAACTCCTCTCCAACTTTATACTCCCTAGCACCTTTAATTTCTACAGTTTCTACATCTAAATTGTTGTTGTCATCATCATCGTCTCCTTCCTCGTCTTCTTTATACATTTTCATCGTCGGCGGCGTCACGCGAAACTCGCTCAGAAACCTTTTAATCGGCACTTGCGCCTTAATAAAGTGCCCGAGCTCTGGTTTGGTCACCGATTTTGGTTTCTTATACCCGCTTCCAACTTGAACCGCGCTGTACCCTTCGTTCTCTTCCGTTTTCACCTGGACGATTTGATTATCGTCGATCCATAAAACCGTCAAAGGGTGTCGTTTCCCCCACTCGTCCCAGTCGCACGTCATGCCTGCTTTCACGGCAATCAACCCGGGTCGTTTCGGTCCAAACCTCTGCGCGGATTTAATGAGCTGTTCTTGCGTTTTGTGCGGTAAAGGGCGTTTGAATAAAGCGTCCACCGCTTTCGCTTGCGAGGCGTACGTTCTTTTATTAGTATTATTCGTTGTTAATTTTGTTGTTGTTGTTGTTGTCGTTCTCGCAAAAATGGCAATCGGGGTTGACGATGATTTTGATGAAAATGATTCCGACGCATCAACATTCAAAGCAACGGAAGAAGAAGAGAAAAAAGCTGATGATTTTGATGTCGACGCGAAAACTGAACCCCACACTCTGCTCATCCTCTCTCTCGCGTTGTTTAACAGCGCAGCAGCAGCCTCAGCAGAAGCAGCAGCAGCAGAAAAGGAAGGATTTGTTGCAGCAGCAGCGCGTCTCAACATGATTTGCCTTCTCTTGATGTTTTTTTTTTGCGGCTCCTTCCTTCTCTGTCTGAAAATAAAATCGATCGATTGATTTTTGCGTTCGTCGTTTCCAAAAAATTTTCTTTCTTTTTTTGTTGTGTTTTTCTCCTTTTTTTGTCGTACTTTTTCACATCTCTCAACACAAAAGCTACCACGCGCAAAGTAAAATTATTCTTCTAGTAGAGTATTACTATTCAGTAGAGAGAGTTTTAAAAGAACAACAACAGTAACAGGAGAAGAGAGAGCGTTTTTTGTGATATTCTTTTAAAGCGCTAAACAACGCTGCAACCGCCGAAACTGCTGCCAAAAGTGTGATGATGCTTTAAGAAGAAGAAGAAGAAGAAGTGATGGAGAAAATGATGAGAACGAAGAAGAGTGATTTTGCCGCGCGGTTACGTTTTTGAATTTCCTTTTTATTTAGAAGAAGAAGAAGAAGAAGAAGATGACGACGACGACGAGAAATTGGAGACGAGAGGAAGACGACGAAGACAAAAACGACGACGATAACAGGAGCGATTCTGCCGCCGGCGGCGAAAAAGGAGTTGGTGGTTTTGGATTCGGGAAAGGCGTTTCCGCGTTCGTAAGCAAAAGCGAAGATGGAGAAGAAGAAGAAGAAGAACTGCTGCTCGCGAGGAGGAACGCTTCTCCTTCTTCTTCTTCTTCTGCTGCTGCTTTATCCCAATCGTCGCTCTTTTCCGAGGAAGAAGGAGATGAAATCGACGATGGAGGTGGTAACGATGGCGGCGGCGCTCCGGAAACGCCAAACTCGATCGATCCGGAGTGGTTGCGAAGGCAACACTTTTACGCAGCGGCGAGGCATCGAGAGAGAGTTTTGAGCGACGAAGAGAACGAGTATGGAATTACGAACGCGAGGACGAGGACGAATAGGCGCGCAAGACGAGATGCTTTTGGTAACGTTATGGACGATTTCGACGACGATTTCGACGACGACGACGAAGATAGAGCGACGATGAATTCCGAGGACGTGTTTAGTCGAGACAATAATACGAACGACGATTATTACGAAGAAGGCGACTCGATCTTCTCAGAAGATTCAGAATTTTTACGGAACGCGCAAAACGCCGCGGCACATAGGAATCGCGGCGCCGGGTATAACCCGTTTGGTATGAATATGAATTCAAGTGCGAGTACTAGAAACGTCGGGAGGAGTAGTTCAGGAAGAGATTTTAGAAGAAACAATAACAACAATAACAACAAGATTAGGAGCAGTAATAAAGACACAGAAATCGAATCCGACACCGACGACGACGACGAAGATACGACGACGACGCCACTTTTAACGAAGAGTCCGACGAGAAAAGGTCCTCACGCGTCTCCGGGTAGGAAGAAAGCCGATAGCACCAACGCTCATCGTAATCATCAACCTCAAGTCGATACTTTCGTGCCGGTACGGGCGAGAGATGTTTTAGAGCACTCGGCTGATTTTTACGACACTTCGGTAAACTCAGGTCTATCTCCGTTTGAAGTCACTCGCAGGTTACGAAAGTTCGGCCCGAACTCTGTTCCTGGAGAGAAATTCGATTACGGTCAGTTGGTGAAACACGCCCTTCGCGAGTTCAACGCGCCAGCTGGGAGGGTGATTTTCTTTGCTATTTTCTTACAATGCCTACAAGCTATGGATCCAGCGAAAACACTCGATTCTATTATTGATGTTTTAGTCTTGTTCTTGGTTTTCTTTGCAAACTGTTACGTTGGGTGGTCCGAAAGCAGAGACGACGGCGCTTTGATGGCTGGGACGGAAGTCACGACTTCGGCTTTGACGACGACTTCAACAAAAGCAACGACGAAACAATCGCAGAAACAAATTTTAGAAAATATGACTCGGACAAACGCGCCGAGAAACGGACAGTTCCCCGCGTACGCGACAGTAGTTCGAGATAACGGGAAGCAGATGCGCGTGTCGTCGAAATCGCTCGTGCCGGGTGATATTGTCGAATTGCGCGTCGGTCAAATCGTGCCGTGCGATTGCGTCTATCGAGGCTCGGGCGTATTATTCGTCACGCGAAACTCGAATTATCTCATTAATACCGCGTCGTCATCGACGTTATCCTCGTCTTTGTTTGCAAATGGTACGCCGCGCGGAGGTGCGAGTCGTGGTGATGAATTGTCCATGCTCTTTGGCGATGATAACGAAATGGACTCGCTGGATTTAATCGGCGTCTCCGAAGGCGAACCGGTTTTAGGAGGGAGTGTTATTTACGCCGGTTGCGGTGCCGCAATTGTAGGCAGAACCGGTCCTCGAACAGCCATCGCGCGCAAAATGCAGCAGATTATGCAAATAGAAGAACATCGCGCGAACGCCGCTGGTATTTTAGGTTTCTTCTCGATGACTTCAACGAGTCATCAAAATCGCTCGAGAAAATCATCCATGGTTCGCTCGAAATCGTTTGGTGCTCTGTTTGGATCGTCGGCTTCAACGCAACGACGAAGTCATCACCATCGACAGCAAGTACCTACGATGGCGCGTACTACCGTTGCAACACCGCCGAGAGGGTCTGCGTTTGACCGGTCTTTAGATCTCGTGATGACCGGGGTGGCTGTGGCGTCGTTCGCTTCTGCAATTTCACTTTGGCTCTTTTTAGTCGTAGCCGGTAGAGGATTTTGGTTTGCGTGCTCCTTTGCAACCGTATTGTGCGTGTGCGCGTTGCCAATAGCTGTGAGAGTTGTCGTTCACGCGACTGTTGCGTTGGGTATTCGGAGAATGGCGAAAGCGCGCGCGTCTCCTGGGTACAGCCCAGGACTCGACGATTACTATCCCGAGTATTATTTGAATGAGCAAGCAAACAGAGAACATCTGAACATGCAACAACGACAACAGTCGAACAAAGAAGCATCGAGTAGTAGCAATCCGTTGTCATCCTTCGTTGGCTCGACGACGACGAGAACTTTTGGTATCAGCCGATTGAGTGCAATACAAGACGTTGCCGCAATGCAAGCGCTCTTCTGTTCGACGTCGTGCTGCGTGGTCGATCGGTTCGCGACTCGTATTGTCGGAGAACCCATTGTGTTTGCAGATAGTTGTCAACCGAGGGACGTTTTGGTTGCCGCGGCATTGGCATCGCGATGGTGGAAGAATTCATCTTCAGTCATGGAATCAGCAACCCCAACCACAGCGAGATCGAACAACAACAATGTCTTTGAGCAACATCTGGTAGCAGACGACGAAATGAATTTGATATTCGACGATTCCGTCGATCGCGCCATCGCGGAGCGACTAGCGGAAGACGGTTTGAGTTCGCTCTCAGAAACCTACATCCAGAAAACGTACGAACCGTACGATTCCGTAGTCAAACTTTCGAGAGCAACGATTTCCAGAGAAGAAGCCATGGATGGTTCAAACTCTGGTGTGTTCGCTGTAGCCAAAGGATGCTTAGAATCCATAGATAATTTAGTCCGTCGAGAAACTATGATTTCTCGCGCCGGGAACGAAGAACACGCGAAAAAAGTCTTTAAAGCGTTAGACGAGGCTCGAAATCGCGAGAGAATGTTTGAACGACGAGGTTTGCGATGTGTTGCAGTTGCATGCGCATATGACGTGCAAACAACCGCGGAAGTGTCCGAAAATAGCGCGCAGAACCAAGGCAGTATCGTGAACGGATGGGTCTTCTTAGGTATCTTTGCCTTCTCGCGTCACGTCCGTCAAGATTGCAACGCCGGCAGAGACGCGCTGAAAGCTTTAGGCGTGGACGTGAAATTATTCACTTCCGCGTCGGAATCGTTTGCTAAAGTGCGAACGGAACAGTTGCACAATCCAAAACGCGTGCTTTCGTCGACGAGAACTGGTAACGCGGGAGAGGAGTTTGCGTCTTCATCTTTACTCGATAATCAAGATACGGACTCAGAACTCAATAGGTCTGAAAATGCGAGTCAAAAAAATCGACAACAACCACCATCGGTTTCGCCCCGCGTGCAATCGTTCTATACGAACGCGGGTAAACGATACGAAGGTATCGTTCGAAATTGTCGAGAAGTTTTAGAAGGTCGACCACCGCCGGAGCAAGTGACATCTGAACAACAAAGGAGCGATTTCGTTTCCGATGCCGAAAGAGGTATTCGATCGTCCACGATTCATTCTACATCTACGACGACAATAACAACCACATCCATAGTGCCTATCAGTAAAGTCGATTGCTTTTTCGAGTGCAGCAACGCGGAAACGAAAGCGAACATCATTCGCCGGTTCAAGCAAGCGGCGATGCATCAAAACAGTCGCCACAACCAGCGGTTTTTGGGCAGCAGCAGGAAAGTCATCGTTGGCGTTCTCGGAGATCGTTTAGAAGATCTACCCGCCATGCGGGCTTCCGACGCCGCTTTTGCCGCCTCGCAATCGTCCACGGATGCTGCCGTTCGCGTTGCTGATTTTGTCGTGTCGAGACCGTCGCTGGCGCACGTCGCTTCTGCAATCGTCGAAGCGAGAGCTGTTTTTGCACGCGCAAAGACTTACGTTTTGTACCGCATCATCTGCACGTGCCACTTGCTCACCGTGTTTGTCCTGTGCGCCTTCTTAGTGTTTCCGAACGAAACTAACGTGGCGTGGCCGAAAACGTTCACTTTACCAGTCATCGCGTTGGCGTTGTTAGCCTCGGTGAACGATTGCGTCGTCTTGTCAATCGCTTATGATTTTGCGAGACCGTCAGCGTCGCCCGAAGCGTGGCGTTTGCCGTGCATCTTGGCATCTGGACTAGCGATGGGCTTTGTTGCCACATTCACGACGTGCTTTGTAGCGCGCGAAATCTTCTCCAGCTCAAATGCAAACTTTGGTTTACTCGAAGCGTTGGACATCGCGCCGGATACGTACGAGCAAGCCAAGTGCATGATTTTCTTGAAAATGGCATTAACGGATGCATTCTCGGTATTATGCGCGCGCTCGGACGGACCCGATCCGTTTTGGACGTTAGCACCGGGTGGGTTCCTATTCCTGGCCACCATGGCGTCTTCTTTTGCCTCCATTTTGCTCACGAGACATTGGCCGTTTCACGAAATGTCGCCGTGTACGTTTGAGCAAACGTTGTTTTGCATATGCGTTGCTCTGTTGAGTTTTCTCTTGCAAGATGCCGCGAAGACAATCTCTTACAGAGCATTAGTCAGAGCAGAGTGGATGCCTGAACGCAGACGTCTATCGTCCGCGGAAACGAAACGAATTTCCGCGGTTGCGGCGAGAGACATCGATTTAGAACGCAGGGAGGCGTTGCGCAAAGCGATCAAAGCGAAAACGTCGAAGGATAACAACGTGGCCACTGGAGCTACTTTCACCCCGAGAAATGCGCCACCAATCTCACCGTTCCTAAAAAAATCCACCGGCGGCTCTCCTATACGATCTGGTCAGCGCACACCGACGGCAGCGAACGATGCGGCGTACTTCAACAGCGCCCAAAAATTCAACGCGTCGCCGCACAGATCGCCTCGGCGATTAGAGACCACTATGGAAGGAGAAGAGGATGAAGAAGATGAAAGTAGAAAAGACGAAGATGAGCGACTGGAACATCATCATCAACAACAGCGAGGAGAAGGCGAACACGTGAATGCGGACGATGACGACGTAGCGGAGGAATTATCCTCCATCGATGAAGACGAGGACGACCACTTTGGTGCTCGCCCGACGTCTCTCTATGACTCGCCCGCGGAAGAACCGGAGACTGTTTTGCAAAATAAACTTCGGGCGGAAAAAGGTGAATTAACCATCGATACCTTCACACGCTTGACGTTTGGATACCGCACAATATTGAACAAGGAGTTGAAACAACTCTCGCTCTCTATCGATTGGTCTCGAGCCTTTCGCGATTTGCGAAGGGCGAAAGCGGATTCACAAGTTGGCGCTTTGCTGGACGCGCACGCGACGTTGAGATGTTTAGACGCCGATTGTGGCGTTGGAGCGTTTTCGATGATGTTAGCCGAAAAGTTAGCCGCGAAGAAGTTGAAGAAGAAAGGAGGAATGAGTGGTGGGAAGATGATGAACAGCGACGATAACGACGGAGAGGAGGAGTACGAACTTTCGTCTTCGGACTCGGAGAATTTGGAGAGGGAAACGGGTTTGTCGAAGGAGGAGAAGAAGAAAGTCATGACTTCCGACGAGAAAGAAGACGAAGAATCCGCCTTGAACGGTCGCGTGGTGGCCGTTGAATTGTTATCGACCTCTTTGGTTTGCTTAAAACACGCTTTAGAAGAGATTAACGAGAACGACATCGACTCCCCGTTCCGCGCAGTGGCGTTGCATCGCGGCACCTTGGACGTGTTCAAAGTGAAACCGATGTCCTACGACGTCGCGTATAATGCGTTTGGCTTTGAACGCATCCAAAAAGGTACAAGCTTAAGAGCTGCGGCGAGAGCGTTTGCTATGTCTGTAAAAACGAACGGTTTAGGTTTCATCGCCGTGCACGCGGCGAAGAGCGCTGACGCTCAATTTCACGCTTTATATCGAAACGCCTTCGTCGCGTCTTCAACGACGACGATGTTACCTTCATCACCAACAGCTTCGTCTGCATCGATGACTACTGCTGAAGACGTCATTGACGAGCTGCATAGGCTCGGCGTCGCGTACAACGTTACCACAAAGTCCTATCAATTACGAATCGAAAAGATAGGCGAATACAATCGTAGAATTTTGGAGAGTTACTTACACGGCGTCGCGATGGATGATTCGTTAACTTTAGAGGAGATATGTGCGGACGCGAAAGTGGCGCAATTCTTATCCAAGAACGATCGAGGTGATCACTTTTCGTTCACGCAAATCGTAGCGCACGTCACATTGTAATATTATTTTAAGCAAACGTGTTCATTAAAGCGTACAATTCGTTTTTTTATTCGCACTTCCCGATGCATTTCACTTCAATTTTCCCTCCTTGCCCGCTCCCTTCGTACTTCTTGACGAAAGAATCGCACCCCAAACTCATCCTCGTATCCACTCCGGTGTACGGATTCACCCCTTCCGCGGTTTCGCACAAACCTAACACCTGGTACCGATCGATAACTGCCTCGGTAAAATCCGCGTTCTTAATTTTCATCTCGCCCATATCCGACCGAATAAAGTTCGCCCCAACTGCCACCGCGTCTTCAAAGTTCGCGCCTCGCAACAGAACGTAATCGAACAGCACGTTCGAAACGTCCGACCCGTGCACGTCCGCGTTCGGCATTATCGACCTCGTCATCACTGCTCCTCGCATGTCTGACTTTGAGAAATTCGTGTTCCGTAGCTCGGCTTCCACCCAAATCGTCCCTCGTAAATCCAAGTTTGAGAAGTCTTCGTTCGAGTGCTCCGACTTGGAATAAAAATCAACCCCGTCGAGTTGTTTCACCCGTAAATCCGTCACCTCCGATTTTACGCTGTCGTCTAAAAATTCCGCTCGAGCAGAAAAGAAGTCCCCGATTTGGGCTCCAAATCCCATCGAGAACGCCGTGGCTAAGGAGAGAAGGATGGATGTCGTTCTTTTTGTTCTTCTTCTTCTTGAATCGTCGTCGTCGTACGACGTGCTCGGCGTTCTTTCATCATCATCATCATCATAATTTCTGAGTGACGACGATGATGATGATGATGATGAACGAAAGACTACTCCTTTTCTCATCTCAAAACGACGACGTAAACGAGCATCAGCGACAGTCAATCTTCTCGCGGTACTTTTAACAGATGTGCCAAAACGCGTCGTCGTCGTCGCGGTAGGAGCGGTAAGAGTCGTCGTCGTCATCATCAGCGCAGCAAAGTAATTATTTTAGAGTAGTTGAGATACGATTTTATTATGAAGCAAAACGTAGGTAAAAGCAGCAGAGTCGATCGACGATAGAGTACAACCGGACTACTCTACTACGAATACCATTAAAACGACTAAAACTAAAACTCATCCAAAACTCATCACGCGATGGTAATCGAGTTCACCATGACCCCTTTCTTCGGGCAATCGTTCGGGTGCGTCTCCACCGCGGATATTTTCATCACGACGTTCATACCTTCGGTGACTTTACCGAACACCGGGTGCGCGGACGGCGACGATTTGTCGAACCAATCGAGGAAGTCGTTGTGGACGGTGTTGATGAAAAATTGACTCCCGCCGGAGTTTTTGGCGCCGGTATTTGCCATCGACAAAGTCCCTGGCTCGTTCGAGATCTTCGCCGTCAGTTCGTCCGGAATGCAGCCTTCTCTCGCGTCTCGCGTTATTTCTTCCTTCGTGGCGAGATTTGTAAACTTTGAGTTTGGCGGCGGCCCTCCCATTCCTGCGTTCGCGGCGCCGTTCTTTTTCGAGTTTGGGCACCCAAACTGTAACATGAATCCGTCGATGACTCTGTGAAAGTGCAGTCCGTTGTAAAAACCGGTGTTTGCTAAATCGATGAAATTCGACGCGGTTAATGGCATTTGGTC
>Ga0129327_10002617_pt1 | contig 10484 bp, 9 predicted proteins | sample CPBDNA_6_FD_111799 | JGI IMG/M metagenome (GOLD analysis project Ga0129327, IMG submission 111799) | Freshwater to marine salinity gradient microbial communities from Chesapeake Bay, USA - CPBay_Spr_31_0.8_DNA | ecosystem: Environmental > Aquatic > Marine > Coastal | place: USA: Chesapeake Bay...
AAAGCACAAACTTAGAAAAGACCAACTTAAGCTGATCATTGTTAAGGGTCTTTGAAAGATCTCTCGCAGATGAAGAGAAGGTATAAAATGTACCCCCATCAGCCTGCGGCGTTTTAATTAAAGGCGTCGTTGCCATGTATCTTTTTTCTTTTTATTAAACTATTGCAGAATATTTACCACCTACCAAATACCAATCACCATTTCCTGTACCATTATCAACACATAATAAATGGACTGACTGCCCTTGTGCAGCCAATTGAACCTTAGTACCTCCATCTAAAATAATAGGATCCACGGCTCCGGTTATTTCAACAACACCGGTTTGTGCCTCTGAATAAACAAAGAATATTTCCTGTCCTATTGAACCATTATTTAATTGTATAGTTACAGTAGTACCTAAACTGTTTCCTACACGTTCTACTGTATAAGGTGGTACTGCTGTACTAGTCCCAATTGGGATTGGTGATCCACCTGCAAATGTATCATTTAAGGTTTGCGGATCTACATCGTTTCTAAATAATCCACTACCATTTAAGTTTAGATTACCTGTCATGTTGACGTTTGTTAAAACATCAAACGTGGAAGCATTAACATCTAATAAGATAGTACTTAAACCTACTCTTAATGATTCTGTTTTTAAATCAGTAAGGTTAGTGATAGTACCAGCCGTAGGGTTAAAGTAAACCTCCATTGCATTAATTTCGCTGGTCAAAATATTGAAGTTATCATTCAATACAAGCCTGGATCCGGATAATGAATCTGTTCCAAGAATTTCTGTTACGCTAATTGCCATTTCTTTTCTATTTTATTACTAGGATATTTCTTCCCTTTTTATATTTATTCCCATTCGTATCTGTAAGTTCAAGGGTGATCTCGTATTTACCAGATTCCTTAAACAGATAAGTTAAGTATTTACTCTCAAAATATATATCAGCCATGTTTAAGTTAGTTGTATTCTTAATTATCCATCTAGGATTAGCCTTGCCAGGAATCTTACATTTATCATACACAAACATAAGCCAACTCATCTTAGGTAATGTTTTTCCGTTATTTATAAATTTAGCAGTGTTCCATGTTGGATTACTTGCTTTATGTAAGCCTTTTCTATAAATCAAACTAGGACAACCAGTAAAGCCAGTTGGAAAGGGAGAACCAGTTACTCCAGTTGGGCATACCCTATCGCCGTTGGCATATACTATATCAATAAACTTCCAATCACCATGAACTCCAAAATATCTACATACGGCCTGTATAAACTTTTGATTATTAGACGCATCATAAACAACATTATAAACATACTTATTAATAATACTATTCGTACTAACATTTAAACCAGCCGCAGCTTGTGCCAATGTTGTTGTATTTAAATCAAAATAATGCTCGGCGGTAATCCCATTAATATCTGTTATTCTTAAATATGTTTCAGGAACAACTTCTTTAAATTGGAAAAACGCTGGAGTATCACCAGTTGTACTAGTCATATCCCACCATAGGTGATAAGTGTCATTCCAACCACCTTCATTTAAATTATCCCATCGGTATGGACCAGAAAAGCTAGCCTTACCATTATCTTGGTAGTTTAAGAGTTGGAAATTCGGAGATGTACCTAAACCAAAATTATTTAAAATTGCATTTACTCTATCAAGAGATTCATATAAGCTTGGTGTTTCTTGATCCCATGTCATTTCAGGTTCTATAGGTAAATTCCATAAAGCGCCATAATCTTTCCATAAATAATTCTTTACACTATTCCATGAATATTCTTCCTTCCTCGCTTGGTACCAACCAGAGTATTCAACTTCTCTAGTATCTACACAAATAAAATCAGTCTTAACATTAGATGAAATATTGTTATATAAATCAAATAGCTTCATCTCAACGCTATATGTTCCAACGTATGGTAATATTATTGGTAATTTATTATACTGTGATAGAGGCCCTCTGAATACCTTGTAGTATGACGGAGATACCTTAGTCTCTTCCTTATAAATAGTCCATTCAATTTCATCAAAGTTTCCTCTTTCAATACCATCCCAAGTAAATAAAGTTTCACCAGGTTGCTGGTTAAAAAGAAGCTGAGACCCAAACGCAGATTGACAAGAGATATTTAGCCTGTCTACGTTTTGTCCAAATAATCTAATGACATTACCTGTTACAACATTTTCTTTACTGATATCCCAATATACCCAAGGGTCAATAAAGGAAACTTTAAGAGATATTAATTGATTATATAAAGCATTAACAACATCAGCATCAGTATCACCTATCACAGCTGTATAAGTAGCACCTGTATTTGAATCTGGGTCATTAATAATAAATACATCCCCAGGATTTACACCCTGTGGATCAATGTCAAAAGTAAAGAATTTATTAGCATCATTTAATTGATTCCATGTTGAATCTACATTATCCCAAGTTATATTATTAAATGAATCGTTTTCTAGTATTGTCATGGCACCAACAGGTATTCCTGGTTTGTCCGGTAAATAATAAGATGATTCTCCATCAGGCCAAGCACCAACTTTTTTAAGATCAGGTGAGTACCTTGTAAAATATGCAAGGAATGCATCAGCCAAATCATTTATTGTTGCATCACCCCCATTAAAAGGCAATCCATAAATTCCATTTAAATCTGGCCCAATCGGAGAGGGTGGATAAACCGTGTTGGCGTCAATCGGTCCTGCAACTAAATTACGACTAATACCTACACCAGTTGTCAGTGGTGCTATATATGCATTACAGTAATTAACTATTGCTTGATTTACTATTGCCTCGGATGCCACACAAAAAGAACTAAAAGACCTTAAGTCTTCCATATAAATGCAATCATCTGTTGACAGCTTAAAACTGGTAGCTATACCTGCATTAATTTCATTCTTATCATTTCTGCTTATTGTATTTGTAACCTCTAATAAACCGAAAAAGTCAGCCTCGCCTGTTATATCTTTTATTCTGGCATTGAGTGGTAAAAATTCATTTTCTAATTTTTTCTTTAATCCAAATAACTTAATTAAAATTTCCTCAATAGTAAAATCATAATTCTCTTCAGTTAAAGGTAAATCCTCAGAGTCATATCTCTCTGGTATAATTTCATTAATTCTATAAACCAAGCTAAATAAGCTAGTCTTCCTAAATCTTTTATTAGGTAGTGTGATTGATTTATCATTTAATTGTACCGTTGGGTTAAAAATTGAAATAGGATTACTTTGAATGTATTTTCCAAACTGTGGGGAATTTGCGTCTACGTTTTTCCAAAACTCTTTTACTTGTAGTGTATCATATCCGAAAAACTTAATAGCATTTATTAAACCTTTATAAGATCCAATAAAAGGATAAATATTAGATCCTTCTAACATTATTTCCTTTCTCTTTAAATTTACGGCTTCAAAATTAGGTAATAGCTCTTTTATGTTTGTATCTCTAAACACCATGCTATCAGATTCTAAAATATTATAACCCATATTTTGAGTCATAACCTTTAATCGTTCGTCTTCACCAACAGTTTCTCCCCATACCAAAATCTCAGCAATAATATTACCTGTACAATCATCCTTAATTAACAAGGTTCTTTTAAAGGTATTTTCTGCTTCTGATCTGATTGCAAAATTAACCTGCAATGCTTCGGATGTAATCTTATCAGTAATCGTATAACCTTCTGGGTTAACAGTTTCACTAGAGTCTGAATCTAATGGTATTTCTAATTCTGATATAATTTGTAAAGGTGGACCATCTGCCTCTAATTCTAAAGAAGTCTGTGTTCCACTATTAAAATCCATATTAAATTGAAATAAGAATATCTCAGTAGGATCAGATGTTTGCCATTCTGCATTCCAATTACAAACCCCATTAGTAGATCCGCTAGTCCCTGTCACGACCTCTATGCCATGTGGAAAACCGAATTTTTTTGTATTTGTATCTTTATCAATAAATTCTTCTAATATAAATAGTTGACCAACCTCGAACAACCCAATAGAAACTTCAGGTAAGTAAACTGTACCTGTCCATTTATCAGAGGAATAATCATAATCAAAATTATAATACTTACCGTTCTTGTCAAAGAAATTTAAATGTTGCCAATTGTTAGCCATCTTAATTTATTTTTTGGTAATCTTTAGGTACACCGAAGTTATAATAAATCCTAAGATATTTTACTTTATTAATCCAAAATGTCATAATAGGTTTTAAGTAAGAATCTAAAAACATTGAAAGTCTTTCATTTCTAAACATATAATTTGAAAATGAATTCCTCATTAAATTTTCATTATAGTCATTACCTAAGTTTTTTAACTCCCACCCCTCCTCGTATGTGGCTTTGTAAACACTAGGCATACCTGTTCGTCTCTCTGTAAACTTATTCATATTATTTCCCTTGTATTGCTTTTAGTGTAGGATTATCTTTTAATCTTCCTGTGTTTGTACTTCTTGAGTTTCCTGATGTTGCAATTGTAGTTCCTCTACTTCTCTTAAGATCATTAAACTTAGACTGTTGTGTTTTATTATAAAGGTTATTTGGTATAGTACCTTTAAAGAAAATATTAAGAGAACTTATAGTATTCTTATTAGGTATATCTTCATAAAAAGATCCATTCCTATCATCCCAGCCACCTCTTATGATAGCCAAATCTTCAGGTCCAATAATTACATCACCAAATTCATCTAACCCAATCTGTGGATCTTCTCCATCTTTAAGCATTACCTTTTTAGTTTCTATTAATACCTTTTGATCTGTTACTGGGTCTGTGCCATAAACAGGAATCTCATAGAACCCATCGCGTATAGCTTTTTCATTAGCCTCAGATATAAAAAATACATTTACTGAATCAACACCATCTACATTTTCAATTATTGAAATTAAATCTGACCTAGGTATTCTATCTCTTCTGTTAATGTATATAAAATAAGTACTAAGCTGTTCTCTTATAGACGCATGCATCTCATCTTTATCAAAACCTTCAACATATCTTATTACAATATTTAATGCATATCTTTTAATCACGGGATCATTAATCCTAACCTCGGCTGTAACTATTTGCCTGCCACTTAAGTTTAGAATTTCATATACCATTTCCTTTTCATCAGCAGTCATACTAAACTCATCTACAGGTACACTAAAATAATCTTTATCACTAGTAATTTTTTTAGCAATATCTGGTATTAAAAATAGATATACAATATTATCATCATCCAAATATTGATCATCTTTTGTGTTATATGCATCTACGAATGAAAAGTAATCATACTTACTTAAATAGTAAATATAATTATTAGGATTAGCTAAAACAAATGAATTACTTTGGTAAGGTGCAATTAACCTGGTAAAGGCAGGGTCTTCGCTGTCTGAGCCGAATATAGGATTACGAACAATGTTTAATGACAGCACTTGATTAAGATCTACCTCTTCACCTGTAGGATCGGTTCCTACTGATTTAAATTTCATATCTAAATTTTTACCGCCAATATTACCAGCAGATCCTCTGGTCTTTACATAAGTAACTTTTATTATAGCCCCTAATGCAGGTGGTTGTCCAAATTGATTATTTCCAAAGAAGCAAGTTAAACCACCGTTAACACTTGTTTTTATCATAACACATTCCTCACCATTATTCATGTCATATAATGAATTAACATTTTTCCATAATTTGCCATCTACATGTACATCAACCATATATTGATCCGTTGGGTCTTTTGTAGTTAAATTATAACTTTGTAAAGGTTCACCAGTACCAGTAAATTTTTGATCTTCGATTATGCCTTGTATTAATTCAACGTTAACAAATGACCTTGTGGTTTTTTCTAGTCTTATATAATCACTATCAAACTTAATAAAATAACTTAGACCATTTTGGCCAATTTCCAATTCAGCATAATTTAATATTTGTATAAAGTCACCTTCAACTAATGTAGCTGCAGATGTATTTAATCTTAGGCCAATTATACCTTGTGCAGATATTCCTCTAGTAGGATCATGACCGGTTAGTCTTGATAAACCATATATAGATTCTATATTTCTTGCTCTGCTAATATTAAGCTCTGTTGCAACAGCTTCAATATAAAATAAAATAAGTTCACCTAAGTTGGCAACTACAGTAAGAATCTGCCCAAATGGCGATGCAGGTGTAAACACTTCACCAGCCTGATCATACTGACGCTGTAAATATTGAAAAGCATCAAAAAATAACTCTGTTGCTTTTATTCTTGTTTTACTGAAAAATGACATTAACTATTTTATTTTTATTTTAAAACAAAGCTCCAATGACCCTTTGTTCATTTACATAAATATCAACCAAACAGCCGTTTCTTTCCGTTACACTAAAAAATTGAACTCTTACATCAATCCCAAACTGTGAACTGCTGCTATTTAAGCAATATGTTTGAATCTGACTACTTATCTTTTGTGAAATAACAGATTCATTTAAAACTAAAGAAAAGACAAGATCATCTAAATTACAACCCATATTAGGAGAACCTAGTACATCACCTTGTCTTGTAAACAAACAATTCTCTATCTTAAGGATAAGCTGCTGCAATTGATCAGTCACCTCAATGACGTCATCATTGTACTTCGGTGCATCTATGTCTCTACTGTATATTTCTTTAATCATTGAGAATATTCTTTTATTATATATTCTCTACATTTTTTGAGGGTCTTAGATTATAAATTATCCTGTGAAAAAATAATCAACACCTTCATCACCTTTTATTTCTTCAACGATAGCATCAACCTCTTCTCTACCTTCACTAGATATTAAATCATAATTAATAGTAATATTACCAGGTAAGTTAAATTGAAATGTGCCTAATATTCTAGATAATTGTATTTTAGCCATACCTATACAATATCTTATAAAAGCTTCGTCTTGGAAAAGATCACAATCAGGAATAGTATTATAAACCTGAAATATACATGAACCTTTATTTGGCAACTCTCCCATAAATCTAAACTTTTTAGTTAGCCTATTATAATTGTATGATATCTGAGCCTGTAAAACTTGCCTTGCATTATCTATAAATTTAGAATTAATTACATAGTACATTAATTCCTCTGAACCAATCCCGGCTCCATATACATCAGAGTATATAAATTTATCTAATGAAAAGTCAGGGTCGCCTGCGGAAAATGAATTATCACCAAACCCACCATCCTCACCAGAGAATCCATTTATTTGGAATACATTATTAACTGCCCAAACAGTAGAAGGCATTTTTACAACACCCCTAGGATTATTCACATCCTTCTCCGTTAACTTATTACTACCGTTGCTATGACTAATACCTTGTCTAAAATCTTTTTCATACCAAGCAGACTTAGGTAATGCAATAAACATTTCTTCTACACTATCTTCATATATTTTATAAAAATAATCTTTGGCTCTAGTTATAATATGAGCCAATTCCTTTTTAGGTACTGTAAAAGGTATTTGGCAACCTACGGTTAAGTCATCATTAATTTCTTTGATTAGCGCGTCTAAGCATTCCTGTGAATCTGGGTTACACCAACTTTTATTTGACATATCTTTATTTAATTTTTTCTATTTCAATTACTTCAGTTTTATCACCAAACCTTGCAAGTCCTGTTGCTCTTCCTTGTCTAAAAATACCACCAACCATTTCACCACTAAACACGCCTCTTTTACCAAATACATAACTATCTTCACATATTACATTTCTACTAACATATGATTCTTCTATTTTGCAATCTTCAGCTACAGTAGCCCCAAATAAATTAGATTCAAATACTGATGTGTTTTTTAAGTCACAGCCAAAAATATCACAATTAACTATATTTCCTTGGATGACTGAATCAACAATGTCAACTCCATTTATTTCAAAGCATCTCATTAACTTAGCATCTTTAATTTGAATTCTACCAGTATCACTATCATAATTAATTAAACCTTCATTCATATCAGCCCTAGTAATTAAATCAAAAATCTTTTCTCTAATCTTAGGGTAATACATTTCAACAATTTGATCATATGTTTGGAGATCAATCATTAAACGAACTTTTGGAAATTTTTCTTTAAATGAAGAATATGTTCGGTAAGATTCAATAACAGTTTTATGCTTTTCTAAAATCTTATCTAAAACCTTTAAATCAGATTCATTGTATTTTGGATTAACTAAAGTTTCATATAATGAAGTAATAAAATGTTCGGTCATTGAAAGTATTGTAGAATACCTCTTTTCATAATCAGCACCACCAAGATATCTAAATTCAATATAACCTTTTTGTAGCTTTTCAAAATTAATTCCATAATACTTCTCTTTGACAAACATATAGTTTTTCCAAAGATTTTTTTCTGGTGATGGTTGAGTCATACCACTTAAAGGTACAATAAACTTTATAGATTTTGCATAAACAGAATCTCTTCTATTTGGAAAGGCTTCATATACTTTGTTTTCATCAAAGTTAAGTACAAATTTACCTACATCTAATTTTGACATATTAACAATAGGCCCTAGCTTTTTTCCATCAAATGCAATGTTTACATGAATAGAGCATCTTTCATTAGTCTTACCGTTTTCCCTAATCCATTTTAAAGTTTTAGCCATAACTAACTTAGCCTCAACGAAAGGTAGTGGCCCAGTTACCAGCTCAATCATTCCAGTACCACCGGAATTATCTGGTTCTAATTTAAAGATATCTTGAGTAGGTGTAAAGTCGCTATGGGCTTTTTCTTCTACTCTAATTGACTTGTTTAAGGTTTGTGCTAAATTATCTTTAGTAAGATCAATGTTTTCATTTGAAAAGAACTCAAATTCAAAACCTATCTTTGAAGAATGTATAGCATTTAGTTGTTCGTTAGAATACATAGTTATCCTGATTTGTTTATATATTCCAAACCAGGATAGGGGTTATACTAAGTTCATTGTAATCTTTCGGTCACTAACACTCACGCTACCGATTTTAATATTTACAATGTCACCTTTTGTAAGTTCGGTATCCTTAAGCTTAGTTTTATGAATAAGACCACTGATGCCTTTTTCTAATTCAACAAATGCACCATATTTAGTAACTTTAGTAACTTTACCTTCAGTGACCATCATAGGTTTATATTTCTCATCAGCACCATCCCATAAATCAACCTTAGGTCCAGTTTGGCTTAGTATTATTTTTCTTTCCGAAATTATTTCTTTTGTCCAAAAATTAATTTCATCACCAGGCTTAATGTCTCTATTATCAAATTTCTGTAAGGTAGATTCATCTAATTCATTTTTTGGAATTAAGCCGGTTAAGCAATCATTAAATTCAGCAAATATACCAAATTTAGTTGCACCAGTAACAAACCCGGTTACATGTTCTTTGATATTTTCTCTAAGCTCTTCTACTGCAGAAGGTATCATGGTTCTTAAATATTCTCTATGTGAAACGACAATGGTTTGTTTTTCATTAGAATAAGTTATAGGCATAACAATAATTTCTTTGCCTACTAATTTTTCAAAGTTATGTAATTTATTTAAACCACCTAATGAACCTGGCATAAAACATTCAACACCACCTACTTCTACCCAGTAGCCACCATGAATGAGTTCTTTTACTTTACCTGTAAACCCAATTGTTTTATTTCCGATAGCATCATAAATTTCATTACGCTTAACTTCGTCTAATGCATCATTAATGGAAGCATACAATGTACCTTGTTTAGAATACTTAACTTTAATATCTACTACCATCCCAACTTCTAATTGTTCTACTATAGCAGGATCTTCCTTTGATAAAATACACACTGCGGTATTTTTTCTAGATATGTCAACTAATGCTTCTGTTTTGACTTCTCTTTCTTCACCATCAATAATTTGTATTTCCTTTTTAATATAAGCAATCTCAGCTTGAGTAATATAATTATTATTCTCCTCTGACATCTGGAGTTTTTTAGCATCTTCATCACTCATGTCATACATATCTAGTACATCAGCAGAATACGCTTCGGTTGACATTAGCTTAGTTCCTTTGGGTACTTTAACTTTGATTACTTTAGTGTCAAATGGATCATCACTTAATTGGATGGTAATTTCTTGTTCGTTCATTATTTTTTTATTAAGAGTGTTATTATAGATTATATATTACTCGGTTTAGATTTGATTATTATACCTTTGGATATTAAATAGTTTAAGATTATGTAATAATAGCTGGTGGTGATGGAGCGGTGGTTGCCCCCGTTTGTGCAGCAGGAGATCCTGCGGTAGCAACAACTTGACCTGGTGGTGTAATTATAGTCTGTGATCTTATATACAGATCAATAGCAGGTGTAACTAATTTAGCAAACACTATAGATGAAGAAGTAATTGCTGCTGTTAAGTTCGCAGCCCCTGAATCGGTTCCTAATGGATTAGCTTTAATGACTGCAACAAAGTCAGTCATTGCAGCTGCATATGCTGCAGTTAACGCGGTTTCCAGAGTAGGTGGTACTAATGGCATAATTTAATTGTTTAATTTATAGTTTATATATTAGTCGGTTGTATTCTTCTTACTATAGGCTGGT
>Ga0129327_10002618_pt1 | contig 10482 bp, 10 predicted proteins | sample CPBDNA_6_FD_111799 | JGI IMG/M metagenome (GOLD analysis project Ga0129327, IMG submission 111799) | Freshwater to marine salinity gradient microbial communities from Chesapeake Bay, USA - CPBay_Spr_31_0.8_DNA | ecosystem: Environmental > Aquatic > Marine > Coastal | place: USA: Chesapeake Bay...
CACCTGCCTGCAAAAGCGCATTTCGCAAGAGTCTCTTCTCATTTTCCTCGACCGATAATGTTGTATCAACCCCTTGTACATTAGAATTACTGTCAGAAGAGCCTGAGAAAAATCGGGCATCTAGATCATATGGGGAAATTTCTCCACCTCGATTGAGAACAACCAGATTTTCACAAAAGTTTCTTAATTCGCGAATATTACCAGGCCAAGAATAAGAAGATAGAATATTAATCGTCTCAGAATTTAAATGAGGTAAAGGAAAATTATTCTCAACTGAAAATTGAGATAAAAAATGATCTAATAATAATTTAATATCGTCACCCCGTTCACGAAGTGCTGGGAGTTCGATCGTTACAACATTGAGACGGTAATAAAGATCTTCTCTAAACTCTCCGCTTGGGTCATTTGGTGTAAATTTTTATTGGTGGCACAAACCAAGCGAGTATCAATCTCTATTGTATCTAGACTTCCAAGCCTTTCTATTGATTTAGTTTCTAGGAAGCGAAGTAATTTAACCTGAGTAGCAGAATCAATTTCTCCAATCTCGTCTAGGAACAATGTGCCTTGATTGGCAGATTCAAAACGGCCTATTCTTCTTTCTGAGGCACCTGTAAATGCTCCCTTCTCATGCCCGAACAACTCACTTTCAAGCAAGTTAGAGGGAAGTGCGGCACAATGGACCGGCACAAAGGGACCACGTGAACGGTCGCTATTTTGGTGAATTGATTGGGCAATTAATTCCTTACCAGTTCCCGTGTCTCCGGTTAACAAAACTGTAGCTTTGGAAGGACCGACTAACTTCACCTTATCAAGAACAATTTCCAGCGCTGGTGACTTCCCTAAAATACCTTGGAAACTAAATTTCTTATCTAATCGATAGTGGAGATCTTTGTTCTCTTTAAGCAAGTTTTTAGAATCAATTCCTCTTTTTATTAAGAGATCTAGTTTTTCTAAATTTACAGGTTTGGTTAAAAAATCAAATGCGCCCCGTTTCATTGCCTCAACAGCGACTTCTACCTCCCCGTAAGCCGTCATCATAATACATACAGGTTGGTTTTTAAGAGCGATCGCATGATCAATTACAGTCATTCCAGATTGATTGCCCATCTTTAAATCTGTTAGTACCACCTCTAAAGATTCCGACTCCATTACATTAAAAGCCTCCTCGGGATTAGATGCTAAAAAGACTTCAAATTTATCCTCCAAGGCCAACTCCAAACCCTCACGGGTATGCTGTTCATCATCTACAATAAGTAAATTTGATTTCATTATTATTTTGTATCAGCAGCAGGATTTGATTCCAACAATTTACTACGTTCAGAATTCCTCGGAAATCGTAGGGTAACAATAGTTCCCGCACCTACCTTACTGTCAATTCCTACATCTCCGCCATGGTCCCTCATAATTCGGTGTACAATCATCATTCCAATCCCATTTCCACTTGCTTTAGTAGTGTAATAAGGTTCAAAAACCTTAGATAAATCATCTTTACTTATTCCACTCCCATGATCAATTATTTTTACAAATACAAAACGATCTTCTAAGCCGCTTAAAATTTTAATTTCTGACTTTGAATTTATTGCTTCTATTGCATTACCAATAATATTAAAAAAAACTTGCTTTAATTGCTCTGAATCACCATTTACTAGGGGTTCACGGACTCCTGCTTCCATAGTTATGTTAATACTTTTAGCACTTAATTCTTCTTTTTTTAAGTGTACAGTTTCTTCAATTACTGCTAGTAAATTAATTTTCTTGAAATCTGGAGTTTGTGGACGAATTGCTTTTAAAAAATGAGCTATAATTCCATCTAGTCTTTCTACTTCATTAATACAGGTAATAAGTGATTTTTTTGACTTCTCCTGATCCTCCCTTTCTAGATCTAAATTTCTGCGTAATACCTGCAAATGAATATGGATTGAATTGAGCGGGTTCCCTAATTCGTGTGCAACTCCAGCGGCGAGGTCCATAATACAGGCAACTCTTTCACTCTCTATTCTTTCTTCAAGACTTACTTTATCTTCGGTAATATCTGTAATAATAATCGCAATTCCTATTTCCTCTTTTTCTTCCTGCTTGGCAAAGACTTCTTCGATCGGAACTGCATATACTCGAATGTAACGAAGTTCCGGATAAGATATCTCCATTTCACGCACGATTACTTCTGCTTGAGTCCCTTCTTTCCCATGACCTAATCCAATTGCTCTTGCAATCTCAGGGGCGGCACGGAGTAGTGAAACCTGGGTTGTTTGATTATCCTTTAAACCAATTATTTTCTTACCCTGGATATTTGCATAACTTATATCGCCTTTTTCATCCAATACCAAGATTCCGTCCCGTATTACATCAAACACTATTTCCAGCAACTTCCTTTCTCTGGCAAGTCGCTGAACAAGTATTCCTAGATTTACTTCATCTAAATCGTCAAGTCTTCCGAGAACTTTATCTAATGGGCTTTTTCCTGCTTTCACTTTATTATTAAATCTAGCATTTTATTAGCTATGACTTCTTTGGCAGAATATTCAAATTTAACTTTTTTTCCCTCCGATGATAACATCGTAATTTGGTTATAATCTGCATTAAAACCGATTCCCTCTTGAGAAACATCATTTAGGGCAATCCAGTCTAAGTTCTTTTTTTTCAACTTTATTTTTGCATTCTCCTCGAAATTTTCGGTTTCAGCAGCAAATCCAACCAATACTTGATTTTCCTTCTTTCGAATTCCGAGTTCTTGTAAAATATCTATAGTTGGTACAAGCTTTATTTCATTTGGAAATACTTCTTTTTTCTTTTTTTGTACCCAATGCTCTAGAGGTCGATGATCGCAAACTGCGGCACACATAATAACAATGTCCGCATGCTTGGCATTTTCAAATATTGCCTTCCCCATCTGTTCTGCAGTCTCTACTTGTTTAAGGTGAACCCCCTTTGGTTCTTGAAGGTGGACTGGACCGCTCACCAAAGTAACTGAATAATTTCTTTTTTGTGCATTTGTCGCCAAGGCATACCCCATTCTACCCGAAGATGGATTAGAAATAAACCGAACGGGATCAATCCATTCTCTTGTTGGGCCAGCGGAAATTAATATATTTAGTTGATTAGGCATAATATAATATGAGCGACATTTGTGAGTTTTTAGTTTTTTTTAAAATGCTACAATGAATCAAACTCTACCAAATCATAATAAACCAAAAAAAGAAAGCATGTGGTTAAACCTAGGGTTTAATCTTGTTATTCCAATAGTATTTCTTCGAAAAGGAGGTGATTGGTTTGGTCCTTCACTAGAAAACCTGCTTCAATCGCCAAAGGATGGAACATTGGTCGGCTCCGTTATGCTCTTACTGGCAATTTCTTTTCCTATTGGGTACGGGATTTGGGATTTTTGCAGAAGAAAGAAATGGAATTTTTTATCAATACTTGGGGCATTGAGTGCTTTTTTAACCGGGGGAATTGGGCTTTTACCGGGTGCAACAGTTTCAATGTTTGCAATTAAAGAAGCTGCTCTCCCTGGAATTCTCGGATTACTTACTGTAATAACATTAAAAACAAAGAAGCCTTTAGTTAAGCTTTTTCTGTATAATCCAGATGTCATTCAAGTGGATTTAGTAGACCAAGCTCTAGCAGAGAGGGGGACCACAAATGAGTTCAACCAATTATTAAAGAAATGCACATGGTTGATTGCCCTTACTTTTATACTAAGCGCATGCTTGAACTACTTTCTCGCAATCGCAATTGTCGTAACGGAACCTTCAATCGATAAATTAGCATTTAATGATGAAGTGGGAAAGATGATGGGTTGGAGTTTCCCGATAATCAGCTTGCCATGTATGGTAGTGAGTGCGTATGCATTTTGGCTGCTAATTAAAGGTATACGCTCGCTTGCGGGATTATCCTTGGAAGATGTCCTCACCCAAGGGCAAGTCCCAAAGAACCTAGCCGAGTAGTTTCTATCTGTCCCCTGTAGGAAGATAGGGCCGAAGGGGAGAGCCTTGGTAAATTTGGCGGGGGCGATGTATCTTTTTACCAGTCTCTGCTATCTCCTTCCAATGAGCAAGCCATCCAGGAGACCTGCCTATTGCAAATAGAACCGTAAAGGTATCTGTAGGGAAGCCAAGTGCCTGCAGTATAATCCCACTGTAGAAATCCACATTAGGATATAATTTTCTTTCAACAAAGTAAGAATCCTTTAGTGCTTCCTCTTCCAACCTTCTCGCAATTTCTAGTATTGGACTCGAAACTCCAAGTGCCTCAAGAGCGTCATCACAAGCTGCTTTTAGTATTTTTGCCCTTGGATCATAATTTCTATAGACTCGATGGCCAAAGCCCATAAGGCGTGTCTTGCCCTGCTTTGCAGACTCAATAAAACGGCTACCATCATCGCCTGCATCGTGAATTTGGTTAAGCATTTTAATTACGGCCATATTCGCACCCCCATGTAACGGACCCCACAGGGCAGAAACGCCCCCAGCAAGTGAAGCAAATGGGTTAGCTCCCCCAGATGCTATCATTCTGCAGGTTGAAGTGGAGCAGTTTTGCTCATGATCTGCGTGAAGTAAGAAGATCAAGTCCAGGGCATTGGTGACAGAAGGTGGAATTTCCTTTGGTTCCGATTCTTTGGCAAACATCATTGTTAAGAAATTCTTACAATAACTTTCAGTTGGATCAATTTCAGGAACTTGCTCGTTTAAGAGAAAACGATGTCTAGTCGCCGCAATAGTACGAATTGTTGAAATTATAAGTGCGGCTGATTCATCAAAACTCTCTAAATCTGACTTACGATCATTGGTACACAAATGAGGATAGGCACCGCCCAATGCGTGCAAACCCGCTGCTAATACACCCATGGGGTGTAAGTTCTTGGGCTGTGAATTAATTGCGGTTACCACTTCATCCGGTAATTGTGTAAATTTTGCAATACGCTCGCTAAATAAATCTAGTTCTGCAGAGGCTGGCAAATTGCCATACATTACCAGGTAAGAAGTTTCCAAAAAATTGGACCGTGTCGCTAAATCTGCGATATCGTATCCGCGGTAACGAAGAATACCCTGGTCGCCATCAATAAAAGTAACTTTGCTTTCACAGGATCCGGTATTGCCATATCCATCGTCAAAAGTAATAAACTTACTTTCTTTACGAAGTAAACTAATGTCTATCGCCTTTTCAGATTCAGTGCCTTCGACAATGTGTAAGGGATAGGAATTCTCGCCAATAGTAAGTGTAGCTTCTTTGTCCATTTTGTGTGGGGTATTTAAAAGTATGGAAATCCTTAAGGAGTAAATTTCGCAACTACCTTTTCAAGGAAATTTCGGTAAATTTGCAAACCTTTTGCCTGACTTTTTTCAGGATGAAATTGAGTAGCGACACAATTACCATGCACAATTCCACTAATAAAAGGATATCCGTAACTGGAAGTGAGGGAGCAAAGAGTGATATCCTTGGAAACCACATGATAACTATGAACGAAATAAAATTGATCACCATCCTCTAGTCCAATTCGAATTGGATGCTGCCTTACCTTTTCCCATTGTACAGAATTCCAACCCATATGCGGAATCTTTAATTTCCTATCCAAGGAAAACTTTTGCACATATCCAGGGAACAAGGCTAACCCTGGCAACTCTCCCTCCTCTGACTTTTCAAAAAGCACTTGCAGTCCCAAGCAAACACCCAGGAATGGCTTTCCCGAGGAAACCCACTCCTTAATTGAGGATGCAAGGCCCGTTTGATTTAAGGCCGCCATACACTGATCAAAAGTTCCTTGCCCCGGGAAGACGAGGGCATCAATTTCTTCAAGACCTTCGGGAGTTTGTAAAACGCGAACTCTTGCACCCAAGCATTCGAATGCTTTTACTACACTTCTCAAGTTTCCAGTCCCATAGTCAACCACACCGACTGTGTGACAATCAATCGCCATGAGAATCAATTAGGAAGACAGGGTGCCCTTTGTAGAAGGAACGCCGCCGTTTAATCTCGGTTCTAAAATAGTTGCCAGATCTAAAGCTTTGGCAAAACCCTTGAACATTGCTTCTGCGACATGGTGTGGTTCTTGTCCATGTTCCAAACGAATATGTAAATTACACCCTGCTTCATTAGCAAAGGCTTGAAAAAATTCTTTAAATAATTGAATATTGAAATCTCGAACCATCGAAATTGGGAGGGGAGCGTCGAAAACAAGAAATGCACGATTACTTAAATCAAGTGCAACTGTTACTAATGTTTCATCCATGGGCAGAACAAAAAAACCATAACGTTTGATTCCCGCCTTTTCTCCCAATGCTAATTTAAATGCTTGGCCTAAAGTGATACCCATATCTTCGACAAGATGATGGTAATCGATATCGATATCACCCGTGGCTTTAATTTTTAAATCAAAAAAGCCATGCTTTGAAAACAACTGAAGCATGTGGTCTAAAAATGGAATACCGGTTGCAATTTCATTCTTCCCTTCTCCATCCAATTTTAATGAAACCTCAATTTGAGTTTCATTTGTATTTCTTGTTAATTCTGCTGTTCGACTAGTTTCCATTTGCTTAACAAATTAATTACAATATCCATTTCTTCGTCTTTGCCAATACTGATTCGTAAAAACGAAGAGGTTAGTTCACTTGAAGGAAAATATCGAACAAACACATTATTGTCGGTCAAAAATCGATATAGTGCTTGAGCAGTTTGCTTCCCGTGATTCCCTTTCGAATCAACAGGTCGAGTGAATAAAAAGTTGGTTCCACTTGAATAGGTAGTCCATTGCCACTCTAAAAAGGTTTGGTAAACAAACTCACGGGTCGAGATAATTTTCTGAGTGACCTTCTTAAAATAACTGCGGTCCTGTAAGGCAACTTGAGCAATAAATTGAGCAATTCTATCTACATTATAAACTTCTCTCGCCTTGTTGAGTATCGCAATAATTTCCTTACTTGCTACAGCATAACCAACCCTCAAACCAGCAAGAGAATATGATTTTGATAAGGTTCTAGTTATGATTACATTCTCACTCTCAGTTAATAAAGGCAGTGCATTTGTGGGAGCAAAATCTGCATATGCTTCATCAATTACAAGTATTCCCGGATACTTTTGAAGGATTGTAGAAAATATCAGATTTTCGTAAATCCTTCCAGTAGGTGCATGCGGGCTAGTTAAAAAAAACAGATTGCTTCCCGAGTCAGTAATTATTTCAGAATCAATCTCGAACCTTTCATTTTGAAAAGGATACTTTATTACTTTTGTTCCCTGTAATGAGCCCAAAACTTCATACAAGGAATAACTTGGATCGAGCATTCCGATCGATTTCGACGAATCTGAAAAACAGCGAACGCAAAGATTTAAAATATCATCTGATCCATTACCTACAATAATTTGATCGGGATGAACATTGTGCAAGTTGGCTATTATTTCTCTTAAATCACTTGCTGACGAATTTGGGTAACGATGAAGTTCGTTTACTTGCGTAACAATTAACTCTGATATTTTGGGGGTAGGGGGGTAGGAATTTTCATTTGTATTAAGCTTAATTGTTCGTCCAGAAATAACGGGCTGCTTACCCGGGATGTAGGGTTTATGCTTACAAATAGAATGGGCGGTAAGGTCTTGAACTGACATTATTGGAAATTATTCGACTACAGCCTAATTGAAAAAGATTTTCCATGTCCATCCAACTGTTCCATTTCAGAAAAAACTGCTACTGCCTTCTTTGCCCGAATCGCTGACTTCTTATCATACTGAATAAAGCTCGAACGCCTTAAAAAATCTTGTAGTCTCAGACCCGAAGAAAATCTGGAGGAACGGCCAGTTGGAAGCACATGACTTGGACCAGCAATAAAATCCCCCAAAGTAGTTGCGGTTTCGTGACCTAGCAGAAATGCACCCGCCGTTGTTATATGGTCGGTTAAAAAGCCGATGTGCTCATCTGCAACTTGAAGTTCTAAATGTTCGGGGGCAATATAGTTGGCAACTTCTGAGATTCTCTTAAAGCTAGGAAGATAAATCGACATGAACCCTCGCTCTAAAACACCTGCAACCGCTTCCTTATGGGAGAGGTCCTGAAGTTGAGTTTTAATTTCAGAAGCGATTTTATCAAAGTGGCTCTTTTCCGAAAAAAGTAAGAATATTTTTTCCTTTCCAGATCCATGTTCAGCTTGTGATAAGAGGGCTGCAGCTACAAAAGCCGGATTAGATGAAGAATCCGCGATAATCATTACCTCGCTCGGACCCGGTAACAGATCAATTCCAACTGTACCAAAAACTTGTCTCTTCGCTTCATTAACAAATGCATTCCCAGGTCCATAAATTTTATCAACTGAAGGAATTGTATCTGTACCATAAGCTAATGCGCCAATTGCTTGTGCTCCCCCCACTTTATAAATTTCATCGACTCCAAGCAGTTCTAAAGCGGCAAGCATTTGAGGTGCAATTTTACCCTCTGAATCTGGAGGAGTAACGACCGCAATCTCTTTTACTTTTGCAACATTTGCAATTGTAACTGTCATAATAACAGTTGAGATTAACGGAACATTTCCCCCGGGCACATAAATTCCAACTCGATTAATGGGGTAAAATTTTTCGCCTACTTTTGCTCCATGATTATTAGATGTACTCCAATTTTCTGGAATACTTCTTTCGTGAAACAAAGAAACATTTTCGATCGCTTCTATTATACTTTCGCGTTCTAAAACGGTGAGTTGAGACTTTGCCTCTTCTAACTCGATTTTTGTTACCTTAATTTCATTCTGACTAAGCTTTGCATGATCATATTTGAGAGTTTTTTCAAGCATCGCAGCATCGCCGTTTTTGCGAATTTCGTGTAATATTTCCGAAACTGTATCCTTGACGGTTTGATCGCTTTGCGACGCTGTGCAAAACTCTGAAAGACGATCTTCAAGATCGCTCTCATCATTCAAAAAACTAGTAATCATTTAGAGGAGATTTAAGTTTATTCCCACTCAATAGTGCTAGGTGGTTTTGAACTAATGTCATATACCACTCGATTGGCACCCTTTACTTCATTGATAATTCGATTTGAAACTTTTCTTAAAAGTTTATCTGGTAATTCAGCCCAATCTGCTGTCATTGCATCGCTACTAGTAACTGCTCGAAGAGAAATCACATTTTCGTAAGTTCTCTCATCCCCCATTACTCCAACACTCCGAACGGGAAGAAAAACACAAAATGCCTGCCAAAGTTTATGATACCAACCCGAGCTATGCAGTTCATCAATAAAGATGGCATCCGCTTCTCTTAAAACCCTAAGGTTATTTGAATTGATCGACCCTACTACCCTAACTCCTAAGCCGGGTCCCGGAAAAGGGTGGCGCATGAGAACATTTTCAGTCAAGCCGAGGGCACGACCTAGATTACGAACTTCGTCTTTGAACAATTCCCTTAAGGGCTCAAGTAAGGACAGTTTCATTTTTTTAGGCAACCCACCTACATTATGGTGACTCTTGATCAATGATGCAGGATTACCGGCAATGGGTACACTTTCAATCACATCTGGATATAAGGTACCTTGGGCCAAAAAATCAACGTCACCTAACTTCTTTACTTCTTTATCAAAAACTTCGATGAAAGTTTTACCTATAATTTTACGTTTCTTTTCAGGATCAGTAACTCCCTTAAGCTTCTTAAGAAACAAACTACCCTCGAGAGCAACTTTGAGCTTTCCGGGTATGTGGTTTTTAAAAAGTTTCTTTACTTGGTCCCTTTCATTTAATCTGAGTAATCCATTATCAACAAAAATACAGGTGAGTTGATCTCCTATAGCACGATGAATAAGAGCGGCTGCGACAGACGAATCAACTCCTCCGCTAAGGCCAAGAATAACTTTCTTGTTTCCAACTTTATTTTTTATTTCATCGATCGCACTTTGAGTAAAATCCTCCATATCCCAATCGCATTTACACTTACAGATTGTAACAAGAAAGTTTCTAATAATTTCATTTCCCTTCTCTGAATGCTCTACTTCAGGATGAAATTGCAAACCATAAAACTTTCTGGTCGAATCTTCAATCGAGGCAAAGTTCGAATTCTCAGTTTGAGCTAAAGCTTTAAAACCCTTAGGCATTTTTACCAGGCAATCGCCATGGGAATTCCAAACCGTGAGTTGTGTTGGCAAATCCTTGAATAATAAACCCTTCTTTAACACCTTCAATTTTCCTCTGCCGTATTCTCGATGATTACTGTTTTTAACCTCACCACCCAGCATTTTTCCCATTAATTGTAACCCATAACAAATCCCCAATATGGGAATTCCTAATGAAAATATTTCCGCTTTGGGTTTAGGTGAGCCTTTTGCCAAAACACTTGCAGGTCCACCAGATAAAACAATACCAACCGGTCTTAACCTTTTAATGTCTCCAATCTTAGTATTAAAAGGTAATACCTTCGAATAAACATTTGCCTCACGTATTCGCCTCGCAATTACTTGTGTATATTGGGAACCAAAATCTAGAACTATGATTGTTTGTGGCATAAGGAGGTCTTAATTAG
>Ga0129327_10002622_pt1 | contig 10479 bp, 6 predicted proteins | sample CPBDNA_6_FD_111799 | JGI IMG/M metagenome (GOLD analysis project Ga0129327, IMG submission 111799) | Freshwater to marine salinity gradient microbial communities from Chesapeake Bay, USA - CPBay_Spr_31_0.8_DNA | ecosystem: Environmental > Aquatic > Marine > Coastal | place: USA: Chesapeake Bay...
CATTACAGCAGAGTATTTTTACATCACATATAGATAAAAAGGTAAATTTTGAATGTTTAACGATCGATATTAATCAGTCAACTCACTGTCCATTTTCTCCATCATACGGCGAACATAGGCAAGGCGCTGATTCAAAACACTAATTTTCTGATTCACGTCTTCTGCGTCAATATCGCTATCGGCCAGTGAGCTTTCTAACTTAGCAATCTTATCTTTAAGCAGATGCTTTCTTTGCTCCAAAATTGATTTTTTCTCGGCGCTTTCTGCCTTATCAAAAATCATTGCCTCGGGTGACTTGGCGTCACTTTTGTCTGCCTGAGAAACCGTATGGTTCGATTTGGCTAACACTTTACTCTGTGCATCATAGACACGCTGACTCATAAACGCTGGCGAAACAATTTCTATTTTGGCTGTATGCAAGGTCCTAAACATATTTTTACGCAATGTCGAACGTACTGTTAGTAACTGCTTCACCTCTTCTAGAAAACCCGCAACACGATAAACGACACTAAAATCACCGAGCTTTTTAACATATACAAAACTTTCGACTAAACCTGTTTTCTCGGCGGCCTCTAAGAGCAGCTTTTCAATTAAGTCTAAATCATTGTCATAACCTAAGGAAACTTCGGCCGCGACAATCGTGCCTGAAGAACGCACAACAGAGACAGGGTTAGATACTAAATACAAATTAGGGATGGTTGTTAAGTCACGGTCTTGGGTTTGAATTTCTGTATGAAACAAGCCACGCTCAGTGACACGGCCAAACTGCTCACCAACATGAACAAAATCACCGGCATGTAAATTATCAACACCGCGTAACATTAAACCGGCCATGGCATTGGCTACAAAACTGGTCGATGAAAACGCCATCATTAAGGTCAGTAATAAACCTAGGAGTGTCAGCAATTGCTTGCGCATTTCATCGTTAATCGGCAACGCAAGAATACCTGCCACCACAAACAATAATATAATGGCGACAACAATAAGCGAGTGTTTAAAGTTATTCCGCTGACCATCTGAGCTGCGATGAAAACTGCGTAACAAGATATTAATCGTGATAGAACCCATAACAATAACTGCTAACAGCGGCAATATTGGCACAATCAAACTCAATACTGTTTTAATAATCGCTATGTCCATAAATGTAGTCGCCTATTCACTGGTATCAGTTTGGTCTGCTTGTTTCTCTGCTTTGTTCTCTGATTTTTTATCATTTTTATTATCAAACAAGCGCTCAAATTTTACATCCGGATCGGCCAATGATCCGTCAATAATATATACGGCACTTGAAAGACGATCCAGTTCATCTTCAAACACTTTACTAGCAATATAAACACCCGCCGCGATCGGCAGTCCGCCGGTTAGCACCGCTACCCAAGGCAAATTTGATGCGACGGGTAACGTAGCTATTAATTTAGCATTAATAGTTGATGCATTTAGATCGACCTCACCAGACAATGAAAACTGACTAGACGGCGCTTTAACGGTGATAGGCGTCTCATAAAAGCGCGCTATGCTATCGCTTATATTTAGCCTGCCAGACACTTTATCAAAACTAAGCCCTTCTTTATAAAGGTCAGAGAAATCTAATTGCATACGGCGCACCAAGGTATCAAAATTAATAATACCAATTAACTTAAGTAAACCTGCTGCAGAATCTGATGTTTTTAGAAATTGCCCATCTTTAAAATTAAAATCAATAGTGCCATCAGCACTATTCAATGAAAACGCATCAGGACCTCCTTCCCAACTTAAATCAATGGTAACGCCTGCATGCTTACTTCTAATAGGAGACTGCGCTTTAGCATCATTACCAAAGTGGCGAATAAATTCTTCGATTGAATCGCTCTTACCTATTAATGCTAGAGAAGACGCATACTCGCCATTTTCATTTTTAGCCCAAAGTAAACCATTATCAGTCTCAGTGCTAAACAACATAGATGCATAATTAACTTGAAGGTCATGAACCAACACAGCATTGCTTGACAGGCTTAATAAAAATTGCCACTGACCAATATTTTGCTCACCCCAATAGAGCTGTTGCACATTTACTTTTGCAGCGACTAAATTTTCAGGCAGTAAAAATGCACTGTCGGCATCTGTTGTATTTGATTCAAGTGTGTCTGTTTTTTCCATACGAAAATAACTGAGATCAATCACATAACGCTGTGCATCTGCAACACTGCTCAATATTAATGGCACCCCATTCAATGATAATGATGATGACTCTACGTCATCAGTAGGCGCTGAAGGATTATTTGCAATGGGTAAAGCGATACGCCCTTTAAGCTGATCACTCTCAATATTAAACTGCCAGCGCTGATTGATATCAGCAGCCGCTACCACACCTTGTGTATACGTTTCTCCAAAGGCAAGAACTTTATCCAAACGTAAATCTTTAACCACTATATTTGAAGGCGGGGACTCGGCAGAGAGGGAGCTATCACGCGTATTTTTTGTACTTAGATTAAGATCTATTTCAGCCGCTTCATATCGGTCAAAAACAGATAACCATTCAGCTAAATTAAATGTGGGTAAATGCCCTGAAATAAAAAGTTTAGGCTCTGTATATTCAGTGACAACAGACGCATTGGCACCCTGGCCTATCACTATTGACCCGCCCTGCATTTTATAGCGATCGAAATTTAATTGCATATAAGTATGATTAGCGATACTCAATGTCATTGGCTGATTAACTGCACTCATCTGCCAGTGCAGTGCTAAATCTGCACTCGCTTCTTTAGATTTATATAGTAATTCTGGCAATTTAATCTCTACACCGACTAAATCACTGCTGGCAGTTAAAACTGTTTGCTCAACATTATGATCAACTCTTAAGGCTATTGCAGCCATGCCGGTAGTCATGGCCAAAGCAGGCTGTTTTAACCAGTGATATAAGCGATTAGTCTCAACATCAAATTGCCCATCAACTCTAACGCTATTACCGTTTTGCAATTGTGGATTATCTTGATAATCGCCTAACACTAAACTAATGGGCTTATCCCATAAGCGCCCATTAAGCTGCTTAGACACTAAACCTTTTGTCGTTGAATAAGCGATAGGCCCAGCAAGGTCACTTACCACCAAGCCAATGTTCGCCATATTGAGTTCACTGCCTGTTATCGCAGCCGCAAAATCTACCTGTGTTTTATCAATATCACCCTTCTTTAAAGGCACATACAAACGTATTTTCGCATCGTGTAAATCGCCAGTGGCTTGCCAGTCACCTAGGGTATTTTCCAAACGGGATTTTAAAGGTGAAGTCTGCAAAATAGCTAATACATCACCAAGATCGCCCGCGAGACGACTATCAATCTCAACGGCAGCATCATCACCAGCACCCCGAACCAGTACGTTAGCGTCACTCATGACTAACTGTTCAAACTCAGCTGAGTAAACAGCCACTTGAACATCATTATCAGCTAGCGTGAGTAAGCCATCCACATTACTCACTGGCGCCCACTGCGAATGAAAATTAAAATCGGCATCGGCTAAATTTAAATACAGTTGAATACTGCGCTTTTGTTTATCTTCCTTCGCTAAAGAGCCATGATAAACAAAGCCACCATCAATAATATTCGCATGCAAATCACTTTGCGTAATCCAGTTTTGTACATTGCTATTTATTTTATAAGGCAATAATTTAAGCAGTTGCGAGCTATGAGAATCACTCACACCTATATGCAGCGCCATCTGACTAGATTCGTCTTCAATACGTGTTTGCGCATCAATAGAGAAGCGAGCACCAAAACGACCTTCATCACCAGACATCGTAAAACGCATATCATCGGCACCAATTAATAGCCGCTCATTTAATATAGACCAGCTTAATCGGCTTTCTATATGATCAAATAATAAAACGTCGTGATAAGCATTAGGAAGGTGTAAAGAAAAATGACTGTCGTTAACGAGCTCAAGGCTACCCGACGTCGATGAAGCGTTTATATAACCCGTTAAACCAGTGACACCAGGAATATTTTTCCAAGCATCTACGCTTACATTATCTAATAGCGCTTCTAGTTTAAAATCTGCAACTGATTGATTATAAGGAATAGCAAGATGCAATTGGTTAACTGAACCATCGACATTTAATGACTGTAAAGTCTCAGATAATTTTTCGTTAAGTAATTGGCTGCCATTCACTATTTCTGTTAGCTGGCCAATATCAACGGTCGGCATACTCAACACAATATTCGATACTGCTGCTTTTTCTCTCTCAATAGAAATATTCGCCAACGGCATATTCAAAGGTTCGTCACGCCATGTTGCGCCTAACTGCTGCCACCATAAATCAATGCCACGCTGGTCATTCGCTTCGGCACTCAGTTGTAAGCTAATATCACTTAAACGCCAATCAGGATTATCATTGCGTTGTATGGTGCCGTTATTGACTTCGATACTGGCCTGCCAGTTTTCATTCGGGTGCTTAACTGCCCAAAACTGACCGCTCCAATCATCCACTAACCATTGATCATAGTTAGTGACGCTAGTGCCACCGTCTGCACTATGAGGACGACCTGATACAAGCCAAGGTGTCAAACTCAACTGATCTGCCACTGCATACACATCTATTTTTGCATCAGCAGAAAAAGGGTCACCTATCGCGCTAGCATAAATCGTTAAGCTGCCATCACCCTCGGCTTCGGACTGCTGAGTAAAAGTAAATTGTCGCGCCTGCTCAAACTGCTGAAAATGCATCTGCATAATCGGCATGTGTATACGCTCATCTGTCCATCGACTTTCCGCTATCCATTGATCATTCGGTAAATCAATATTAATTGCTTGGGCATCAATCGACTGTAGACGCCTAACAAAACCTTCGAGTGATAATGCTCGGCGCTCACCGCTTAAATCTAACCCAAGCAGTGTCCATTGGTTAGTTGGTGTTTTATCCAATGAAAGTGATAACTGCTTAGCACTCACATGAGTAATACGCACGCCTAAATCGATGACCGAGGCAATAAGATCTAAACGTAATTCACCGTCAACTAACGAAAATACTGTTTTTGTTTTTTCTTCAGCATTTGTTTCTTTATCAGTAATATCATCGAGAGATTTTTCTGTGCCGGTTGTATCTATCGAAGCAGGTAAACTTGCGACTAAGGAGTTAACACGAAATACCGGTCTAAATTTTTCCCACTCACCACTCAAGCCTTCTAACTGCCACTCAAGACCGGTTCGATTTTCTAAGTATGAAATTAATTGCGGAGAAAGCTTTTCGAGTTGGGGCATATAAAAACGCCCTAGACTCATACAAACAGCCAAAATAATATAAACGCTGGCAATTAACATTAGCAGCGACCATAAACAGCGATCAATAAAACGAAAGTAATTCACGCTAGCCTCTAACCACTAACCCGCTAATGGGAAAAATATTTATTGCCATCATAATTATAAACCGCACGCTAAAAAACCACATTAAGATAACACCACATCAAACTGTTCCTGCGTATAGACAGGTTCAACTTGAAATTCAATTTGCTTATCTAAAAGCTCTTGTAAGTCAGCCACAATGCCTGCGTCTTCATCGATTAAGCGATCTACAACCGATTGCGATGCAAGAACTAATAGGCGACTATTTTCGTAGGCTCTCGCCTCTCGTAAAATTTCTCTAAATATTTCTGAACACACTGTCTCAGCTGATTTTATAGAGCCGCGACCATCACAAACATGACAGGACTCACTGAGCACATGCTCTAAACTTTCACGCGTGCGTTTTCGCGTCATTTGCACTAAACCTAAATCCGAAAAACCACCTACATGGCTTGTGGTTTTATCTTTTTCGACCGCTTTCTCTAAAGTGCGCAAGGTCTGCCGCTGATGCTCTTCACTTTTCATATCAATAAAATCGATAATGATAATGCCACCTAAATTTCTTAAGCGCAGCTGTCTTGCAAGTGCAGTGGCGGCTTCTAGATTAGTTTTAAAAATGGTTTCTTCTAAATTACGCTTACCAACAAACGCGCCGGTATTCACGTCAATGGTGGTCATCGCTTCTGTTTGATCAATCACTAAAGAACCACCAGACTTCAACTGCACCTTGCGCCCTAAAGCCTTAGTGATTTCATCTTCGACACTAAATAAATCAAAAATAGGTCGACTCGATTCATAAATCTCAATTTTATCAACAAATTCTGGAATAAATTCTTTAGCAAATTTAACTAAGCGCTCATATACAGGACGACTATCAACGCGAATTTTTTCTAACTCAGGATATACGAAATCACGCATGGTACGCTCACATACATTTAGATCTTCATAGATCAAGGTCGGTGCCGTTTGCGCCTCCATCTTTTTCTGTAAAGCACGCCATAGCCGTTTTAAATAACGTACGTCAGCAACAAAATCATGATAATCAGAAAATTCTGCTGCGGTACGAATAATATATCCCGCTTGCATCGCTTCATCTTCTGGCTCCGTCATTACTTCTGCCAAGGCATCGGCCAAACCTGATTTCAATAATTCTTGACACGCTGAATCTTCAATACGATTAGATATGCCAATATGATTATTTTTGGGCATATACACTAAATAACGTGATGACACTGACAAGTGCCCGGTTAAGCGCGCCCCCTTGGTACCCAGCGGATCTTTAACCACTTGCACTAACAGACTTTGCCCCTCTCGTAATAAAAGACGAATATCGGGCTCTTCATCGCTGTCATCGCGAGCGACAAGATCGCCAACGTGAATAAAGCTGGCTTTATCCAAACCAATATCAACAAAAGCGGCTTGCATACCCGGTAAAACTCTAACGACTTTACCGCGATAGATATTACCCACAATGCCACGACTGCGCTCACGCTCCACAACCACTTCTTGCAATATGCCATTTTCAACTAAAGCAACGCGTGACTCCATCGGTGTCACGTTCATTAGAATTTCTTCACTCATAGTCAATATCCTTTATGTTAGGCGTCCTGTAAATCCTCTTACTATTTTTGCTGCACTATCTATTCTCTATTCTCTATTCTCTATTCTCTATTCTATTAACCACCTATTAGCTATCTAGGAGCTACTACTTATACTATTACGCTATGCTGCTACCGATGATATTCAGATCGGCGAAAAAGAGCTAAACGTGATTATCACTAGCGTTAAAACAAAAGCCTAGTTGACTCAGCAACTGGCTCGTCTCAAATAAGGGTAAACCCACCACGCTGGAATAACTGCCCTCTAATTGCGAAACAAAAATCGCACCAAGGCCCTGAATACCATAAGCACCGGCCTTATCTTTCGGCTCGCCACTTTGCCAATACCATTTGACCTCTGCGGGCTCAATGGTTCGAAACGTCACCTGCGTTTTATTCGTAATGCTGTGCACGCTATATTCGCCGCTGGTATCACTAAAAATAACCGACACGCTAGTATAAACACTGTGGCTGCGACCAGACAGTAAACGTAATATCTGCCCGGCATCTGCCTCGCCAGTGGGCTTGCCGAGAATCTTATCATCGCAAACCACTATCGTATCAGCACCCAACACAGCAAAGGGCGATGTAGATAACAACGGTAGCGATTGATCGATTAATGCACGATAACCAGCCATCGCTTTATCCAATCCCAGTCTACCGACAAAATCTTCGGGAAGCTCGCCACTATTTCGGGCTTCATCGACATCAAGACTCAATTTTTCAAACTGCAAACCTAGCTGCTGCAGTAACTCCACACGTCTGGGCGATTGCGAGGCCAAATACAGCATCGGCGAGGCATTAGGTAAAGTGACATTAGATAAAGTGGCATTAGATAAAGTAGCATTGGATGAGCTTGCGCTGGATAAGGTAGCGTCAAATAAGGAGGAATGACTTGAATCATGTAAAGTATCGGCCGGCGTTTTCATAATATTTTATATTCAACCTAAGCAGTCACGCATCAACCTAACGATTAATTTAAGCGGCATCTATCGCTTTTAATAAATCGCCGTCATCGACAAAGTTATAATCGCAAACGATCCAAAGACAATCTAACTAACGGCCAGATAATAGCGCTCATTACTGCAGGAATAAGAAAGGCCAGCGTATGATAACTACCACCGGTTAAACCATGCACCCAGTAACCAATAAGCTGATGAATACCCACTAACACAAACACTGAGGCAGCCTGACCAAAGACGCCAAACATGCGTAATCGTTGATGCAATAAAAAACAGACATAGGCCAACACGGTTAAGCCTAAGGCGTTTTGCGACAGCACCACCCCTTCTAACACATCGACCGAAAGACCTAGACACCAAGCGAAAACCATACCGATATGAAACGGCGCAGCAACCACCCAGTAAATAACGATAACCGCTGCAAATTCAGGACGCAGCCACTGTGCCCAATCCGGTAACGGCCAAACAGCAAACACTAACGCAGCTACAGCGCTAGCAGCCACTACACCCCAAGGCATTATCTCAGGACTATCAATAGCGCGAATCATCTATGCAGCCTCGCGTAGTTAACAATCGCATCGTTAATCATTGATGTGCGTAACAGCATACAAAAGACATCACTGTGCTCGCTCGCCGGAAAATACTAATAACACGAAACGACTTCGATCTAACTGCGCGCTAGGTCTAGCGACAACTTTTAAGAATGGTTGGCCAGGATCTTGGACTACCGATTCAACGACACCAACGGGATACCCCACAGGAAAGCGCTGACCTAAACCTGAACTCACTAACAAATCGCCCGTTTTAATATCCGTAGTCGCCACCACATTTGGCAGCATTAACGTATCGATACGACCAGAGCCTTCGGCAATAGCGCGAACCCCGTTGCGATTAATTTGCACAGGAATCGAATGGCGAGAATCACTTATCAAGATAACGCGAGCTTGCTGGGCATTAACCTCAACCACCTGCCCCATTAAGCCATAGGCATCAATCGCAGGCTGGCCTACATAAACGCCTTCATCAGCGCCTTTGTTAACGACAATTTGTTGTTTGAGTGGATCCGCAGACACATTGACTAACTCGGCAATCAACACACTGTCTTGCAATACGGTCGATGAACTGAGCAGCTCGCGTAAGCGCACATTTTCGGCGGTTAAAGAGATGAACTTTTGTAATTTACCATGCAGAATACGCGCTTCACTGTGCAGACGCTCATTGTCTGCCATTAAGGTATCACGCGAGGTAAAGTAAGAATCGACTCCCTGCACAACATTTCTGGGGCCATTCGCCAACCAATAAAAAGGAATGGCAACGTAAGATAATGCCACGCGCGTTGTGCCCGTTAAATGCGTTTTATAATCGGCTGCAATTAACACAAGCGAAAGGATGCCAAGCACGAGTAAGCGCGTACCGATCGAAGGGGATTTTCCAAAAATGGGCTTAATCGTGTCTCTCCGATATCAACTATTAACGACTGTCGTCAATGAGCGTTATCAATAGTTGCTCTCAACAGTTGCTACCAACAATTGCTACCAATGGGGGGATTAATGACTGCGACTAATAACTAGATTAATCCGTCGACAAAAAATCGATATTATATTGGTCCATTAATTCCAGCGCCTTACCGCCACCGCGGGCAACACAGGTTAATGGATCTTCGGCAACAATCACCGGCAAACCGGTTTCATTACTGAGCAAGCGATCAAGACCGCGCAACAAGGCACCACCACCAGTAAGAACAATGCCAGACTCGGCAATATCAGATGCCAATTCAGGCGGTGATTGCTCTAACGCCCCTTTTACACCTTGAATAATAATGGTCAGCGCATCTTGCAAGGCTTCCATCACTTCATCACTGTTCATGGTAAACGCACGCGGCACACCTTCAGCCAAGTTACGTCCACGTACATCGATTTCGCGTAACTCGCCGCCACCAATCGCCGTACCAATTTCTTGTTTAATGCGCTCAGCTGTCGCATCGCCAATTAAGCTGCCGTAGTTACGACGCACATAAGCCACAATGGCCTCATCAAAACGGTCACCACCGGTGCGAACCGAATCGGAATAAACCACTCCGTTAAGCGACAAAATGGCTATTTCAGTGGTACCGCCACCAATATCAACCACCATTGAACCGCTGGCTTCTTCAACCGGCAGGCCTGCGCCTATTGCCGCAGCCATAGGCTCTTCAATTAAACGTACTTCACGAGCGCCCGCACTTAATGCCGACTCCCGAATCGCTTTGCGCTCAACTTGGGTAGAGTTACACGGTACGCAAACCAGCACACGAGGACTGGGGCGAATAAAACTGTTTTTATGGACGCGAGAGATAAAATGCTGAAGCATTTTCTCGGTCACCTGAAAATCGGCGATAACGCCATCTTTTAACGGGCGAATAGCCATGATATTGCCAGGCGTTCGACCCAACATGCGCTTAGCATCGGTGCCTACTGCTGCAATGGTCTTTTGGCCATTATGTATACGAATAGCCACTACCGAGGGCTCATCAAGCACAATGCCTTGGTCTCTTACATAAATGAGTGTGTTGGCGGTACCAAGATCGATCGATAAATCGTTAGAAAAAAGGCCTCGAATGGTCTTTA
>Ga0129327_10002624_pt1 | contig 10476 bp, 5 predicted proteins | sample CPBDNA_6_FD_111799 | JGI IMG/M metagenome (GOLD analysis project Ga0129327, IMG submission 111799) | Freshwater to marine salinity gradient microbial communities from Chesapeake Bay, USA - CPBay_Spr_31_0.8_DNA | ecosystem: Environmental > Aquatic > Marine > Coastal | place: USA: Chesapeake Bay...
CGACGACGACGAGTTTTTTACCGTGGTTGGTAAAATAGATTCATAGTAACGAACGATCAACGACATCTACTTTAATAAGATACATTTAATTATTACTACACGCAGACTAAGCACTAGCTAATGATGATGACTAATTTTCGTTTAACAGCATGTTCATCGCCGCTTCGATGTTGTTATTCGTCACGTGCAACGTTTGTTTTACTCGCTGCTCGCTGAAACCCATGGAAACGAGCGTATTGACGGAATTCTCATCCAGAACAAACGGGCCTCCGTCTCCTTCCCTTCCTCGCCTCCTTCTTTGTTCGGCTTGAGCCGCTGCCGAACGGTTCCCGATTCCAAACCTTACTATCGCTTTCCCTCTCGCCGATCTACCATTACCTACGCCGCTATCGAAAATTTTACCTACCGTTTTATCGACGAGCGAACACAGCCAAAGCGGAAGTTTGACGCCCAGACATTCGACGAGTATCCATGCAAAGATTCCGCCTATGACAGACACGAAAGTCGTGACAATGGACGCGTAGTATTTACTCGTGGCGAGGTGCATCATGGCCAAGTACACGAACAGCGTATTTCCGCAATTCAAGATCCCGAAAAGGGTAAAGTGAAACGTTGATGGTACCTCGACGAAATAGACGACGGCGAGAGGCAAAGTTATATAAAACGCCGCCGGTTTCTCCATCATCATCGTCGCATCACCATCGACCAGTTTCAAAAGAACTGATTCCAAAACACGACACAGTAAATACGAAAAGAATAGGAACGATCCAAACTTTCGCGAACCCATGAGTCTTTCGAACATTCGACACATGTGATAGTTCAAAAAGATTCCCGTGCACGCGCTTCCAGGCGTGTTGAAGAAATGACCATTCTCGTTGTAGTTTTGCTGATGACGATTACTACTAAAACCACTGTCCTCGCCGAGGACAGTGGATAAGAGCGGGCGTCCAAATGCCATTATGAGCACGAGCGTGAACGCAAACTTTGCCACTGGTGCGCGAACTGTAATTGAGTTTTAAATAAGAAGAGAAGAACACGGTTACATACTATATTATTTATTTTCCATCGCGTCCAACTCCACCGAGAGAAAGTAAGAGAGAAAAGATACAGACACGCAAACAACATATACACTGCGATGATTGATGGTTCGTTTAGAGAAAACACAGGAAAACGCGACTCACCGAAACCAGTCGGTCCGAGACCCATGCTTGTTTGTTTCTTTCTCCTGAGTCCTTTGTTTCTATTCACAAACAATACGTATTGGAAGAGAGTTTTTGTGATGTTTGTTTATTGTGTTTTTTGTTGAAAAAAGAGAAACTCACACACAGACAAACAAGAAGAAAGGTGAATCGAATCGTCACAACTTTGAGAGAACACACAAACACACAAACACACACACAAACAAACAAACACACGTAATGTCTGCGTTTGCATCTGCAGTTTCAACGCATCATCATCATCGCGTGATGGCGGCACGGACGAAGATACCTCGCGGTGTTCGCAGTTCCGCCGCGCACAGCAACGTTAATGCCAATCCCTCAAATTCGAAGGTTGTTTCGATTGGTTTCCTCCGCCGTCAGAAACACAACAATCAACTTTTCTTCCCGACACCATCATCATCTACTTTGGGGGTACCATCCTCTTTCAAATCTTCGACTAAGACAACGAGAACGGCGATGATGCCGAAAGCTTCCACCACGGAACAAGAGCAAGCAGGTGAAACGTTCGAGTACCAGGCGGAAGTCAATCGACTGATGGATTTGATTGTCAACTCTTTATATTCCAATAAAGACGTCTTTCTGCGAGAACTCATTTCTAACGCCTCAGACGCGTGCGATAAACTTCGATTCCGGTCGGTTCAAGAACCGGAAATTTTGAATGGACAATCTGTCACTGATTTGTCCATCAAAGTTAGAGGTCAAGAGAGCGATAAAACGCTCACGATTGAGGATAATGGTATTGGCATGTCCAAGGACGAGTTAGTCGCCAATTTGGGTACGATTGCAAACTCCGGGACGTCCAAGGTGATGGAAATGTTGAAGCAACAAAACGAAGCCGCGAGTGGAGAAAACTTGATTGGTAAGTTTGGCGTTGGTTTTTATTCGTCGTTTTTAGTCGCGGACACCGTGAAAGTGACGTCCAAGTCGAACGACGACGGGAAAGCGTGGACTTGGGAGTCTAAAATCGACTCAACCTCGTACACCATTCGTGAGGCATCCGAAAGCGAAGCGAAGGATTTAGTACGCGGTACGAGAATCACTTTGAAGTTGAAAGACGAGTGCGAGGAGTATGCCACGGATAAAAAACTCTCCTCGCTCGTAAAAACATACTCTGAGTTCATCACGTTTCCAATCGAAGTCTTCTCGACGATTCAAAAATCGAAACAAGTCGAAGATATCGAGGCGACCAAGGCGAAGAAAGAAGAGTGGGAAAAGAAAAAAATAGAAGCCGAAGCGAAAGGAGAGGAGTTCACCGAACCGGAACCAGAAAAGGTCATGAAAGAAGAGATGTACGATGAACAAGATTGGAAGACGCAAAATAACGACAAACCAATTTGGACGTTAGCGCCGAAAGACGTCTCGGACGATCAATACAACGAGTTTTTCAAGACGACGTTCAAGGAGTTTTTGGATCCGTTGGCGGTGTCGCATTTCAAAGTCGAAGGCGAGATGGAATTCAAATCAATTTTGTACGTTCCAGGCATGGCGCCGTTTGAGCAGCAAGATATGATGCAAAAATCAAAATCGATTAAGCTTTTCGTTCGAAAGGTGTTCATCTCGGACGAGTTTGACGAATCCTTGTTGCCGCGATACATGACGTTCATCCGAGGTATCGTTGATTCCAACGATTTACCCTTGAACGTTTCGAGAGAAATCTTGCAAGAATCGAAAGTCGTTCGCGTCATCCGACGACGCTTAGTCTCTAAAACTTTGGGGATGCTCAACGAAATTTCCAAGCGCGAAAACGAGGATTACAAAACGTTTTGGGAAGGCTTTGGAAGACAGCTCAAATTGGGCGTCATTGAAGACGTCGCAAACAGAAAAGAACTCGCCGGTTTACTTCGTTTTACGACGAGCAAATCTGCTAGCGACCAAGAAAGCAACCGATCTTTATCTGATTACATCGCAGATATGCCGGAAGCGCAAAAAGCCATCTATTTCGTCGCCGGTGACACGAGAAAGCAATGCGAAAACTCCCCGTTTATGGAAAAGTTGAACAAGTTGGGATACGAAGTTTTATATTGCACCGATCCTATCGATGAGGTCTCCATGGCAAACTTAGCAACCTTCGAAGAGAAGGAAATCAAGGATATCTCTAAAGAAGACCTAGATTTAGGCGACGAGGACGACGAGGAGCAAAAGAAGAAGAACGAACAAATCGCAGATGAGTTCAAAACAGTCACCGAGTGGTTGAAGAAGGAGTTGGTCGGCGAAGTTGAAAAAGTGGAAGTCTCCTCGAGATTGACGGAGACGCCGTGCATTCTCGTAACGTCCAAATTCGGCTGGTCGGCGAACATGGAGAGAATTATGAAAGCCCAAGCCATGGGTGACGCGAGGGCGCAAGACTACATGAAGGGCAAGAAAACGCTCGAGATTAACCCGTTTTCGCCGGTGATTAAACAGTTGAAGATGAGAGTTGAAAGCGCGCCAGACGCGGAGGAAACGAAGGAGATGTGTAAGTTACTCTTTGATACCGCCTTATTAACGAGTGGTTTCTCCATCGACCAGCCGGCTGAGTTTGCCGAGAGAGTTTTCAAGCTCATGACGCAAGAAGCAAACTTAGAGTCTGAGAAGAAAAGCGCTTCGATCGACCCTGAAGTCGTTTAAAAGTATAGAACACCTTCGCTCACTTCGTCACACGACAAACATATATAATACAAAACGCTACACGTACACACTACTAATCGAAATCTTTCATCTCTACGTCCTTCTCGTCCACACCACCATTTTCCTTGCTCTTTCGAATAGCATCGTCGATCTTATTCTGTTCCGCTCTTCGACTGTTTCTCAAAGCCTTTCTCTTCGCCTTCCCAGTTCTCATTTTCCCCGATTGCAGCGTTTTGTTTTTATCGTGTTTCTTTTTAAGCGCTATTTTCTTCTTCTTGGACAGCGCGTTTCCTTTCGTAATCTTTACCAGCGCGCTCTTCTTCTTGTTATAGGACGGAGCGACCATTGCTATTATTGTTGTTGTCTATTATATTATCAAGTGCGCGTTCGCGAGGAAAAGGGGAGAGAGAGTTGTGTTTGTTAAAAAAATCAGACAGACGTGCGTCGTGTTTTTGACGGCGCACGTGAAGAAGAAGAACTGAAGAAGAAGAAAAAGAAAAAAATGCAAAAATCTCTGCTCTCCTTCCTTTTTCGGTTTCTTCTTCTCTCTTACAACAAACGTATCATCCCAGAGCAACAATCTTCATAACTTTGGTGACCATAACATAGCATAATAGAAAACATGCACGTGATCAAGAGAGATGGCCGCCGCGTCGAAGTGGCGTTTGATAAGATCACCGCGAGAATTAAGAAGCTCTCGTATGGATTACATCCAGAACATTGCGATAGGTACGTCTGCGCGAACAAAAACGTCTTCGTCTTTTTTCTTCTTCTTCTTCTTTACCTTCTTGGTTCCGTTGTGTATTCAAAAAACGAGGGATGATGACGTTTGACACGGAGGGTACTACGCAGGCATGAAGCGTGTGCACGTGGTCTTCCTTCTTTCGAAACGTTCTGGCGTCACTCTTTGTTGGATTCTCGACCGTTTCAACCGCGTTTGTTTCCGAACTGACGCGATATTTGACGACGATACAACAATCACGAACGCATCGAAGAGGCGTACGGCTCTTTTTTTTTTCTATTTTGAATCATCCGCGAGATTTCAACGCGCTGAGCGTCGATGGAACGTTTCCTATCCGCGTTTCTTCTCGAGTTACGCTCGAAAACACGTCTATGGAGGATTCGTTCACGTTTCGTGGACATTTCTCGTTCGCGAGATGACATGCGAACGGCGAATACGAAATCTTCATTTTCAAAAATCTCAACGGGCAAACAGCTCACTCTTCGACGACGCGTCGCGTGTTTCAAAACGTTTGAAAAAATGAGAAAAAAGAGTAGTGACTGACCAAATTCTTCTTTCTTTTACTCTTAAATAAACAGCGTTCTCGTAGCCCAGAAGGTGTGCCAAGGTGTTTACCCGGGCGTGACGACTGCTGAATTGGATGAGCTCGCGGCTGAAACCGCAGCGGCGATGACTTCCAAGCATCCGGATTACGCGCAGCTTGCCGCGCGAATCGCCGTTTCAAACTTGCACAAGACGACGGACAAATCTTTTTCGACGACGATGAAGAAGATGTACGAACACACGAACCACAGAAACGGCAAGTGGTCCCCGTTGCTCGCCGATGATGTGTACGAGATCATCACAGAGAATGCGGAAAGATTTGACGCGGAAATTGTCTACGACCGTGACTTTGATTACGACTACTTTGGTTTCAAAACTTTGGAGCGCTCGTACTTGTTGCGCATCGACGGTAAAGTTGTCGAGCGCCCGCAGCACATGTTGATGAGAGTATCCATCGGTATCCACAAGAAGGATATCGAAAAGGCTGTTGATACGTATCACATGTTGTCTGAACGTTGGATGACCCACGCGTCGCCAACCTTGTTCAACGCCGGTACGCCGCGACCGCAACTCTCCTCGTGCTTTTTGATTTGCATGAAGGAAGACTCCATTGAAGGTATCTACGACACGTTGAAGGAATGCGCGTGCATTTCCAAGTCCGCCGGCGGTATTGGTTTGTCTATTCACGACATCCGCGCCACTTCGTCGTACATTAGAGGCACAAACGGTACCTCGAACGGTATCATTCCGATGCTTCGCGTGTTCAACGACACGGCGAGATACGTGGACCAAGGCGGCGGTAAGCGCAAGGGCGCTTTTGCCATTTACCTCGAACCGTGGCACTCTGACATCTTCGACTGGCTCGACTTGAGAAAGAACCACGGGAAGGAAGAAGCGAGAGCTCGTGACTTGTTTTACGGTTTGTGGACGAACGATTTGTTCATGAAAAGAGTCGAAGAAAACGGCAAGTGGACGTTAATGTGCCCGAACGAGTGCCCGGGTTTGTCCGAATGCTGGGGTGAAGAGTTTGAAGCTTTGTACACCAAGTACGAAAAAGAAAACAAGGGTAAGAAGACGATCAACGCCCAGCAGCTTTGGTTTGCGATTCTTGAAGCGCAAGTGGAAACTGGTAACCCGTACATGTTGTTCAAGGATGCGTGCAACCGCAAGTCGAACCAACAAAATTTGGGCACGATCAAATCGTCCAACTTGTGCACAGAGATCGTCGAATTCACCTCGCCGGAAGAAACTGCCGTTTGTAACTTGGCCTCCATCGCTTTGCCGCGATTTGTCATCGAAAAGAACGAGAGCTCTCCGACTGGCAAGACGGAAACGAAGAAATTGTTGGGCTCTCTCAGAGCGAGCGACCGTTACTTTGATCACGCCAAGTTGAGTGAAATCACGAGAAAGGTGACTCGCAACTTGAACCGCATCATCGACGTCAACTATTACCCGGTCGAAACTGCGAAGAGATCGAACATGAAGCACAGACCGATTGGTTTGGGTGTCCAAGGCTTGGCTGACGTATTTATCTTGCTCGGCTTACCGTTTGACTCTCCGGAGGCGCAAAAGTTGAACGCCGAAATCTTTGAGACGATTTACTTCGCGGCGTTGCAAGAATCGAACGAACTCGCGAAAGAAGAGGGCACGTACGAATCCTACGAAGGTTCCCCGGTTTCCAAGGGTGTGTTGCAACCGGACATGTGGGGCGTTACCGAAATGCCGGGCGGCGATAGACACGGCTGGAGCGCGTTGAGAGAATCCATCGCCAAGCACGGCGTTCGCAACTCCCTCTTGGTTGCACCGATGCCAACCGCGTCAACCTCCCAAATTTTGGGTAACAACGAGTGCTTTGAACCGTATACATCGAACATTTATGCGAGAAGAGTGTTGTCCGGTGAATTCACCGTCGTCAACCAGCACTTGTTGTCGGATTTGACCGAGATGGGCTTGTGGGATCCAACGTTGAAGAACAGTTTGATCTCTGACAACGGCTCTGTCGTCAACCTCGACATCCCGGATAACTTGAAGGCTATTTACAAGACTGTGTGGGAAATCAAGCAACGTATATTGGTGGACATGGCTGCCGCTCGAGGCGCGTTTATCGACCAGTCGCAGTCGTTCAACGTCCACATGTCTGATGCCAACTCCGGTAAGTTGACTTCCTTACACTTCCACGCGTGGAAGTCTGGATTGAAGACTGGTATGTATTACCTCAGATCCAGAGCTGCTGCGGATGCGATCAAGTTTACCGTCGACCCGGCGAAGGCTGCGAAAAAGGTGGAGAAGGAGAACGTCTTGAAGCCGTCCAACGGCGGGCCGAAACCAACCGCCGTCCCGACGAAGAAGGAAGTTTCGGAGATGAGTGAAGCGGAACAGGAAGCGCACATGGCGGCCAAGCTCAAGTGCTCGCTCGAGAACAAGGACGAGTGCTTGATGTGTGGATCTTAATCAGCAAGAACAACAACAAGTGAAGAGTGATGCACTTTTTCGGCGCGGACAGAAATGGACAACAAGAAAAGGAGAAAGAGAGAGAGAGAGAGCGTGAAAGGTGTATTTTGGAGTGTAGGGTGGGGAGTTTTTGCTCGTAGCGCATAGTGCGTGGCGAGGTTTAATCGCTTTTGCATACAATTAATTTTATATACTACTATTATTACATTATACAAGACAACTTGTTTGCTGCGCGTTTTGAATATTATTCGGTTGGCTTTTTGGCGTCTTCCATCTGCACCCCCCACGAAGCCTCGATCCCAAAAATTTCGCTTGAACGCGATTAAACACGTCACTTTTAAGAAACTAAGAAACACCGCCCGCGCATATCAACTCTTCGTTCAAAAGCATAAACTGAGAGAAACGAATACCCCGTCGCATCCGCATCTCTTCCTGCTGCTGCCTACTCCTTCCCCTTCCTCCTTGAGGTGCGCAGAGAGAACAGAGGCGGATAATAATAATAATAATAACAGTTGAAGCAAAGCAAAAAGCGAGAGCGTGAAACGACGACAAATCCGAGCCATAGGATTTGTGTGTGAGGACAAAGAAGCAAATCATGTCTTCATCCTGCCCTACATCGTCTAAGTGCGCGCACACGAGCGCTTGGCGCGTACAAAAGACAGGAGCGTCGAAGAATATTCGCAAGAACGCAGCATCCGTCAGTTTGAGAGGGGCATCAAAAGACTTATCGTCTTCGCACAGAATTCGCCGTCTTATCCCCCGAGGCGACGACGTTGAAAACGACCGGCGAAATTTCGCCTCCTCGTCGTCGTCCTCCGTTACTTCCTCCGTCCGTACTCGCGCATCGCTGTCTTCGTTTCGCACGATGTCGATGCGAACGTCAGCGACAGTAGATGAAACAGGAGACGTCACGACATCGAAGAATAAAATCACAACCGCTACGACCACGAGGAGGAGATTGCTCTCCTCCTCCTCCTCCTTCTTCTCCTCCTCGAGAGGAAAAAGGAACAAAAAAACAGACGAGAGCTTTCGTTTGCACGCGCTCAGGAAAAAAAAACAAGGAGGAGGCGACAAAGAACAGGACGAAACGACCATCGAGTTCATCAAATCACTCGTTTCTGGTTCGTTTTACGAAGAAGACGAAGAGATTGGCGAGGATGAATTCTCTGCCGCGGGAGGAAGCTCGTCGGAAGCGCTGGTTCGTCGAAGAAAGCCGGCGAAAGGCGTGCAATTTTTCAAACCAGGACTGCGGAAACTCACGGCGCGCCAACGCATGGCGCTTGCTTTTTCTGATCTGGACTCTTCCGGTTGGTGGGCTGTCATCTCGTCAGGAATTGTATTCGGAACATTTATTCTTGAATCGTACAACATTGGCACCTTTGGTGGCTGGGACGTCTTGTATCGAGACGATATTCCGTGGTACTCTGGGCTAGTTTCCATGGACAACATCCGCGACATCGAAGACGCCTACAACGCGTTATTTTTCTTTGAGCTTTTGCTTCGAGCGTGGGTCGCCGAATTCAAGTTTTCGTTTTGGACGAATCCTTTTACTGTTTTAGATACAGCGGCTACGATTCCTCCGGTATTGGCAGTTTTCGGTTTAGTCGACAGAATGTCGCCAATCCCTCGATTTCTTCGGCTACTCCGGATCGTCCGTCTTCTTCGCTTTCTCGAGCGCTCTCCAGACTCGGTGTTGTTTGGTTTGTTCAAGTCCGATTCGATGACAGTTCAGCTCACCGGCGTCGCCGCCGAGTTCATCTGCATCTTCGTCATCGCTGCCGGCGTAATATATGATCTCGAGTTCGGCATCAACCCGGCTGTGAAGAATCTCAACGATACTTTGTATTGGGCGGTGCTTACGCTCACGGGTATTGGTCAGCCATTTGAAGTTGTCACCCCGGGCGGGAGAGTTGCGACTGTTGTTTCCATTTTTGTCGCCCTTTTAGTTATACCAGGTCAATTAGCAAAGTTAGCGACTATTTCAGGAGGCGAGATGCTTTTGGGGATGATGGAAGACGAAGACGAAGAGGACGAAGACCAAGAACTCATCTCAAACACAGGTGAAGTTTTCATTTTGAAATCTACGGATGAAGATCCCATCACGAGCGGCGCGAAAACGTTCGACGACCGCGTGTGCGATTCGTGTGGATTAGAAATGCACGAGATTGACGCTCGATATTGTCGCAGATGCTCGTTTAAGCTAGCCGAATCCGACGTCACCGGCTTGAGGTTCGCTCGAAAGATTGCAAAGAAAAAGAAGGCGATCGAAGAGAAACAAGTGCGAGGAAACGTCAACGTCGGCCGTTTAGGAGTGGACATGATGTCTTCCATCTCCACGTCTACAAAGGCGCTCTCGAATAAGAAAAATCGCAATAGTTAGTTAGTCATATTGTACAGGTACTACGCATACTGAATATATATTAAGATTGATTGATGTACACTTTGCAAACCAACATCCAAGTCTAACTTCTTTGACTCGTCTTCATCAAAGAATTCTTTCAACTACTTCTATTTTCTCTCTTTCGAGACGACTTTTGATGAAGCGGAAGAGGAAGAAGAAGAATGAGATGAAAGGAGAGACGAACCCATATACGTGAGAATCCCAACCGCGCCGAATGCCGTCAGCACGTAGGTTTGATATCTATAGTATTGAGCGGCGTGTTTCCAAAGCTGAGGCATGGTTGGAATTTCCGTTTTTATGTTCTTCTGCTTTTCGTGCATTTTGTATCGCCGAACGCGCGAGAAGTCCAACAAGGAGAGAAACACAACTTTTCGCGCACCCGCCTCGCGCGTCTTCTATCTAATCATTCAAGTTTCATTTCGGAATTTTCGTAAACAAAAGAAAGGAAAGTTTTTATGCCGTGTTCGAATTGAGCAAAATGAGCTTCGAGCTTTCTTACACTGCTAAAAAAA
>Ga0129327_10002625_pt1 | contig 10473 bp, 8 predicted proteins | sample CPBDNA_6_FD_111799 | JGI IMG/M metagenome (GOLD analysis project Ga0129327, IMG submission 111799) | Freshwater to marine salinity gradient microbial communities from Chesapeake Bay, USA - CPBay_Spr_31_0.8_DNA | ecosystem: Environmental > Aquatic > Marine > Coastal | place: USA: Chesapeake Bay...
CTTTTCCGAGAAATAGAGGTTTCGAAATTTACAATGTTGTGCGCTAGATATTATCTCCGATTCCATTTTTGAAGGGGATCAAAACCTTATCTCGGCGAGAAAAATTTCAATTCATTTGCAACATTGTGATCTGAGAGAAAATTCTGCGCACAAAAAAACTCGCCCCCCCGGCCCGTATTTTCGTTTGGTGGGCCCACGTGAAATCCTGATAGGCAGGTTACTAGAGAATAAGTAAGAACCCCTAATCACAAGCTCTGTTTTGGGAATAAACAGCAAGTGCTTCCAATGCATAGCCACCAACGCCTACCAATCATGCACCTCAATGGTAGGAAGATGCAATGGGAAGAATAATGGGAAGAGTTAACGACGGAAGCGAGGTCCTGGTGGACAACCAAGGAGGGGAGGTCCTGGTAGAAAACGAAAGAGGGGAGGTCCTGGTAGAAAACGACGGAAGGGAGGACCTGGTAGACAGGTCGCCAGTATGATAAGAAATTTATTGATAAGATATCTTGAGGCTCGATGGGAGATTTCTTAGCCTGGAAATCCAGACCCTCATCGCCAGGAGTCCTCCCCGGGCCAGCTAATAACAGTCTCGCCTCGGGCGCCTGCGGCGCCCGAGGCCGCTCGGGCGCCTCCGGCGCCCTCGACGTTTCCCGGGACTATATCGGGGGGGCGCTGCCCCCCCGAACCAATTTTTGTTTTTTTGATTTTTGACCTTAAGAAACTGAGCGTCTGGGCCAGATTTGGAGGTTTCTTATGATACTGGCGACCCATGATCCGGCCATCGCATCAAGCCATTGATCCATGTCCATGGCGTTGGCTGCAAACCTGGCCAATGACCGATCGTCAGATCGGAATGTGACCCTCTTGACTCAACCCTTGCAGAAACCACTTGCACCAAGAAAACACAAAGAAAGAACGCAACCGGTCGCTCACATGTCAAGTGCCAGCCCTCAAACGAAAGCAACAAGGGCCTTGTAAATATTTTCCAAGGCACGGTGAGGGGTGCAGACAGGCAAACGCAAACTAAAAATTCGGTTTACTGACAACCATCAAAGTTTGATGATCAAACGGCATGTTGCTGCGTGAGAGTCGCCAAAAGGAGCCAAGAGGCGTCAAGAATCTGGAGTCCAGATCAGTGCGACGCAAAACTGTGACAAGACAAAATCACCCTTCCGGAACCAGTCCTCAGACAAGGCGTCTCCGCTGAGCAGGGGGAGGAGTACCTGTCGGCGATGGGCTCTCCGAATCCGTAGGGTCTAGATCCACCACCCGGGGTCGTCGTGGAGAAGAATGCGATCCTGCAACCGTGCCGGGCGGAGTAGCAACAGCAGGAATGGTCTGAGTCTCGACAGTAGGAGCAGTTGGCATCGACCCATTGCCAGTTGGTATAGATGGCGCAGTCATCTCAACGGCTGCTTCCTGGAATCCGCTCTCACGCTGCGGAGGGCGAACCATGAACCCCCTTACATCTCGCTGTGATCGAAGCAGCTTGTCATCAATGAAGGCCTCACAAATCGTTTTCACAGCCATGTGTGCCTGGAACATGAGCTCTTTGGTAGCCTTGGCAGTCTTCTCGCGCATCAAGGTCTGCATACGGTGCTTGTGGGAACCTTTGTAGTGGATCAATAATGAAGTACTGATCCTGCCCTCACGGTGCTCCAAGTCTTGGGACATGTCAAACCGGTACACTTCCTCAGCAAGGGAAGACTTCAAGAACCGCCGCATGTGCCACCAACATATGTGGATCCATGACTGGGCGATCCCAATGCCTTGGCGAAGCGTCTCCACATGTCTGAGCTGCTCTTTCAAGTCCCCCACATCGGCCACAGGCATCGTCCTGGGCTCTTGGAAGATATGTGGATGCCTGTTGAGCAATTCATCGAGCCGGGCTTGAGACGGTGCCAAGTGCTCGTTCCACGAAGTGCAATGGTACCATCTGTGAGGAACATGGCGGTCATGCAAGTCGATGAGCGCCTGAACATGGAGAAGCCTCACTGTCTGCTGAGGGATCTCAGCTCTACCCGACCGTGCTGCCATTTTCACCAGGCGCAAACCACCGGTCACAAGCAACACAACTCTTGAGCAAAGCCAACTCTTGAACTCGCGAAACCTGAAGCCGGCCAAACAACAATGTTGTCACCAATCGATACGTCAACAAACTGAAATGCGTGTGGACCTTCAGAAGAACAATGCATTGTTGTACGTATGACGGAGACCACTCTGGATGGCAGAGGCAAACAGGAAATGCAAACAGGCGCACTCAAATCCAGGTTCAGACCAAAACCGGTGACTCGCCGAGAACTTGCATTCTCGCAAAACCAGGCCCCTCGAAACTCTCAATCAGCTTGTGAGGCCTGTGCCACCTCAAGACTCTTGACCTTGGAGCCAGACGCACTACTAGCTGCTGCAGTGCCCGATGCACTGGCAGTACTGCCAGAGGAGGCCCCAGCTGGCTTCGAATCGGCACCAGCATTCTTGGCCAACTGCCAAAGCGCTGGGTGAAGAGCCCTCGAAGCAGCGGAGCCAAAAGAGTTGGCTTTATACTCAAGGGCGGCATCAGCGTAGGCATCAATCTTCGCCTTGCCCTTCTTGTGTCGGTTGAGCCGAGGCGAATGAGACACAACAAACAAACAACTGCATCCGAGCGGGACACCACATACAGAGAAGAGGGGGCTCTCAAGGGGGCCAATGCTGACTGAATGCTTAGCTCCGCAACTATCTGGCCGAACACTTGTGTTTCCATATCGCAATGGGGATGGACGTTTCAAGTCGGCAAACATACAGTTCAGAACTCCATGATGAGACTCTGTTGAACACAAACAAAACTGCAGCGTTTGAACTGCCATTGTGCAAAACACGAACTCGCAGCCATCTCAGTCGCCGGCAACTGAATTTCACGTCTCAGGCGAACAGTTTGCCAGCTGTCGATGGCCGCCAACGCCAACGCTTCCAGGTCATCTCCCATGACATTTTGCCACTTGAACCGAAATCCTGGCCACCTCGCGACGGTCGGAGAAGGAGTCCCCCGACCCCTCCGCTGCACGCGTGCCTTCGACGCTTTGCGCAGGGACTCGACCTCGAGGCCGTCATCACCGGCCACTGGAATTCGATTCGGGCAGATTCGGGGAAGCCGATTCGAGGGATTCAGCGAAAAGGGTAGATTTGTAAGACGACAAATGATTCGGGCCGCAGAACTGCCAAACGACAGAAAGCTCACAAAGAACTGCCTCTCTTGACCTCGCCAGAAGGACCTCTCATGCGGACAGGGTGCAAGACGTCCTTGCCTAGTTCAGAAACACTGGGTGACCTCGCCAAAAGAACTCAGATGGCCATGACATTCAAACACAAATTAACTTGTTTCATACCTCGGGCACTGCAGCAGAGTCTGGCAAATGGTCAGAGAACACTCTGAGCTGCTGATACCCGTTAGCGTTTGCAGCTGCAAACATGCGACTACCATGCACACTCTGAAGAAATACACGAGCACAAAGGCAAACATCAATGGGTCCGAACAGAAAAGATAGCTGCATGGGTGAGCAATCTTCAAAACTTCTCTTCGGGTTTCATGAGACTTCTCACGGGTTTCATCTGCCAGAGCATGCAACGGTAAGCCAGCTCACCACATCTTCCAAACATTTTTCGTGCAGGCTGGCCATGTCGACGAGTGCTCCATGAAGCCTTTCTGCGTGGCCCATACAGGTGCCACCACCCACGTCAGGCACACCGGGCAGCATGCTGGCCAAGCAGGATCTTCAGGCTGTGCTCTTCGCCTCTTGCACCTGACGCACTTCGCATGGTGGTAGACTCCGTCTTCATCATACACCTGCACAAAGTCGTCGGGCGGCAGGAGTGCCATCCGGTCGCCCATCGTGAGTTTCTGCACCGGCAAGGGAAGCTGCTTCTGAGTTGTTGCTGTTGCTGATGCTGCTGGTGCACAGCACTCTGGGCTCCGTGGCTGAGACGCCGGTGTGGGCTTCGCCTGCTGCATGCTCTGAGGCGGAATCTGAGGCGGAGGCGGAGCACGCTTTAGGCCGAATGCTCCAGAGTCTCGTGCACGCTGATTTGAGCCGAATGGTTCATCTGCAGCAGAGACTTGGGGACGCTGATTCTTGAGGAGCAGCGTCAAGCTGTTCGGGCGCTGATCTCCATCTGCAGGCGCAGACTTGGGTTTTTTTGGCAACATGTGTTGATCTGCAGCATCACGTTGAGCAGCACCTTCCGCTCTGAGAGGGGGTGCAGCCTTGTGCCGCACAAGGCGAAGCCCAAGTCGAGCAGCACCTTCTGCACGGCATGCTGCTTCCGCAGCGAGCTCCTCCTGCCAGAGCTGCTCTTCATGTGATGCCCATGGTGGAGTCGCATCAAACGCGGCGGCCAGGCGAGCTCCGACAGAACTGCGCGCATTGTCATCCCGGTCCTGCTGTTGCAATGATCGCGCTTTCGATTCCACCACAGCTGCAGCAACATCTCGAGACGGCACCTTCTGTCTTTGCACTCGACGCTTGTCTTTGCGCACCTGCCTCTGTTTTCGCAACCGTCTTGTCGAGCGGCTCGTAGTGCTGCTCAGCGTTGGGCTCTTTTTGCGGCGCCGCTGCCGCTGAGGTGAGGGGGAGGTGCTTGCAGGGCGGCGCCTCTTCTGCCCACGCGCTTCTCCATAATCTTCTCGCGCGGAGCTCTTTGCCTTCCGCACCATTGCCTTCCGCTTCCTGCTTGCCTTCATGGAAGTTCCGCTTGAATCACGGCTTGATGAGCTCCGCGCCATCTGCAAGCAGAAGGCACCAAAAGTGAGGGTGTGCAGATTTGCATGAAGTCTTGAGCCGAGCAGAGCATGCAAACTCTTTGCGGCTGCACATCTGCAACAGTCACATAAGTCCTGCACATCTGCAGACTGCGCTTTGAGCAAAAGCTACCGCGGGCCGCCGGGGGGGGACAGGTCCTGCGGCCGCTTGCGATTCGGAGAGATGCTACTGACGAGGGGTCTGCAAGTTGCGAACTAACGACGTGCGGAGAGATGCTACTGCAGGCCGACCACAACTTGGCTTCGTAGAGTGAAACCGCACCTGTCTTGATCGACTCCTTCGCGGAATCCAGAACAGTGTCAAGATCTTTTGCCTCAAAAACTGCGGCCACTGTAGAGAACTGGGCCATGGCCTGTGCAGCGGAGAGACACTGCAAGAGACCACAAAATTGCCTACAGCATGCCGGCCGCTCTGCATTCACAAGCCTCTTTGAGAGAGGACACCCGTGGATTAAATTCGCGTTCATTGAAGAGCTCTCCGAGAGTGTCGAGCAGCTTGCCAAAGATCTTGCAAGAGAGCTTCTCCGAATTGTCCACCCGGCCATCGTCCTTCCAAAATCCATAATCGGTCCTGGAGCCACCGTTGATGCGCGAGACTCGCTTAGAATGCGCCATGACTTGATCTCGACAATGATCCACACAAGGCTCTCCGTGCTCCTCAAACACAGTCTCCATCTGGCTGCACAATGTCAAATACGACTGGCGAAGAGGTTTCACGATCTTGTCCAGCTTCTCATAATTGGCCTCCATAGTAGTCTTCGCCTTGTAGTCCGCCAAAGATTTCTTGCAATGGACCAACGCAGACCTGAAACTACCATTGCTGTAGGGATGCTCCAAGGACCCGTAATCAGTAACCTCGCTCTTCAAGATGGCTGCAGACTGGGAAAACTGCAAGGTACTGCTCAGTGCTTCAAATATGATCGTAGAACGGCCGGCCACCAGGTCAACATTGTCCATGGACTCGCAACGCTTGAGCTTGTCAAACCTCGCAAACAATGCCTTGAAAGTGTCAATTGGGACGCGAGAAGAAGATGTGACTTTGTCAAGGCCGCTCACGTAGTTCACAGCCAGATCATAAGCCCGAGGTCGGATATCGGCCACAGCATCCTGCACATCACTGGAATGCGCGAAGGGGCTGATGAGGTCAAACTTGTGGGCGATCTCTGTCAAAATGTCGTTGTCAATGCTGATATGATTCAAACTCTCAACGAAACTCCTGATTGACTGCTGCTTCTTCTCTCCTTCATGCTTGCTCTCCAAATGGTTCAACAAACGCAAAGCGGCTTCCTTGTGCTGCTCAAAGTCGAAGTCGATGTAGGTCTTAGACATGTCCATGATGATCATCGGGTCGATGCCAGCCCCAAACTCCAGGCGGTTGTTCTTGGCAAGCGGCTTGGAGATATCGTCCAAATATGTGCCTAACAGCCGGATGATGCGGCTGAGGCCTCGGACACCACAAATCGTGTTCCACTTCACAAGGTTGGCGTTGATCGTGCACGCCAGTTGAAAAGTCATCGCCTCACTGCTGTCCATCAACATTTGCTGCACATCTTCCGCGATCGAGTCGTAATCAGCCTTGGTACTCCACATTCGCTTGATAGCATTCCTGTAGGCAGGGCAAGACTGCATGAAAGAGTAGAACACATGATCCTGAGCGTCCGGGGAGATGCCCTCACTGGAGTCGGGGGCCAAGAGCTCATAAGTCTCACTGTAGCTGGACCCCATAAATCCAGGCTCGTCATGGGCCACGCTCAAAGTGACCCGCGCTGCTCTGTGGACCAGCTCAAACGCTTGCTCGGTGTGCTGGCGGAACTGAGGTTTCTCCGGCTGCTCTCCACCCACAAACTCCTGAAATGCGACACCCAGCGCTTCCGCAAAGTCTGCAGCGGGGCCATAGGTGTCGCCTTCGCTTGCGATCTCGTCCTTCATGAGATCGAGCAAGCAGTTGTCCAACCAAGCCTCATTCACCAAGGAGTACGCCAATTGCTTATCCTCAGCGTCGCTCGTGGTTTTGCAGTACAAGATCCCACCAAAGCAAACGTTGTCTGCAGTGACACTCTGCACACCAGGGGGCAACCACGGGCAGATCAGCAAAGCAGCTTCTTTCCATCGGGCAGCTCGGATGGCCTGGTGAAACTTGAGCACAGCCATCTTTGTCAATGCTTGCACCGGAGCCTCAACCTTCAATTTCGCCACTTGATCGAGCGCCTTCTTGAGCTCACCCACAGTCTTCACTCTTGACAAACCCTCCGAATGCATTTTCATGCACTGACTCCAGAACAATTTCTGGTTCTGCGCATGCGCCAGCTTCTTGGAGTCACCCTTGCTGCGTGTCAACAGGCCGTTGACCTGACAAGCAACCACACAGCGGCACATGCAGAACTGTGACGAGGGCCCCCTAAGCACATCGCCAATGGCAGGTTCCCGAGCCATCCAGACACTCCAGCTGCTGAGGGGGAGACAGCATTGATGCCACAGCTCTCCACTCTCCCATGGGCGACTTCAGTCCAATCGTAGAGATGAGGCAATCCTGAAGTTGCACAGCTGCCGATCGCAGTGCCAGGTTCGCTGGCAGCCTTCTGCGGCGTGCCGCTGGCGAAAGAGGAAGACCGCCTGAGTGGCTTGACAGAGGATGCTGGACTCCTGCTTCGAACAGGCGAGCAAGCGCGCTCTGGAACATCGTCGCAGCCACCGCCGGCAGAGAACTCCAAGGCCGCAGCGTCGGCAAATGGACGTGCTGATTTCCCAGTCCTTCTCGGGCTCCCCCAAATTCCCTTTGGGCCGGGAACCACCTTTGAAATCGCTCCTCCCGCTGCTCTCTTCCCACCACCTTTCTTTCCAGTCTTCCCACCTCCTTTTCCTTTCCGTTTCTTCTTCTCTTTTTCTTTTTGTCGCTGCTGCAAATCCAATGCGGTCAATGGCCTCCTGTGACTGTGGGTCTCATCCTCGGACTCGCTGGAAAGTGACTTCTCTGAAGATCCTCCGAAGTTACCGGCCACAACATCTTTATTGTTCTGCAATGCAAGCTTTCGCGCCTTGATGACCTCAGCCTGCAACTCCTGGATTGTCAAGAATCTATGGTCGTGAGATGCTCCAACCTTGAGGCGGCTCTTGTCATCACCTATGGACTGGGCCTGGACATGGATGCCTTGCTCAGCAGAGAGCGTGATCGGAACGATGTGGGACTGTCGCACAGTGCCGATCTTGCACTCCGTGACCAACTGTCGCGTGTGCGTCCGGGTGGCGTAGACCTGCTCGCCGCTCTCACCCCGTTCGTTCATCTCGAGGGTCGCATTGCACTTGAGGCCACATTGCTCCATTGAAACTTTTTTCTTCTCAAGGAATTCAGAAGGGCTGAAAATGTCCCGGATGCTGCGCACCTGAACTGCCAAATCACACACACCAATGTGCATGCCTGCGTTGCGAATGCAACTCCCTGGATCGACATCACGCAGTGAGCACAACCAAACACAACTAGGGGTCTCGCATAGTGCGTGACCTCAACATCACGATGCACCTGGTCAGGACAGAGAAGGAGCTGCTCGTCAGAAACAGTGTTGAGAATTCTCTGCTCCTTCTCGACTTGTCCTCGGTTCGAACGCTTGTTCGCCCATGAGATGAAATCTTCAGTGCTATCAATCTCTGGGTGGGTATCCTTGTGTGTGCAGCATCGACTGCACAAACGTTTGTCCTTGCTCCATTGCTTCTTGTGGCAGAGCAAGCGCACCTGCAGCAGCACACACTAGCTGCTGTTGCGGGAGACTGGAGCGCGTGTCACTGCCAGAACTGCTCTGACAACATCCGACATTTGAAGCTACCTGTAAGCGGTTGAGCCAAGAGGGGTGGGGTGGCAGCCGTTGGCTCCATGGTAACATGTAGGAACACACGCTAGAACGGTTGGGTCCAAACATGTTGAATGAAAGACCTCATCAACAGCTTATCGCTGATCACTACATGCACCATACAGTACGCTCCAAACGGCTAAACGGTGGCGCGCATGACAAAAGCGGGCCTTGCGATTGCCCGGCTTGAGCATGGAGGGATGTGTGACAGCATGGCAGGTATGGCACTCCCACATAGGCAAATTGGCATCTGATGCCGCAGCCGCACGGCCACCGGGAGCAACTGCAACCTTGCTGGCTGCCAGTAGAGTCCGCGGGGAGGTCTGGACTCCAGACTGGGTATCGGCCTGATGCTTGGGTCTCTTTTGAAGTGGTGCAGCACTGGGACTCCTGCCTGCAGCCCTCGAACCAGCCTGCGAACCAAACTGCTTCGAGTCCTCTCCCTCCCCCAGCCCGCCGGAGTCGTCACCGGCTTGTTCCAGATCCCGATCCTCCTCCTCCTCCTCCTCCTCCTCCGGCTCTTCCTCATCCGCATCCTCACACTGATCCTCGTCAAACAATCCGTCGTAGTCCACATCGTTAGTACCGCCCCAGGACTCACCGTTGCCACCGTGGTGACCCTCATCCTCCTCCTCCGCGACTACTCTCTTCCTCTTAGCCATGGGGCCCGATGCAGACTTCAAGCGGAGCAATCCCAAAGCACAGCGATGCTGGACACAGATCCACTGAACTATATCTGTTTGAACCCCTGAGCCACACGCAAACACCCCTGAGCCACTGAGCAGTCCAAGAACTTCTGGGCGTTTCATATTCGACCTAAACTTGATAGGCTAAAGCAGCAGTACCAAACAGAGGTCCGCAAGAAGGGTCGCACGTCGCACGCTCGCCCGGAAGATGCCGTTTTGTTATTTGCCCAGTTTCAAATTAGTGCCAAACAGAGGTCCGCAAGAAGGGTAACACGCTCGCCCGGAAGATGCCGTTTTGTTATTTGCCCAGTTTCAAATTAGTGCCAAACAGAGGTCCGCAAGAAGTCTGAAGTACTGTGCAATCGGTCCACAGCATGGTATTCTTGAGCAGACAGCCATGGGATGAGTTCAGACTCAGAGGTATTTCAGACACGCGCTGCAAAAACTGCACTGTCGAACTTCAGTGCCAAGGCTTAAAGACCTGTTCAGGCCAGAGCAATTTCCGACACAGTGAAATTGCTTACCGCTGAGCGGCGCAAACCAAAAAGTGCGCTTACTCATGAACTCCCTGACAGGCGTGTCTGGCCCATCAGTTTGTGTTGACGCAGCCACGCCAAGAGATGGCTGAGGCGTCCAGAGGCCACAAATGCGGCGACACAAAGGCGACACACCAAGAGTAAGTATGATCACTAAGAGGGTTGCAGCCATTGTGAGCACAGCGAAGGAGCTATGACTATGAGTCTCTGGCCTGGGCTGCAGCGACATTGATTGCCGAGCAGAAGCAGCAATCAGCGACATTGTAACGGGATGCAGCACAGCGCCACTAACAGAGTGGTGAACTGAAAGTCTGAATCTTGGCCCTAAATTTCAAAATATACATATGCCCAGGCCCCAGAATCCATCGCCGATGATAAGGAGGATGCAGATCCAGCGATGGACAACTGATAAGGGACGATTCTGTACAGCTGGTGACTTTATCGCCTCGTGGTGCCAGCACAAACCCCTAATCACGAGAAAGCTCTCCATGTCATGCTCCGATGTTTTGTCAGACTTTGCAGTGGGTAGCACACATCCAGAAGCTTCAGAACAGTTTGGCAAATTGCACTTGTAGGCGGGAGCTCCCAGGAGCCAACTTGGGATACCCTCA
>Ga0129327_10002627_pt1 | contig 10471 bp, 10 predicted proteins | sample CPBDNA_6_FD_111799 | JGI IMG/M metagenome (GOLD analysis project Ga0129327, IMG submission 111799) | Freshwater to marine salinity gradient microbial communities from Chesapeake Bay, USA - CPBay_Spr_31_0.8_DNA | ecosystem: Environmental > Aquatic > Marine > Coastal | place: USA: Chesapeake Bay...
AATTCGCAAAAGAGACCTGAATCGCCCCTCCAGAAGATGCAATTTACTTTTAACTATTCGCTTCAAGTTTTATGAAAAGGTTTATGATATTAGGTAATTCATGTAGCTCGTGTAGGTTACTTAATTTGCTATACTTTGACGTAAATGCGTCATTCTAAAGTGTATTGTTTCACTGTTTCATGGAACCAAGGTTTATATGGAATATTCAACCAATTACAAATCGTGGATAGACAAACACTCTTGGTAGGTTTGGTAATTATTACCTTAATTGTAAATGTAATTTTAGGTGTAGAACTTTATTATACACTACACAATAGACCTACTCAGCCAGTAGGTGGAATTCCAATAAATGTCTCCACAGTGCAAATTATCTCTCCGTCTAGTTCAACCACAACTAACACGACATCTGGAGCAACTTCAACTATCACTACAACTCAGTCCTCTACTACTAATTCTGGATCTTCAACTACTACTAAACAGCCTCAGACCTATTCATTTTCATTTAAGGCTGAATTTAAGATACACGTTAAAGAACATGGAATATACATTGTTGGTATCAAGCCTAATATAACGTTTTCTCAATTATATGTTATTCTCTATTTTGAAGATGGTCAAGTCGTAACGTTAAATCTTAACCAAACCTATGTAAATGTAACTATAAAGGAGGATGATGTTAAGGTAACTGCTTATATTTATGGTAAGAGTTATGAGAATTTGACGCCACAACAAATACTTAACGATATAGGTCTTTACTTTAAATTTATAGGAAACTCCACTAACAGCAACAGTAATGAAAACTCAGATGAGTTTATATTAGTTCGTGATATAAATCTAGTGAAGAAATTATTTGAAATTCAACCCGTTTCATGAAGCGGAACGACTTAACCCTTATATAGGGGAAACGTCCTACTATCTCACATGAAATGGCTAGTCCTCCTACTTCCCCTCTTAACGGTTTTCGCAACAATTCTAATTTCAGCTAGTTCAAGTCCTACAATACACGTGTATTATCAAAGATATGATAGTGTATACAGAGCCTCCGGTATTAATGGTCCATTAAGTGCAAGTACAGTAACTTATACTGTAAGTTCAGCTACATACAATACAACCCTAAGTGACGGCAAAACGTTTAAGGTAACGTACAATAGAACAGTTTACACTTTATTATTTGCTTCTTCTCCAGAAAAATTTGAGGGATATGTTAACGTATCAGCTTATACTAATAACACCATTACGATAAAAACTGACTTACCTGATTTAATAAGAATAGTGATAATGAGTGCAAATGAGACAGAATTGATATGGGCTGGTTTTAATGCTACTGATATTAACGCTTATGCATATATTAATGGAACAAGTGAAGTTATGCTTCAATTCGCAAACGGTTCCACAATAGCTAATGCAACATTGGCAATTAATAAAGAAAATGTAAGTATAAGCAATAAAATAAGCCTATACTTATTCCCGGTAACATCTGTAGAGGCTAAAGTATCGGTTAGTGGAGAGCTAACTGCTACAGCGCAAATACCAAGGAGATATTCTCCATTACTGGTCAGTATTAACTATAATGGGACAGAAAGCAACGCAACTGTTAATGGATATAAGGTTACTACAGCGTACTTTAATGGCACACTGACTCCTGCCTTATTTTGGAAAGGAGAAGGCTTAGTTCCAGTAATGTCAGGTAAGGGAAACATACGTGCAGATTTTGAGACGATAGAATTTTATGGAGTAAATGGTACAATTCTAGGATATGTACACATTTCGAGTATTGTTGGAAATCTAGAGATGATTCCAGTTAAGATTGGACTTAATTATAACATCGCATTTACTGAACTTAAGATAGTTACGGTAAGTGGAGTAAAACAAGTACATGCCAACTTTATGGGTTACACTTACATTAATGGAGTCCCAGTAATGATAGTAGGAAACGATGAAGGTAATATAACGTCAACTGCAATCGTTAACATTTCTCATTTAGTCATAGTGAATAATCATAAAGGCGTGCTAGCGGAAATAACGTTAAATTCAACGTCAAAATTCGTAGTATTAACAGAAGCCAATACTACTCATAATGTTAGTGTAACACTTCCGCTATTGGTAAACGTTACCAATGTGCATTTAAACGGTAACGTTCATGTGGCACAGAAGGTCGTAGTCAACGTGTCTTCACAATACATCCTATTCAACGTTACGACGCTTAATAATGGTTCCATAATTGGCGTCTATAAGGTAGAGAATGATACATTAGTTAAATTAAACTCTTCCAATTACTTCATCATAAATGGAAAACTGGAAATATTTGACGATCCATCTTCAACATATTATGTAGTTTACTCCGCACAACCAACTACTTCAACGACATCCTCTACTACTTTAACATCCACAAGTACATCTAGTGCATCCACTACCGCAAGTGTCTCTACTACTTTAACATCCACGACATCTCCTTCAGCCACATCTAATATAACAGCAACTTCATCATCAAATACTATGACATATATAGCGATTGGAATAATTGTACTAATAGTTATAATAGTAATAGCCGTGGTGTTAGTTAGAAGAAGGTAAAAATTCTTTTTTAAATGTTTTTTGTCCTTTTCCTTTGTTATTAGTAGAAAAATTTATATACTTTAGGGTTACCCTGATACCATATGAGAGGAAAAGAACTCATAATTGCGCTTTCCATCTCTCGGAATTGCAGTTGCTATATTATCGTTGCCAGATATACTAGAGCCAATAGCACATAAAATATTATTAGTCTTAGGCATTTATTGTCCTTTAGCAATTTTTATAATAGGTATAGTTCATGGACTTAAACCTGACGAACATACATGGCCAATTACCGTATCCTATGGAATAATGCAGAGGAATATGAAAGGTGCAATAGTTTCTACAAGCGTTTTCGCAGGGGCATTAACACTCGTCTGGGCTAGTTTGAGCGCATTGACTGGACAACTTCTCTCATTCTTTCAGAATTACAACTTAGACCCAATAGTAGATGTTATAGTAGGGCTGACAATGATAGGAGTTGCCTTAATTTTCATTATTAAAGGCAAGGATAAAGTTGTGGATAAAGATAATAATCCAGATTACAAATTAATCTGGATTCACGGCCTAGCTGCGGCCTTTGGAGGGGATTTTATAGTAATATTGTTATTAACCATTGCCCTAAGTACACTTATTAGTGGGAATATCACCTTCTTAATTGGACTATTATTTGGAATAGGTTCATGGATAGCCCAATCCATAGTGGTTTTATTAATATACAAAGGTTTGGTCAAAGGAGTGAAAGCGAATTTCCAAATTCTAGCTAAGGCAGGGAGGCTATCACTACTATTTCTAGGAATTTTTATGATAGGGTTGGGAATTTTAAGCTCTCTAACCGGTTAAAAATCTTTTATACTCTTTTCGGTCAACTTCGCAATAGCCTTTCTTAAAACTTGCATTATGGCTGGTTTAGAAATACCCAACTCATTTGCTAACTCCTCTAGTCCTATTCTTTTAGGCGTTTCGAAGTATCCCTTATCAAAGGCTAGCTTCAGAATTGATAATTCCTTAGGCGTTAGCTCTTCCTTTACTGAAAGGAGTGGATTTGAAGATTCCTCAATAATTTTAAACTCATAAGTTAGCTCTTTCACCTCTGGTATGATCTTAATGAAGTTTTCGGAGTCAGCAATTACGTTCCATCTTTCCATTCCTTCATATATAGTTTCTGACATGCTAAAAATTCTACAATCCTTTAATAATCTTTCAGCTATTCTTCCTTTAAGACTCTCTATCGATGCGTATATTGCTCTGATATTAGATTTGTTTTTGTACTCATCTATTATTCTGAAATCAATAGTTGTTTCATTTCTACTCAGCATTCTAATTATTTGCCTATAAAACTCCTTGTCCTTAGCGTAAATTATACCCATAACGTTTTCAGTGAGTCCATCTAAAGATGGAATTCTCCTTACAACCTTTACATATAATTCCTCTTCGTTAAATCTCTCAGTGTAACGACTCCAATCGTCGTGTGAGAGCACTATGGTGTAACTTTTTATCATTATAGAATATAGTAATGTTTGAATTTAAAAGGATTAGATGGTTCATCTTACTATGAAATTCTATCTTTCTCGCGAATTATAATATATATTGCAATTGATACTAGTAATATGATAACATAGACGATAATATAATTCGTAAAGCTATCATTATCCCGAGGAATACTGAAATTTATCTCATGGAGTTTATCTCCCAGTGATAAGTACAATTTACCCTTAGGTATATAAATGGTGGAATTTGGCAAGCTTATAGCTAATTCATAAGTACCGTTATTGTATTTCATTATTATGGGAGAACCTTGAATTAAAGGAAAGTTCTGATAGAAGAATATAGGATTATGGTAATACTGTACAGAGTTGTTCTCCACAACAAGACCAGTTGAAATCATTGTACCCGAGGGAAGTCTATTTAAACCTCTCTTACCAATTTGATAATATGATATAGTCGAATTGTAAAAAAGTATTAATAAGACAGATTTATTGTAAATATAAAAGTTCGATACGTTATGAATATTTAGTCCATAAGTAGTATTAAATAGAACTAAGTATAGATAGGGATTGAAGTTGGCTAACAAATAATAATCTGAAATACGATTCGCAACCGATGGTAAAACGTTAACAGAATAATTGACTACATTGATAATGGGCCCTACTTCAATAGACAGTGGGACAACAATTGGATTAACAAGGGTTAAGCTACTTGAAAGCAGTACTGAGGGAAAGAGCGGTGTATATATTGCATAAGGCTTCTCTAGTTGTTTGGTATAATTATTTATCTCTAAGCTTTCCATATAGCTCCCATTAATAGAGTAAACCGAGATGTTACTTTCGTTGTAGAATACTAGAAATCGCAGACCCTCTAAGTTAGAAGGAATATATCCACTCATATACCCCCTAAATTTAATCTCTGTAGAACTTATTGACCCCGTATTTAAATTTACGGCTTCTATTTCATATTCCCCTATTGTGGAATTAGAATATATAGGATAAACTATGTAAATCCAGTTTTTATATGTGAAAATGGGTAATACTTCATTTAGTGGAAAGAAAGACCCAGTTATAATATGATCTTTAATTAGTGTAAGATTTAAGGGATATCCGATAACATCGCTTATGCTAATATTCTTTTCATATTTATTAAGAAAATTAGTTGCTGATATAGAAATATTATAAATGGGAATGTTTTCCTCTAAAAGTGAACCATTAGTGGTCATATTTCTACTTATTACTCCCACTAGCTTCTTGCTAATCAGAACTATATAGTCTCCAGTTAAGAGTGGATACTGAACAGAATAATTATAGTTTAGCTTTATATTACTAATTAAGGTTAACGAGGAGTCTATAACATAGACTGTTAAACTTCCTTGTGCACGCATCTCAATTACTAGATATCCATCGTAAGTGTACGTTAGAACGTTGGACTCGTTAAGAGAAATGGTAGGCAAAGTTATTCTATTTCTATTAACATCTTCTAAAGTTATATTTAGAAAATCAGCTTTAGAAGTCTGGATTACCATTATTGGCTTTCCTTCTAAGACAATTAAACTGATGAATATATTTTTCATAGTGCTCGTCTTAACCAATATACCATTACAAAATTCTGATAAAATCAATACTATTAATATGATCGTTAATACTCTTGACGCGCGCTTCTCACTCACATTTAAACATTACTTTTCTCATATTTATATATCAAATTTTAGAGGAACTGACATTTCTTGATGGCTTTTTAGAAAGTGCCGTCACTTAACTACAAATTAATTAAGTTTACTGACCTTGATAAAGAGAAGACGCTAAACCAATATAATTAATATACGTTTGGAATATCAAGGAGAGAATTTATAGCTTAATGACGGCATTATCTTCACATTCAGGCATTCAAGGAAAATCCTATAACTGCTGTTATCAAATCACAAGAAAATATATTAGGTTTTAAAACGAGTAAACTTTAACGTGATAAGGGCAATAAACGTAAGTAAAATTTTTCACGGAAGTTCTGCAGTAGTTGAAGTTAATCTAGATATTTATGAGAACGAGAAGGTAGGAGTTATAGGTGTTCATAACTCAGGAAAGACTGTACTACTTCAGATGCTAGCTGGAGATGTGAAACCAACTAAAGGTAAAGTGTATTTAGAAGATAAGAGGAAGATCGCTTATATACCTCAGGTACCCAAATTTATACCCACTATCAGTGTTAAAGACGTAATGACTTATGTTAATAAGGAGTATCATTATTTAGATTTTGTTGGATTAGATGGAAATAAGAAGGTTAAGGATCTATCCTTAGATGAGAAAAAGAGGTTGTCCTTAGCTCTTTCATTACCTTTTTCCCCTAACCACCTCATAGTCGATGACATGTCCCAAATTTCTTCTCTAACTAAAGATTTGATAAGGAGATTTAAAGGAGGTGTGATAATTGCTCACCATAACCTTAAGGATATATGGGATTTAATAGATAGAGTTATAATTATGTCTAAGGGTAGGGTCGTTTTCGATGGTCCCAAGAGTGGATTGTTGTACAAGGTTATAAGATTTAAGAATAGTGAGATATGGGAAAGGGAAAACGAGAATAGTATTGAAATTGATTTAGATAAACGTGGAGTTAAGTATGAGGTTATTAGAGTGACACCAGATGAGGTTTTCCTATATTTTTATGCAGGAATTTAAAAGATCAATTGTATTCGTCTTCTTAATTCTTATAGCTCTGAGTCTGTCACTAATAGCTGCGCAAATTCTTTCCGAATCGATAAGCGTTATAGGAATCGTTGAGGGCTCTTCTTATGGGATAAAAGTATCAGGCTATGTCTTTGACTTTCAAGGAAAAGGTGTAAGTTCAGAAATAAAGTTGTCATACTACAATTTCACAGAGAGCGTTAAGACAAATAATGGGTCATTTTACTTGTATCTTCCAGTGGCTTATATTCAGAATAATACTAGGATTAACGTAATAATAAATTCATTTCAAAAGAACGTAAATCTAACATTAACTATACCAAACTCTTCAACTACTTTCGCTTTTTCAAGTCTCTTTTTAAAATATTATTCCAGCCAAAATCTTTCAATAATAAGCGTTAAGGGTAAAACTTTCATCGCAGTAGATCCTAAACAAGAAAATTCAAATTATACAATTTTTGAGATTAATTCAGACAATGTTAATCTTCCTCTAGATGTCAATTTCACCTACAATAATTTTTCAAACACGCTAAAGATACCTCTCATTATCCTTTTATTATTTTTCTTTTCCTTTATCGATTTGATGGACTACTATTTATTATCCTCTTTTCCAAGAGGCGAATTAAGGCAAATTATGAGGTTAGTAGGAACAATTAAAGTATATGTCGGAAAGTTAATAGCTGAGATACCTTTGACAATTATGTTATCCAGTCTGTCATTTTATTTGTTTGAATTCATTTTGATAGGTAATGACATCGCCTTGATTTTACCTTATATGATAGCTTCAATCTCTTTCTCTTTAGGTGTTTACGGTTTGGCGCCATTCGGAAGTAAGAACATGATATATTATTCTGTAATATTAGGATTTTATATTGTAAATTTAGTAATATATGATAGATACTTATATTCTCTCTTAGCAACTCTTCTCCTAATAGTTGGATATATAAAACTGAGAATTTCCTAGATAAGTATTAAATACACAATGACAGCAATGTATATCACACTACCTACTATTATCCATAATATCTTGTTATTTACAACGTTAAACTTTCGTAAAACCAAAGAGTCTATTGAGAAATTACCAGAACCATAGGCTATTATGTACGCGTTTATTATCATCATTAGAAGATTTAACCCATATTCCTCAGCTCCAGTCCAGCTAGCAGATAAGAAGTAAATTAAGTTAGTGTAAAATGCTACTACACCACATAGTCTGCTCATTAGTCCTATAAGGATTAGAATCCCAAAGCAGATCTCTCCTATCATCACTAAGGTTCCAACTAGAACCGGATGTGGCATTGCGACTATGTATAAAAATTGCCTTATAATAGATCCTTGGGCTAAGTACTGTATTGTAAAACCTACATACTGTTCGGAAGATGGATTCAGAAATCCTGAATTGAGAAGTTTTCCTAAAATACCCGCATAGAGCCATATGGAAGCCATTGATATCCTTAAAATTAATGTAAAATTATCGGAGATCATTGTCTTTGCCATAACAATCCCTCTCTTAATTTCTTGCTAATTTGTATGAGAGAGTACAATGATAAAGAGAGAATTACCACTCCAGCAAATACGGGAGAGGAGAGTAATATTAATTGGGAGATAGTAGAGAGTAAGGGCATTCCCATATAGATTGTGTACTTCCACACTAGGTTTTTACTTATTAATGGGAACGAGGAGGAAGCGAGATACAATAGTGAATTTATTGCAGTAGGGGTTAAGCAGCAAATTCCCGCTATTGTTCCAATTGATGGGACAGAGGCTGTCAAAAATCCTCCTGCAATGTTTGTTGCAGTTATCCTAAAGGTCTTTGGTACTTTCCATTCCATTAAATTGTATGACACATATATTAGTGAAATGGTATAGTAGCTTAGCATGAACGCAAATGATAGTATTAACGTGTTTAATAGAGCAAAGATGATCATTGGTATGTTAAGAACGAAGAAATTAAAGTAGATTTGAATTCCATATGCATCGTATGTTATAGTTGTTAGCTTTAAAAAATAGGGACTAATGTTGATGTTCGGGACCAAGATGACTCCGCTAACTATTAGGAAGGATACTAAATAGGAAACTGAATAGAAAATTAGTATTTTTCTAAACGCCTTATCGTTTAGAAGACTCTTCATAATATTTAATACGGTAAAGTCTCCTTTCACTAGTATGAATTTGTTCTCCTTGTGTCTATAAAGGAAGTACCCAAATATACTAGAACAAGCAAGATATATAACGGTGAATATTAAGAAGGGAAGTATAAACGTTTGTTGTCCGGTATCAGATAAGGGAGAATACCACAAACTAACTATCCTAATCCCATTTATTAAAATTGGGAGAAATACGGTAAAATTAAAAAACAAAAAAGTATAGAAATATGGATGTAGGACTTTCATCCCTATTCCCCTAACAGTGAAGCCCAGTAACTGGAGGTAACAAAACGTTATCAACTAGGTAAGTTGCTACTTGGTTTTGAACTGGAATTATCACTGCTGGAGCGGTAGACAAAGGTACATAGCTACTTACCGTTAAACTACTTACGGATATTAGAGCTATTATACCACCTGATTGTACATTACCGTGAATCACTACATATGCGTACTGCCCTCCAGGCATAAGTTCTATATCTGCTAAGCCTTTAACACTAAATGATGGCAAGTCTATAGTTTTGACTATCTGAAAAGTGGATGTGGATATCACAAACACTTGATTCGTATTTGAAGGTGCCTCAAGGTAGTAATCTCCATTTGGAGTGAATACACCCCTCTGTGGTATTGTACCGTTGGGCATTTGTAAGATGCCTAGCAATTTCAATGATGGTAGAGAGTAAAACCCAACTGAGTTATTTCCAACGTACTCTACCGCTACCATTGTGCCTTGCATATTAGGGCTTACCATATAGGGTTGTGAACCAGCAGCAGTGGGTAAAACCTTAATTAAGCTACCGTTTAACGCTATAAGATCAACGCTGTTGTTAAATCTCATTGGAACTATTAAATAGTTTCCATCTGGACTCCATCTAACGTCACAAGGATAATACGTTCTACCATTAACTGGAGAGACGAAATGCTGTTCCCATAATACGTTAAGAGATGAAACGTTGATTAGAGCTAAGATACCGCTTGGACCATCTGCTACTGCGACTAGTTGTTGACTTGGTGAGTATGCAACTCCTATAAATCCTATACTATTTCCAAAATTGAATTCCTTTACGATCTTTAAACTATTAGCATCGATTGCGTAAACCGTACCATTATTTACTGGTATGAGGTAATATCGTGATTGTGCAGCATTTTCAAATGGATACTCAACCCACCAGTATACTTGTTGTGGTACGTTTGTAGAGATGTTAATGGAATGCGTATATCCTTGGAAAGGAGTAGTGGATGATGGGTTTATTATTTCTGCAATTCCTTTCTGTGTGAATACTAGGAAACTGTATTGAGGAGAAGTAGTAGTAGAAACTGAACTACTGGTAGTTTGGGTCGAACTAGGTATTGATGACGATTGAGACTGCTTTAACATAATGTATGCAGCCCCTACTCCTATCAATATAATTACTATGAGTCCTACTATTAACCATAATTGATAACTGGACAACGCCTTTATTAACTGCTTTTTATTCATTCGATTCCCTCAAAATATTACGTATTTTTAGGTAATTATAAAAGTTGTGATATTATAAACCCTTATTAAAGTTAATATAATTAAATTGTAATAATCATATCTACAGTATCTAATACTTTTGCATA
>Ga0129327_10002630_pt1 | contig 10464 bp, 10 predicted proteins | sample CPBDNA_6_FD_111799 | JGI IMG/M metagenome (GOLD analysis project Ga0129327, IMG submission 111799) | Freshwater to marine salinity gradient microbial communities from Chesapeake Bay, USA - CPBay_Spr_31_0.8_DNA | ecosystem: Environmental > Aquatic > Marine > Coastal | place: USA: Chesapeake Bay...
TCTCCATCTAAGCAAAAGAATTCACCAGGTACCATTTTTTTTCCTTTTCTATCTAATAGGGTAATGAACAGTTACTAACTTTGTTCCATCAGGAAATGTTGCCTCAACTTGAACATCCGGAATCATTTCTGAAATACCCTTCATGCACTGAGATGCTTTGATGACCTTGCCACCCTCTTCCATGAGCTTAGATACAGATTTACCATCTCGAGCGCCTTCAATTACGAAATCAGATATAATTGCTATCGCTTCCGGATGATTTAACTTCACGCCTCGCTCTAACCTGTTTCGTGCAACTATTGCCGCCATACTTATCAACAATTTATCTTTTTCTCGTGGTGTTAAATTCATAGTGCTTCCTTACATTAACCAAACTCGGGGTAGTGACATTTTACGGAACTGAGTGATGATATCAATCAAAGAAGAGCGCAAAAATTGAGGGGACTCTGCAATTAATCTTACAATTAGTTTCCCATCCCAAGCTGTCGCTGCCCCAAGAATATCATGCTTTGCAAGAAGCACTCGCATCTGCTGTAATCGCTCTTCAGAATCTGGTGCAACATATAATAAAGTTGCCAACGCTTTATTCTTTCCTAACGTCGCTAGTCCAGAAAGTTCATTTGCATTCGAAAGTTTTAACGCCTCAAAATATGTCGGTTTATTATCTCTTAGAATCTGCCATCGATCTACAAATAAATTATTGGTTACATTCTCACCCATTGCTTGCCTGCCCAAAATAATTGACTCAACCATAAAAAGATATGAATTATTAGACATATTAACTTTAATTGATCGTTGAACTGCAGATTTATCAAACAATATTGTTTCTTGAGGAATCCAATCAAGTTTTGAGTTCTCATTAAGGTTTAATTCCACCTCTATTTCACCCATACCGTGGCTTGATTTGTATACCCGCTCTGCTGTTTGACTTGTAATGCAAACATGAGCTTTTTGACCCACCCCTGCTTGGATCTGAAGTTTATCTCCCCCTGTAATACCGCCAGAGGTATTAATAAGAACTACGTCAGGGACAGTAGAGTAATTTTTTGGTATTAAAGCCTTTAAACATCCAGATTGATATAAATGAGACAAACAGTGTGAATTGTTCTTAGAAATGAACCCAAGCTCTATTCTGCCACTTGCCCGTTGCAATTTTGGTAGAATCTCAGCCTCAATTTTCATCAGTCATTTCCTTTACTCTGATTCATAACCACAAAACATAAAATAATTTCTTTATGAGACCCTCAAATACTTACTGCATCTTTAAAAGCATTTTTCTCAACACTGTCCGTTCTACCACTAATTAAAATTTCACCTCTTTTCATAGCATAAATAAAATTTGATAAATCAAAAGCAAAATCAAAGTACTGTTCGACTAGAATAATCGCCATGTTACCACTGCGTCGTAGTTCTTTAATAACTTCTCCAATTTCTTGAATAATATTTGGTTGAATACCTTCAGTAGGTTCATCGAGCAACAAGAGCTTAGGCTTAGTAACTAATGCACGGGCTATTGCAAGCTGTTGCTGCTGTCCTCCGGACAAATCACCTCCTCTGCGAGAAAGCATCTTTTTTAAAACAGGAAACATTTCAAATATGTAACTTGGGATAACCTGCTCCTCTTTTGGAATACAAGCAAAACCAGTTTCCAAATTTTCAAGGACAGTCAACAAAGGAAATATTTCTCTTCCTTGTGGTACATAAGCAATCCCGTTCATCGCCATGAAGTGGCTTGAATGGTTCAAAACATTTTTATTATTTGCCACATAACTGCCAGAAGACGCTTGATGCGTCCCAGATAAAACCCTTAACAATGACGTCTTTCCTACACCGTTAGAACCCACTATCGCCGTCACGTTACCTATTTTAGCTGTGAGACTAATATTATACAGAATTTGCGATTTACCATAGTGTAAATCAATGTTTTTAAGCTCAAACAATATTATCTCCCAAGATAAACTTCTATTACATCATTATTCTTGGAAATGTGATCAATATTACCCTCCGCAAGGACCGAACCTTCATGCAGCACAGTTACATTACAAGCTAAATTCCTTACAAAATCCATATCATGTTCCACCACTATGATAGATCTGGTTTTAGATAGATTTTTTAACAGTCTAACAGTATCACGACGTTCTGAACTCGTCATTCCTGCTGCTGGCTCATCTATAAGCAGTAATAAAGGATCTTGTGCTATCAGCATACCAATCTCTAACCACTGCTTTTGACCGTGACTCAAATTCCCAGCCCTCTTTTGAAGGAAGTTTTTTAAATTTACTAGTTCCGCGACTTTCTCAACTCGTTTTTTTTCCATGGCACTATAATTATAAACCAAGGCACTAATAAAACCTCTTTCATTATTGAGTGAAATCATCAAATTATCTTCCACAGTTTTGTTTTCGAAGACTGTTGGTTTTTGAAATTTCCTACCAACCCCCAGCTGAGCAATTTGAGACTCTGATTTGTTTATTAAGGATATATTGTCCTTACCCCAAATTACATCACCAGAATCAGCTTTTGTTTTCCCAGTGATGATATCCATAAAGGTAGTTTTTCCCGCACCATTTGGACCAATAATGGCACGCATCTCTCCAACACCAATCGAAAAACTAAGATTATTTATTGCCTTAAAACCATCAAAAGATACTGATATGTTTCGGACCTCAAGAATGTCACTCATGAGATTTCCCAATTCTGACTCGACCTACTAAAATTCCAATAATGCCTCTTGGTGCATATAAAGTAATAAAAACAAAACTAAATCCAAGAATTGGTAGCCACCAATCAACCCATTTTATTTTGAAAAGAATTAAATCAATGTTCGGTAACTGTCCGCTAGTAAAAACGCTGGAAATCAAAGAAACAAACGCTGCACCCAATACTGCTCCTACAATATTTCCACGTCCACCAATAGCCACCCAAACTGCAAGATAAATTGAGGCAATGGGGGCCAATTCAGTGGGGTTTACAATTCCTGCTTGAGGATAATAAAGACTACCCGCAACAGCGCATACAATGGCTGTAATTACGAAAATAACTAATTTGTAACGTTCTACATTGTAACCAAGAAATCTAGTGCGAGACTCATCGTCTCGGATTGCCATTATTACCACGCCAAACTTTGATCTAGTTATCCAAAATGCAAGAAGAAAGCCACAAATTAGGGCAATAGCTGATAACCAAAGAAAGATAATCGATATTACAGCTTGCGATACCGTCTCCAAACCAGGAATATTTTGCAACCCAGATAGTCCATTATTACCTCTCAATCCGCTATCATTCTGAAAAAGATACAGCGAAAGAGCAAGTGTCATAGCCTGCGTTAATATTGACAGGTAAACTCCAGTGACGCGAGATCTAAAAGCCAGCCAGCCAAAAATCAACGCAAGTAATCCTGGAATTAAGAATATCAAAAATATTTGTATAGATAAAAAATCGGCAAAGAACCAAATTGTTGGGATCTCTGATCCACCAACAACTCCAAAAATCTGACTGCCAATCATTTCTTTTATCTCAGTGGCTGTAGGAGGTAACGCTTCATTTAGAAGAGCTTGAAGAACGATATCTTTTGTTCGTTCATACATAAGCCACATACCTATCAAATACCCACCTATTGCAAAGAAGGCAAAATGACCAAGCGAAAGAATACCACAATAGCCCCAAACAAGATCAAGAGCTAAAGCAGCAAGACAGAGTGTTAATGTTTTACCAATAGTTTTGATAAAACTTGTAGATATGAACCCCATCCCGAGTTGGCTCATAGCCGTAACCATTAGCATAAAAATTAAAAAAAAGATACACATGGCAATAATGGATTTTTTTGTGTGAAATCTTGCTACGTCCATTTTAATCTCCAGCTGCCCTTCCTCGTAGGGCTATAATCCCTCGAGGTCTAAATTGAATAAATATAATTATAAAAATTATCATATATGTTTGTGCTGCCAAGGTATTGGAGGGATTAAACCATTCAATTGCTTTTTGAAGAAACCCGATCAAAGTTGCTCCAGCGAGAGTACCCCATATACTCCCAACTCCTCCAACTACAACTGTCATAAAACTTTGAACAATATAATCCCCTCCTAATTCAGAGGTTACTTTAGCATATAAACCGATTGCAACGCCCGCGACTCCGGCAATTCCAGAACCTAGACCAAACGTTAACATATTTATGTTATCAGGATTAATGCCCATACTAGCCGCCATTTTAGGATTTTGTGTTACTGCTCTCGTTTCAAGACCAAAACGTGTTCGATTAAGAATATAAATTAGGGCTATAGAGAATATGATACTCAGGAAGAAAATAGCTACCCTAATCCAGCTGATTGAGATTATTTCATTTAGAACCAGTGCACCGTCGAGCCATTCTGGTGAGGTCAGTGGGCGAGCCTGAGTTCCAAAGACATTTTTCGCTAACTGCTGCAGAGCTATACTTACTCCAAAGGTCGCCAACAAGGTTTCAAGGGGCCTTTTGTAAAGTTTTCTAATAATCAACCGTTCCATTACAACCCCCGCTAGAAATGTCACTAAGAATGCTAATGGAATAGCTAAAATAATTGAAAGAGTGTAATTGGAAATAATTGATTGGACGACATATCCTGTGTACGCACCCATCATAATGAACTCACCATGCGCCATATTAATAACTCGCATTACGCCAAATGTTATGGCAAGGCCTATTGCAGCCAAAAAGTAGATAGAGGCCAAACTCACTCCATCGAGAAATAAATCGAAAAATCGAGACATACTGACTTTATGGTTAATTTTGTTTAACGTTATCTTTACTACATCAGTTATCTCTATAGGCTCGGCATAATAGGCAAAAAACTTATAGTTCTTTAAAATATCATCTATCTGATCTTCCAAAACAAAGTGAGCCGCATCACCCTTTTCAAATAATTTTTGATATAACTGATATCTTTTTTCAATATCACCAAGATGTTTTACGCTAGCATTGTCTATGTTACCCGCATTTACTTCTCGTACTAAAATATTCCGCAGTATTTCGTCTGTCAGCAATGGCGGTTCCAGCGACTTCTCAACAAGCATTTGATAAGCCTCCTTCTTTGTGAGTTCAGGATCCACCCTAATAAGTGGCCTTCCAGTAAAAGACGAACCATCTTTATTTTTTTTACTTAGACCGGGGATTATTTTTCGGGCAATATTCTTTTCCTGTGGAACAGTTAAAGCTACATCAACGTAGGTTTTAAGAATTGGATTTAACACTCCCCGAACATCAATTCCTAAATCATCATTAAGTGCAAAAATTGCTTTTTGACGATCATCTATATTTTTTTCAAATTTAATCGTTAAAATTTTTTCTAATCTAATCATTTGGTTCTTTAAATTGGGATCTGTTTCTTTTTTTATCACCTCATTTAATAGCTCTCTAAACTTCTCCTTTGGATTTCGAGCTAAATTTTCTAACGTCGCTGACCGTATAAGCGGGTCAGTATTAGATAGCTGAAAATTGATTAATGCAGACGATATCAGTGCGCGTACGCCACTATTCGGTTTAATCTGCTTGATTTCCTTTTTGGAAAATTGGCCTAAACTTTGTTTTGTAATTACCGCAAAGAGCTCATAATTTTCTTTATTGCTTTTAGTTGCCTGTACAATCAACCCATCCGATTTCCTAAACCAAAGCGTTTTTTGTTTCCAGCTCAGAAGGAAGTCTTCAAGTTTCGAGGACTCAATTTGCCGTAAGCCATCAATTATAGGCTTAATAGTTTTCGCAGAACTTTTCTGAAAAAACTTTGTATTGTCATTTATAAATTGTTCCAAGTCTTTGTCAGACGCATACAAACAGGATGTCCAAAAAATTAAAACCAAAACTAAAAAAAACTGTTTAAAAAATTTCATTTTAACTCATCAAGTTGAAAGAGCGCCAAGTGTACTAATTTGCCGCTCTTTTTCTTTGTAATCTAAATTAATAGTTTGACTTTAATTGAACGCATGAGTTGGTCTCTGTATTATACATGCCACACCCAAGTTCTTTCCAATCAGACTTTAAAGGGGCTGATTCTGCCAAATAATCTGTCCAAGCATCTCCAGCAACTTCGGTCGTTTGACTAATAATATCAAACTGCCCATCTGCTTGAATTTCTCCAATTAGAACTGGTTTGGACAAGTGATGATTAGGAAGCATTTCTGCCATTCCACCAGTCATGTTGGGTACCTTTATACCATACATCGCTGCTCTCACAGCATCAACTTCAGTTGTACCAGCTTTCTCAACTGCTTTGACATACATTTCAAAACCTATGATGTGAGCTTCCATCGGATCATTGGTTACTCTGTCTTCACCCATAGCAGCTTTCCATTCTTTCACAAATTCTTCATTCGCATCAGTCTCAGCCGATTGGAAGTAATTCCATGCCGCCAAATGTCCAACTAAATTGGCCGTATCGAGGCCAGAAAGTTCTTCCTCTCCAACAGAAAATGCAACTACTGGAATATCATCAGCAGAAATATTTGCTGCTGCCAACTCTTTGTAAAACCCAATGTTCGCATCACCATTAATTGTGGATATCACTCCGACTTTTTTCCCATCAGCTCCTAACGCAACAACGTCTGCAACTATTTTTGACCAATCAGAATGCCCAAAAGGTGTATAGTTTACAAAGATGTCAGATTCAGGAATACCCTTATCAATCAAATATTGATTGAGTATTTTGTTCGTTGTCCGAGGGTAGACGTAATCAGTTCCAAGTAACGCGAATTTCTCTACTCCCAATTCTTCTAAAAAGTAGTCTGTCGCAGGAATAGCTTGCTGATTGGGAGCTGCTCCTGTGTAAAAGACATTTTTGGAACTTTCTTCCCCTTCGTATTGTACTGGATAAAACAACAATCCATTTAACTCCTCAATTACCGGTAGAACTGATTTTCTTGAAACTGATGTCCAGCATCCAAACATCACATCAACTTTTTGAACTGTAAGTAATTCGCGAGCTTTTTCGGCAAAAAGAGGCCAATCAGATGCTGGATCAACTACAACAGGTACTAATTTTTCTCCATTAATCCCACCTTTTGCATTTTGTTTATCAATTAAATACAACATCGTATCCTTTAAAGTTGTTTCTGATATCGCCATGCTACCTGACAAAGAATGTAAAATTCCCACTTTAATGTCAGCGAAAGAATTGACAACCGATCCAACAAGAAACGCTCCACTTAACGCAGAGCCTAAAATAGTTCTTTTCAAATTCATTAATACTTTCCTTTTTTGAAAGCTTGAGGACGTAAGCTATAATTGTGAATAATTCTTGGAATTTTCTCTCTTATACTGTATCGTCTCCAAGCACTTTGTTGCATCTGCGTGCTGTCTTCTTGTAAGGGCGGCAGCACGCAGATTTTAATAGAGATAAATTAGGGAAAAATTATCTCTGACTCAATTGTACTTTGTTTTTGACTGACGGGTATCGAAACTGAACTATTTTTCTTTTTATTTTAGCGATTTGCCTATAAATTATGCATAAAAAACAGTGTGCCTTAAAATTAATCATAAAAGGACGTTCTACAAAAAAAATGTGCGTATTGTTGGTAAGGTAAATTTACACTTAAAGATAAAAGCAAAACTTCATAAGTCTCACCTGCAAAGAATAAAATCTTATGAAATAGTTACGCCAAAACTCCTTAAATTTGGGAAGATTCTAGTTTTCTAAGATCATCAGACAGCCCTTAAGGTTCAAGGTCCAAGACCCGCCCTCCGTAGTTAAGGGGTGCCCCTTCACCTTTGTGAGCCTATCATCCATTCTCATCCGGCTCAGTAATCCCCGAACCTTGGTCCTTTGACCTTCGGACTGTGGTACCGCTGGGTGTAGCAAAACTAGGCACTTATTTTATGGTTGAGATCTTTTAACCTATTGATATTGCGATGAATGTTCTTGGGTCAGATGCCTTGTGTAGGCATCGAACCCCGCCCGGGCTTTCCTCCTTGTCGGATTTGTTGCCACTGCATATCGCGATAACAGAAGCCACAAACCTTAGACAAAGTGTGCTTACGTTGTGAATGCACCAATGTTGGCGTCTGGGCGACACTTCATCAAACAGTCCTTTTTTGAAGAACTATATATATACTGGGATTTACGCCAAATATGAATTAGTCATCATCAGCATAGTGCCCAATCAGCTAGATAAATTTCCATTAACGGATTTTGGTAAAGAGTTAACAGTGCTGAAACGAGCACAGCTGCCATTGCAATCAAGATCAATGTGATTGCCGAAACCCTACTCATTCCACGGCCCGCCTCTGCGCCAGCGTCCGCTCGGTGATCGGCCAGTTTAGTACCGCCGCGATCAGGCTGAGAGCAATGGCAAAGGCCCAGGCCAAGTCGTAGCTGCCCGTTTGGTCATAGAGCCACCCACCCAGCCAGCCTCCAGCAAAGGACCCCAACTGGTGCACGAAGAATACGATTCCACCCAGCATCGACATATGCTTGACGCCCCAGACGGCCGCGATGGTGCCGTTGGTTAACGGCACAGTGGATAGCCAGAATAAACCCATCAATGCGCCAAAGATATAGGCGGTTGTGGAAGTTACCGGCAGAATAACGAAGGCCGCGATCACCACTGCTCGTCCAAGGTAAATCCAAGACAACAACATCGGTTTGCGGTGCCGTCCACCCCACAGACCAGCATAGTAGGTGCCCGCGATGTTCACGAGTCCGATCAGTGCTAGCACAGTCGTGGCCACCCCATTGCCAATACCTTCATCCACCAAGAACGCAGGCAAGTGAACGGCGATAAATACGACCTGAAACCCGCAGGCAAAAAAGCCCAGTGATAGTAGCCAAAAATCACGCGTCCCGAAGGCGTCGCGCAGAGCGCGAGAAAAAGTGACATCTTCCTCAATGGAGGTGGGCTTGGCGGGCATGTTGCGGACGCCCAAAGCGAGCGGCAGCATGGCTAGAGTGAGGCCGGCAAGTATAATTAACGCTGTTTGCCACTCGAACACAGTGATCAGTCCGAGGCTTAGCGGCAGCATAGCGAATTGCCCAAAAGAGCCAACCGACATCGTGATACCCATGGCGAGCGAACGTTGTTGCGGTGAGACCAATCTGCTGATCGCGCCGAATATCACCGGAAACGTAGTGCCTGATAGACCCAACCCAATGAGTACACCCGCACCTAGTATGAACACTGTCTCGCCTGCAACCTGCGACATGGTATAAAGGCCAAGACCATAGAGAACCGCGCCGGCGGCGACCACGGGCTTAGCTCCATAGCGGTCGGCGATCACGCCGGTGAAAGGCTGGCTGGCACCCCAGACGAGGTTTTGCAGCGCAATGGCAAAAGCGAACGTCTCGCGCCCCCAGCCCTGATCCATGGTGACAGGTTGCAGGAACAGCCCGAAGGTATGGCGAACACCCAGCGAGACGAGCAGAATGAGCGATCCGCAGACAAGGGCCACCACTGCGCCATGCCATGCGCCAACAGGTTTTGTCATGGGGGGTATCCTTGTTTTTGGTATCTAATTCAAAAACACGCTCCAGCGTGCCTAGAGGGTTATCGAGCCCCATACCGAGTGAAACCTTGATCTTTATCTTCGACTGCGCCTGTGTCCAAAGCGGAACCAAGGTTTTGCTGTTAGAGAGTCCCATTTACATCTCCGGCCAGTATACCAATAAAACTATGGTCTGACCCAATATCCGAATAGCTAATGGCCAAGGCATCATCATAAGAAGCATCCTTACGTGAAAGACCACTTGTATCCAAACCATCAAGAATAAAATTTCCAACATATATAAAATCAGCCTCGGATAACACATTAGCATCTATCCCAGTTAGGATAGCTAAGTATTCTGATCCTTTAGAGATGATTGTGTCACCAGAGTTGGTACCAGTACCTTGAGAAATAGTTAAATCACCATATTGAAGGTTATCATCCAAACCCAGTCTATCAGTTCCATCTGTGAAATCCGCAATAGTATCTGCTGTTGCTAATGTACTTCCGCCATCGCCAAGCCGAAGCAAAATCGTATCTGACCCAAAACGAGAGTAGATAGTGTCTGCCCCCATGCCACCATCTAAAACATCATCACCGGTAGTACCTATCAAAACATCATCACCGTCGGTTCCAATACCATAATCAGCGGCAAATATATCCAAATTGGTTGATATAAAATCTAGAATTAGATCAAATGCTGGATCACTTTCAAATGGCAAATGATGTCCTGCAACTGAACTTCTAATATTAAGTGAGTTGTTGAATGCATCAGCAAGGCCTTGTGCCAAATCTTTAAAACCAAAATCATTTACACCCGAAAATATCAGTGATTTAATCTCGAATGGGGCAACAGAATTTATCGTATTCATCAAGCCCTGATGAGTTGTTGGCAAATATCCATTATTCATCACCGCTATGTTGAATGTATTTGAAGTATTAGCCAAATAAACTGGCATAAAAGCAGACCCTTGCGAATACCCAAGTATCCCAAAAAACGGTCCTTCTTGGGATACTAA
>Ga0129327_10002632_pt1 | contig 10454 bp, 9 predicted proteins | sample CPBDNA_6_FD_111799 | JGI IMG/M metagenome (GOLD analysis project Ga0129327, IMG submission 111799) | Freshwater to marine salinity gradient microbial communities from Chesapeake Bay, USA - CPBay_Spr_31_0.8_DNA | ecosystem: Environmental > Aquatic > Marine > Coastal | place: USA: Chesapeake Bay...
AGATCATTGACACCGTCAAACCGCTGAGCTTGCTCAATCAGTGCGGGTGAACCCTCCGTGCGCACCGCCTCCATGAGTTCGTCAACCACCGCGTCGGTGTCGGCTGCCCCTAGAGAAACACGCGGCACAAAACCCTTGACGGTGGCGGGCGTGATGTTGAGACCGCGGAGGTCAACGAGTCGAATCATGATTCCCCCATCGTAGCCGGGCTCGGTAACCTCGCCCCAGGTTCCAGCCTTAGGGTGGAGTACGTGAATACGACCGAGCCCCTCTCCCCTTCCCAAGCCTTTCTCGAAGCTTTTCGCCGCCACAGTGCTGGATTGTGCGTGATTACCTTGCTGAAATCGGACGGTTCCCCCACTGGCTTTACTGCCACCTCGGTTGCCTCTCTTGCCGCCTCTCCCCCTCTTGCGAGTTTCAACATGTCCCAGACGGCGAGCTCCTGGTCCGCCATGAAAAAGGGTGCCCAGGTTCTCATCCACTTTTTGGGCACTGACTCCCACCAGCTCTCCCAGAAGATGTCGGGTGAGGCTAGCGAGAGATTCGTGGGCGAGCACTGGAGCCCAGGTCCAGACGGGCTCCCACTTCTTTCAGGGGTCAACGCATGGGTTCAAGCGACCGTGGTGGAGCGTACCGAGGTCGAGTTTGCCGGCATGGTGGCCGTCCGGGTCGTGGCGGGTGAGCTGGGTCCAGATCAAGAAGCGCTGGTTTATCACCAGCGCGGCTATGGCAAGGCCGTGCCGCTCTAGACGTTAAGGCAGTCGGCGCCAAGCACGCTTTTGACTTCGCCGATCAAATCCAATGACACCGTCACGGTGCGCGGAAGTTCAAAAACCCTCTCCATCCCGGATTTCACCAAGCGCAACCTGACCAGAGATTTCCCTTCATGGCGCGAGAGTGCGGCGTCAAGGGCTCTCAATTTTTCATGGGTGGCAAAGTGCTCGGGTACGGTCAGCACGAGTGGCTGATCTTCCTCCGAAGGCGCCACAGCGAGGGGAATGAGCTCCACGGCATGCAAACCCAACCCGTCATCACGGTTCGAGACTCGGCCGCGAAGGGCAACAATCGTGTCTTCCACCAAGTCGGATTGATAATTCTTATAGGCCTTGCCCAAAAACATCACGGCCAGTTCGCCACCAAAGTCTTCAATCGTCACCTGCGCATACGGGTTGCCACTCGAGCGCGCCACCCGGTGATTCACTCCGGTAATCAAACCGGCAATCGTCACAATCTCGCCGTCTTCCCGGTCTTGGACCAGCAACTCAGCAATGGTCACTTCCGCTTCTGAACCTATTGCCCGCTCAAGTCCAGCCAAAGGATGGTCGGAGACATAAAGACCCAACATCTCTCTCTCGAGCGCCAGGAGCTCCTTCCTGGGCCACTCCGGGCGATCAGGCACCACAGAGGCGGGTGCGGTCCCAGAATCTTCAAACAAGCTGTCAAAATCAAAACCCACGTGACCGTGTTCTTCGGCTTTCTTGTCCCTAGAGGCCGCCTCGACGGTGTTTTCGTGAATATCAAACAAAGAACGCCGGGTGTGACCGAGTTGGTCAAAAGCGCCCCCTTTGATGAGCGACTCCACACACCGTTTGTTCAAGACCGACGAGGGAACCTTTTTAACAAAGTCGTGAAAAGAGCTAAAGGACCCCTTGGCATCTCGGGTGGTCCGGATTGAATCCACCACGCCGACCCCAACATTTCGGATCGCAGCGAGGCCAAAACGGATGTCGTTACCCACGGCGCTATAGGTGGCGATGGATTCATTGACGTCCGGGGGTAACACCTGAATTCCCATCCGACGACACTCGTTCAGGTAGATCGCAGATTTATCCTTCTGGTCACTCACGCTGGTGAGCAAAGCCGCCATGTATTCCGCGGGGTAGTGTGCCTTCAAATAGGCCGTCCAGTAAGAAATCATTCCGTACGCTGCGGAGTGAGCCTTGTTGAAGGCATAATCCGAGAAGGGAACCAAAACCTCCCACAGCGCGCTCACCGAGGCATCCGAAAAACCGTTATCGCGCATACCCTGGCGGAAAGCCTCAAACTGAATGTCGAGCTCTTCCTTTTTCTTTTTTCCCATAGCCCGTCGCAACAAGTCGGCTTGGGCAAGGGTGTACCCGGCGAGTTTTTGGGCGATTTCCATCACCTGCTCCTGGTAGACAATCAGGCCGTAGGTTCCTCCCAGGATTTCTTCCAACGCAGTGGCAAGTTCAGGGTGAAGGGGGGCGATCTCCTGCTGGCCGTTCTTGCGCAACGCATAGTTGGTGTGGGAATCCGCTCCCATGGGTCCGGGTCGATAGAGCGCCAAAACTGCAGAAACGTCTTCAAACGTGTCGGGTTTTAACAATCGCAGCAGGCCACGCATCGGGCCCCCATCGAGTTGGAAAACTCCCAGGGTGTCGCCCCTACTCATCAGTTCATAGGCGCCCGGGTCATCCAGTGTCAACTCTTCCAGTACCGGGCGGCTCCCTGCATTGAGTTCAATATTGTCGAGCGCGTCGTCGATGATGGTGAGGTTTCGCAGGGACAGGAAGTCCATCTTCACCAGTCCCAAAGCCTCCGAGCTTGGGAAATCAAACTGTGTGACGATTTGGCCATCCTGGTCGCGCTTCATGATGGGGATGATGTCCATCAGCGGGGTGGAAGACATGATCACGCCGGCGGCATGAACACCCCACTGGCGCTTAAGATTTTCCAGCCCTTGGGCCCGCTCAAACACCGTGTGGGCTTCTGAATCCGATTCGAGGAGAGAGCGAAAATCTGCTGCTTCTTTGTAGCGCTCATGGGATTTGTCCATAATGCCCTGGAGCGACATTTCCTTGCCCATGACTCCGGCGGGCATCACCTTGGTGAGCTTCTCCCCCATGCCGAAGGAGTGTCCCAAAACCCGGGCGGCATCTTTCAAAGCCTGCTTGGCTTTAATGGTGCCAAAAGTGACGATTTGGGCAACCCGGTCGTCGCCATATTTTTCCGTCACATAACGGATGACCTCTCCACGTCTTCGCTCATCGAAGTCCACATCAAAGTCGGGCATAGAGACGCGATCAGGATTCAAGAATCGCTCAAAAATCAAGCCGTGTTCGAGCGGATCAAGCTCGGTGATGCGCATGGCGTAGGCAGCCATCGACCCCGGCCCGGAACCGCGCCCAGGTCCCACACGAATTCCGTGTTCTTTTGCCCAGTTAATAAAATCAGCAACCACCAGGAAGTAGCTGGCAAAACCCATTTGGCTAATGACCCCGATCTCGTAAGCAGCTTGAGCTTTCACCTTGTCGGGAACACCGTTGGGGTAGCGCACCGTGAGACCCCGGGTCACTTCCTTCTCAAAAAAGCTGACTTCGCTTTCCCCCTCGGGGACGGGGAATATCGGCATATAGTTTGCTGACTCATCAAAGGTGACATCAGCGCGCTGCGCAATCAGCAACGTGTTATCGCTGGCTTCCGGGAAATCGGCAAAGAGCGCTCGCATCTGCGCTGGAGTTTTTACATAAAACTCGTTGGAATCAAACTTGAATCGTTTGGGGTCATCCAATGTCGATCCCGACTGCACGCAGAGCAGCGCTGCATGGGCATCGGCGTCGACAGCCGTGGTGTAGTGAAGGTCATTGGTGGCAAGGAGCGGGATACCCAGGTCCTTGGAGAGTTTCATCAAATCCGGGAGGACACGTTTCTCAATACCCAATCCGTGGTCCATGATTTCGACAAAATAGTTGTCTTTGCCAAAGATGTCTCGAAACTCTGCTGCAGCAGCAACCGCTTTGCTGTAGTCCCCCAGTCGCAGATAGGTCTGCACTTCACCCGAGGGGCAGCCGGTAGTGGCGATAACCCCTGCGCTGTAGGTCTGAAGCAGGTCGCGGTCCATCCGGGGCTTGAAGTAGTAGCCCTCGAGTGAGGCCTTGGAGGACATCCGAAAAAGGTTGTGCATGCCCTCCGTGGTTTCTGCCAACAGGGTCACGTGAGTGTAGGCACCAGAGCCAGAAACATCGTCTTCGCCACCGTTGCCCCACTTGACCCGGGTCTTGTCCGTGCGGTGTGTGCCCGGCGTGAGGTAGGCCTCAATACCGATCACGGGGTTTATTCCCGCACCCCTGGCTTGTTTCCAAAATTCGTAAGCACCAAACATCACGCCGTGGTCAGTCATCGCCACCGCTGGCATCTCCAGCCGGGCCACTTCCGAAACAAGTTTGGAAATCTTTGCCGCACCATCAAGCATCGAATACTCGGTGTGCACGTGGAGATGAGCAAACGAGTCGCCAGAGGGGCTCACAAAGTACTCCTTGGGGTTGTGAAGCTTCCAGAGTAATCCGCGCTCCGGTACCAGGGGCGTCCCACCCCGGACTCAGGGTTTAAGTCGCTCAATCGCCACCTGAAGGTCGCCTGGAATAGGGCTCTTGACCTTCACGACTTCGCGACTCACGGGATGAGCAAACTCAAGCTCACTGGCGTGGAGCCACTGCCTTGTCACTCCCAGCCGCTCGGCAATCGTGGGGTCCGCGCCATAGAGGGTGTCCCCCACAATCGGGTGTTTCTGCGCGGACATGTGCACCCTGATTTGGTGGGTACGCCCTGTTTCGAGGGTCACACGCAACATACTCGCCGAAGAATAGGCTTCCAACGTCTCGTAGTGAGTAATCGAATCCCGACCTCCCGAGAGCACCGCAAACCGCCAGGACGAACTCGGGTGGCGACCAATCGGGGCATCGATAGTGCCCACCGAAGGGTCGGGGTGGCCTTGCACAAGAGCGAGGTAAATTTTATGAATTTCCCGCGCTTTGAACGCGCGTTTGAGTTTGCTGTAGGCAACTTCAGACTTGGCAACCGCCATCACCCCCGAGGTTCCCACATCGAGGCGGTGGACAATTCCTTGCCGCTCAGGGGGGCCTGAGGTCGAAATCCGATAGCCCGCTCCGGCAAGGGCACCGAGGACCGTGGGTCCATCCCAGCTCGGGGCGGGATGGGCGGCAAGGCCGGGGGGTTTATCCACCACGACAACGTCTTCATCGTCATAGAGGATTGTCATCGACTCCACGACGATAGGTTCAATCGTCGGAGCACGCTTGGGCTCAAAAGTAACCTCAAGAACTGCGCCACCGGGTGCTCGATCGCTTTTAATCCCCGGCTTACCCTCCACGATGGCGCCTCCCGCATCGATCACATTTTGGGCAAAAGCGCGGGAGAAGCCAAAAAGTCGCGACAACACGACGTCAAGTCTTTCCCCTGAGAGCCCTTCGGGCACAGCAATGGTCCTCGTTTCAGCCATTGCCTATGAGGTTCTTTTTAGAGGCCCGGTTGCGGAACCACGGGCGCCGAAGCAGATTCCAGGGTGACATCCAAGGCACTCACCTGGGTGCTAATGAAGCTCTTGAGGCTAGCCCGGTATTCCCGCTCAAACGCACGGAGATCCTCTACTTCTTTAATCAGGGTTGCCCGCTCTGCCTCAAGCTTGACCACGGTAGCCCGGTGAGTAACCTCAGCCTGAGCAACGATGCGCGCGGCCTGCGCGTGTCCTTCGGCGATGAGTTCGTCCCGCTTTTGGATACCCTCACGAACATGTTCTTCGTGAAGCCTGCGGGCTAACTGCAAAAGATTATTGGCGGGGTCAGCGTCCGCGGCCCCTTCGGTCGACGCCGCGGGGGACACGCCGATGGAGCTGTCCGCGGGGCCCCCACGCTGGAGCTCTGCGATCCGGCCGTCTGTTCCAGCAAGCTTGTGAACCAGGGCCTCGTTCTCGCGGACAAGGCGTCGCATTTCCAACACTACTTCGTCGAGAAAATCGTCGACCTCGTCCTGGTCGTATCCTTCGCGGAACTTCGTGGACTGAAAGCGTTTGTTGACGATGTCCTCGGGGGTGATTGCCATGAGCCTTACCTTTGCAATAAATTCGTTGAAACGGAGTTCTCGACGTCGCGCGATACCCGTACCCTCACCAGTTTACCCCGGATAGGCCAATCTAGAGGTGATTTAGCGCAGTCCGCCGACAAATGACCACACAAGGAACGTGCCGAACATCAACACACTCCAGCCCAGGTCGATTGCCGCCCCACCAAACCGGATGGTTGGAATTACCTTTCGGACCGCTCGAAGGGAGCGATCCGTTGCGGAATAGGAAAGCTCCGCGACAAAGAGGACGGGCCCTTTAGGGCGAAACCCCCGCGCAAGCACCTGCACCCAGTCAAAAATAAATCTCACCCACAATGCAAGGAGAAATAGCCCTAAGGCAAGATACACAACGCTGGCGATGAATGACATAACTGTTCCAGTATTTCTCAGTGGGCTGAGGAAACGCCTAACTTAGTCCGTGAGAGCGGCGTCTAGTTCGGACTCGAGGCCGTCCCCATCACCGCTGACCATCACGTGGGAGGGCGAGAGCAAAAAGACTTTGGGTGTCACACGCTCGATGTGACCGTGGAGACCTTGAGAGAGCCCGCTGGAGAAGTCCACCAGGCGACGAGCTTCCGACTCGCTCATCTGAGTGAGGTTGATAATCACCGGGATGCCTTCCCGGAATGACTCCGCAATGATTTTTGCGTCCCCATATTTTTCGGGATGCACAGTCAAAATCTCATTCACGTCACTCACCCCTTGTTTGGATCCCCGACGAAGCGGGGTGACTGTAGCACGCTGTGCAGGGGCAGCCGGCACGTGAGAAACCGAGCGAGGCTGCCCGCCCTGTTCATCCAACGACTCTTCGGCAAGCCCGAGGAATTCGAGAGTCTTGCGCAATGGATTCGACATGTGTGCCCCTTCGGCGTTTGTGATTCACCTTAACGCTAGGTTGAATTGGGCCTTTTCCCGGTAATTGCGCTTCCAATGCGCAGGTGTGTCGCGCCACGGGAGATCGCCTCGACAAAATCGCCCGACATTCCCAAGGACAAGTCCCTCGCCTCCGGCGCTAACTCACGAAGCTCCGCCGACATCGCCACGACACGGTCGAAGTCTCGGCCCGGGTCCGCCCCCACCGGAGCAACGGCCATGAGACCCCGAAGAACAAGGTTTTCGATCCCCAGCACCGTTTCTGCAAGCGTCAATATGTCCCCGGGTTCCGCACCACCGCGTCCAGGAATATCCGTCAGGTTCACTTCGAGAAACACATCAAGCTTCTTCTCTACCTGGGCCAGGCTTTGTATCAGCGATGAACGATCAACCGAATGAATGACCGAGCAATAGTGGGCCACCGCTTTGGCTTTATTCGACTGAAGCTGCCCCACGAAATGCCAGGTGAGTGGGACATCTTCGAGCTCAGCGTGTTTCGTGACAGCTTCTTGATGGCGGTTTTCCCCCACGTGTTGCACACCCGCTTGGGCCAATTCCCGAACTAAAGAGGATGGGTGGAATTTTGTCACCACGATGGTGGTGATGTCCTCTGGTGCGCGACCCGCTTCAAACGCGGCGGCGGTCACCTGTTGCTGAACAGCACTCCACCTCGCCGCCAGGGTGTCCTCCATCACGATTTAGCGCAGGAATTCAGGAACGTCGAGTTCACCCTCGTCTGCTGCATGCCTGGCAGATACGGGAGTGTGCTCTGCTACGGGGGGTACTTCTTCGCCGGGAAGAAGCCATGTTTCCTCAGCGACAGGGCCGTCCTCGGCTGGACCCTCATCTTCGTGCACGACCGCGGGGGCTTTGCGGTGCTCCGCCGATTCGTCGAATCCAGCCGCAATCACGGTCACCCGTACCTCGTCACCGAGGGAGTCATCGATCACCGCACCGAAGATGATGTTGGCATCGGGGTGCACAGACTCTTCTACAAGCTTCGCAGCGTCACTAATTTCGTAGAGACCCAGGTTGGAGCCACCTTGAATGGAAACCAGCACCCCTTGAGCCCCTTCGATGCTCGATTCCAGCAGCGGCGAAGCCACCGCGAGCTCAGCGGCTTTAATGGCCCGGTCGGTCCCTCTGCTATTCCCGATACCCATCAGGGCGGTGCCAGCGTCCTGCATCACTGATTTCACATCGGCAAAATCAAGGTTCATCAGTCCCGGGGTGGTAATTAAGTCAGTGATTCCTTGCACTCCCGCCAACAGCACCCGATCTGCCGTCTCGAAGGCTTCCAACATGCTGACGCTACGGTCAGAAATTTCTAGCAGACGTTCGTTAGGGACCACAATCAAAGTGTCGACCTCTTCCTTGAGGGCTTGAACTCCAACTTCGGCCTGTGACATCCGGCGCTTTCCTTCAAAAGAGAAGGGTTTCGTCACGACACCAACAGTCAATGCACCGATCGATCTGGCGATACGGGCCACCACGGGAGCGCCACCCGTTCCTGTTCCACCGCCCTCGCCTGCGGTCACGAAGACCATGTCGGCTCCGGCGAGTGCCTGCTCAATCTCTTCTTGGTGGTCCTCTGTGGCACGACGGCCGATTTCAGGGTCCGCCCCGGCTCCGAGCCCCCTCGTCAAATCGCGGCCCACATCGAGCTTGACGTCGGCATCGCTGAGTAACAGTGCTTGCGCGTCCGTATTGATAGCAATGAATTCTACGCCTCGGAGCCCCCGGTCAATCATGCGGTTAACAGCGTTGACGCCGCCGCCGCCCACTCCCACCACTTTGATGACAGCGAAGTAATTACTTTGACCGGACACCGGCACTCCTTTACCCCGAAACCTTCAACTTTTAGTTGAAGATAAAAGTTTCCATCAGATTTATCGGCGATGACGCTACGGGGTGTTGGCCCCGGGTAAGCGCAAGCCTTGGGCGTGTCGTAGAACCAGGTTCAACCTTTGATTCCTTACCCTTTCGACCGGATTACCAAGCTGTCAGGGGTTGTGACATCGATAATCTGGGAGGTGTCCGAACCGGCCGCTCGAAGAGCTGCTGTGAGCACTCTGGCTTTTTCTAGCACGCGATCGGAACTCCCCCAGACAACCTCGTGGGAGGCCCCCCGAATCGTGAAGCGAACGTCATCGAGGGTGGTTGCGGTGACCCCCTCAACCTGCGTCAGCAACTCCTCGGGGAGAGCTAACAACACCCGCGAAATGGAGATAAAACTCGGTGATTCAGCATCGGCTGCGACAAGAATCAGGGGAAAACCTGAGGGAGGAGCGGGGGTGTCCCACAATTCGACGCCGGCGGCATCGACCACGGTGTAGGTGGAATTCGACGACACCGCACCAATGGGTTTTCGCTCGGAAATCGTCACCACCAAGGTCCCCGGCGGCACAATACGGGTTTCAAAAGCTTGAATCAGCGTGATGGACGCAAGCGCAGCACCCACCCTTTCGGTGCTCACTCGCGCCAGGGGTTCCCCCTGCAAAGGATTAAGTGCTTCGGCAATGTCGCCCGGTTCTAGGCGCTCAGCACCCTCGATGACCACTGTGTGCAGGGAAAGCGCCGGAGACAGCGTCAACAGCACCACTCCCCCCAGGAGAGCGCCCACACTTCCCAGCGAAAGAGCCCACCGGCGCTTCCGAAGTCGACTGGCGTGGGTGAAGGAATTCAGTTCCTGTTTTTCCGCCCGAACTCTGGCGGCGGTGGCGGCTTTCTTCTCCTGCGTCGCAGTCTGAGTGCGAGGGGTAACCGACGGTTGGCGACGGGACTTCGTGGGGCTGGGCTTCTGCGAAGAAAATCCCTCGGGCCGGTCCACTAGTGGCCATCTCGACGCCGCTTGGCCGCGAGAAGTTGCGGAACAATTTGATAGAGATCCCCCGTAGACATTGTCAGCACCAGATCTCCTGGCTGGGCCCTGGACACCGCGAGCCCGCAGGCTTTGTCCCAGTCCGGCTCAAAATCATACGAGGTTCCCGTGGGGAGTTTGTCCAGTATGAGCTGTGTGGTAACTCCTTCGATGGGATCTTCCCTCGAGCCAAAGATGTCAAGGAAAATAGTGTGATCGCTGCCCGCTGCGAAGGCAGCAGCTAGTTCTGCAGCCATGTATTGCGTGCGAGAGAAAAGATGGGGCTGGAACATCGTAATGACCCGCCCTTCGCCGACGACAGCGCGGGCTGTTTCGAGAGCAGCAGCAACCTCTGTGGGGTGGTGGGCGTGGTCATCGAAGAATCGGACCCCAGAAAGAGTGCCGTGGTGCTGAAAGCGGCGATCCGCGCCCTGAAAACCAGCAAGCGCTTCAGCGGCATCTCCAAGGCTCAACCCCAACTGGATCAGCAGTGCAATCACACCGGTGGCGTTCAGCGCCGGTAACCGACCAGCCACGGACAGTTCGACCGGGACGCTTTCGCCGCGGTGCCTGACGAGGAAGCGCGCCGCGGGCCCTGCCACCACATCGCTCATGATCACATCGGCCTGGGGAGAAACTCCGTATGTGACAATTCGCGCAGCCCCAGAAAGACGGGAGCTAAGCTCCTCGGTCCCCGAGTCATCGGCACACAACACAATGCTGTCGGTGGCGGTCCGTGCAAACGCTTCGAAGGCTTCCAAGATTGCGTCCAAGGTCCCATAAAAGTCGAGATGATCCGGTGCGATGTTCGTAATCAATACGTGAGCAGGTTCATAGCCCA
>Ga0129327_10002635_pt1 | contig 10447 bp, 3 predicted proteins | sample CPBDNA_6_FD_111799 | JGI IMG/M metagenome (GOLD analysis project Ga0129327, IMG submission 111799) | Freshwater to marine salinity gradient microbial communities from Chesapeake Bay, USA - CPBay_Spr_31_0.8_DNA | ecosystem: Environmental > Aquatic > Marine > Coastal | place: USA: Chesapeake Bay...
CGTTGTTTAAAGAAGAGGTGGAGGAGGAAGAAACGTTCGACGCCTGCACCACCGCGCGGGCCGCTTGGACGCTGATTCTCCGGAACATGTTTAGATGTTTGTGTGATCTGCTTTTCGTTCGATCGACAGTCGGAGAGTGCGGAAAGGAAACGCAAGAGCGCAGAGAGAAGGAAAAATCCGATCAGATCGTTTAGGTTTAAACCCTAATCTTATATGAAACCCTAAAACTGATGCCTTACAATTTTTTCTCTTCTATTCCGGGTGGTGGTGGTTCTTTTTATTCTATTCTATGTATTAAATAATATTCAACCGTCGCATCAACTTATCGGTCAATTGCGCGACGATGACTTCAGTTTTACTCCTCGCCAAGCGTTCTAACTTTGTTTTCAAATCGTGCGTGCGCATGATATCTCTCGGTGTGTCCGCGTGTTCGAGTATGTGACCCATGGCTTTTAAACCGGCGAGTTTACAACCGGCGGTCGCCGCGGGCGCTCGAACGGAAGGTTCGTCGAGGACGACGCCGAGAACGGATGTGACGACGTTTTTCTGTTCACTCACGGCTCGGGAGAGGCGGCTGGATTCACCGATTAAATTCGCGAGCGCGTGGAGTGTGCTTTCGCCGTTGATGTTGCTTTTGTTTTTCCTGGAAAACGCAAAGGCGAGGACCAAGACGTCCAAGGCGTCCGCGGTGAGTAAACGCGCTTCGATTTCCCAAGGTTCCGCGTTGAGCCAAACGACGCAGGCTTGTAAAGCGAGAATTTTGCGTTCGCAGTTGCCTTCTTGATCGATGACGGAGACGAGCGTGTCTAAGATGCCGTGTTTTACCAACTTTTCTCTCGCCGCTCGAGACGCGGAAACGCAGCTGCACAAGAGAGGCAAACAGACGTCTTTTTCCGCTTCCGTGCCGCTCGTGGCGATTTCGCACAGAACCCAACTCGCGTGGCACGTTGCCGCTTGTTGTTGGTAGGATTTTGAAGCGACGCACAGATTTCGAATCGCTCGCAACGCCGCTGCTCGCGTTCGACCGTTACAGGCGACAGATTCGTAGAGTAAATCGACGTTGATCACCCCGGCGCGTTTCGAGCCGCGTTCGGCGTCGAAACCGAGATAACCGATTTGGTTATCGTCGTCGTTGTCTTCTCTCCACGTGATTTCAATCAATTGCGCGAGTTTGGGAATGCATCCTGACTTTTGTAATCGATCTAAAGTGTCCGCATTTTCCGTCAAAGACTCGATCGTTTTCGCCAATTTTTCTCTGGTTTTCTTCGACACGACGCAGATTTGCGCCAAGAAGCCGTGGATGACGCCGATGTCGCAGAGCAAGTTTTTCGTTTGCGTATCGAAAGATTTGAACCCGGTTCTTTTGGCGTTTTGCTCCAATAAAGCGAGGTACTCGTCGTCGTCTGAATCGTCATCGTCGTTACCCCCGTCTTTATTGTCATCGTTCGTAGACTTGTCTTTGTTTTTTTTCTTCTTCTCGTCGTCTTCGTCCTTGTCCTTCTTTTCGCGGTCGGCTTCGGCCGCGCTACCTTTCCCTTCGGAAAGCATTTTCGATGTCATCGCCTGGTTGCTCAACAAGTTGGCGATGAAATCAGCAATTTTTTCGTTCGTTACGGTCGATGAGGACGTAAACGTCGCCGGGTCTTCGTTTGCTACTTTTGCCTCTTCGAGATGGCCAAAGTGCGTTTGACCCAACGCTTGCACCAAATGCGGAAAGACGTTCGCTTTGGCCAACGCCCGCACGTTCGCCCACGTCGCGTCAAGTTGCGCGGCTTCCTCCTTTATGATTTCCATATCCGACTGACGAATTTCGCGTTCGATGTTTCGTAACTCTTTATCGTCGAAACGCGATCGGTCTTGCAATTTTCTCTTCAAAGATACCATCGCCTGGCGCATTCGTACCGCTTGGATTCTTTCGCGAGGTTTTGGAGGGATAAAGGCGGCCCGAGCGCAATCGACGGCTATTCGCGTCAACGCCTTACCGGATTCTCCGAAATATCCGACGGACAAAGCTTTTGCGATCCCGGGCGCAACACTCGGCGCGATGGCGGAAAACGCGGGTACCTGACACTTAGCGACTGATTCCAATAAGTTTAAAGCCGCAATCTTCGCTCTCCGAGAAGACACTTCAAAGTCTTTCGCGGCAACTGCACTGGCAAATCTACACACATCTAAAGCGACGAGTGCACTAGCTAACGCGATTCGACTCGTTTGATCCGCCGCACGCATGGCGAAAACGAGCGCTTCGAGTGCGACACATCTCGATCGATCGTATTCCGGCGATTCGTTGGACAAAATATCCGCCACGGACGCCAGCACTCTGCGCGAGGGGATAGCTTTACACGTGCCGTACGATTCTACCGCATCAAGCGAGGACGTCGCGTGCGTCTTTGTTGATGGTTTTGTTGCGGTGGTACCATTTTCTTGGTGATATCCTTGCGTGGCCTCTTCCATGATCGGATGCCCGCTTCCATCGAACATGAGATGGTAGCGTTCCATGGAATCTTTCACCGATATCCCGGCTCTTTCGACTGCACCGTTGTCTTTCAAGTCCATTGCCGACGCGAGCGATTCCCACGCGTCGTTTATGTGCGCTTCATCAAATTGCGACGTGCCGTACGACCCATATAAATCATCAAACGAACTCGAACGCGAAAAGCCGCGATTGATGCGAAGTAAAGCGTTGCCGGAGAGCTTCGCGCCGTTCAAAGCAAACTCACCGTCGTCTTCAAAGCTGCTTCTGTTTTGTTGATCAGAGCTCTGGTCGTCTCTGAGATGCTCGCCACCGTTTTGAGAGACTGGCGTCCCTATGTAAGACTTTGGCGTGGACGGACCGGAACTTTCGTTATCCGAATCCGCCGAAGTGCGAAAAGCGGAGGACCTGTGATTTTTGTTGATATTGTGCGCCGTTCCCGCCAGTTTCCGTCCACTCCGAATATCGAGCCATTCTTTTAAGAGCGTCCCTCTATCGCTGGCAGTAACCGACGGTGGCAAACTTTTCACGTCTATGCGCATGTTGTTTCGCTTATATCCTGGTCGGCTTCCGTTCGCACCGCTCTCTCTGTCTGTCGCGGCGCTTGCGTTTTTATCGTCATCGAAATCGCTCTCTTCGTCCGAGGAAAGATTCGAATCCGATTCGCTGCTATCCTGTATGTTTCTCTTCTTCTCGTTATCTAACACCGCATCTGCCGCCATGAGCGCCGCCGTCGCGCGATCAATCGTCGTTAACTTTTTCAAATCCGGTTTTTCGTCGCCTTCTTTTCGGAGTTTCTTCTTTAATTCGCGTCTCTCGAGCTTTAATCTCCGCAAATCCGCGCTGTTCTTTTCGTCGTCGACATTCGCGTTGATCGTCGATATCGGTCGTTCCGAGGAAAAGTAGATGGAATCCCTGTACTCCACGTCGACTACCATTTTATCTACCGCGCCAGCGAGTCCATCTGCAATTCGCATGGCGTTAGTGTTACCTTCTTGTTCATTATCGGCTTCTATTAAAGCGTTGTGCGCGTCTCTGATTTCTTTCGGAAGCCAAGTCGAAGCTAACTCGTTTCGAGCGTCTTCAATCCACGGGTGCTTTAACAACTCCCTCGCTGTCGGTCGCGTCGACGCGTCTCTTCGGAAACACTGTCTCAAAAAATCTTCGCACTGTTTGGAAATACCCGAAGCTGGAAGCGGCGGTATGTCGTCTCTGACCATTCTAAACAACGCCGCCATTGGCGCTAAATCAAAATAAGGCGGCTTTGTAGTCAATAACTCAATCAACGTACAACCAACGGACCAAATATCCGCTGCGGTAGTAACGCCGCCAGTCATTTCGATAACCTCCGGTGCCATCCAATACGGCGAACCGACGACATTATCGCTGAACTGTTGAGGTGAGGAAGGCGACCCGCCGTTGTTACTGCCGGGAGATCTCAAAAGGCCTTTCGCTGGCGGCGTTTCCAACGTAACGTCGTTGCTCGCATTTAAACGCATCTCGCCGTTATTGTTCTTATTCTCCTTGGCACCTCCTCCTTTCGGTGAATTTCCGGGCGACCCGAGCGACTGCCGTCTCCCACCTTTTTCCTTCTTTTTCGGCGGCGCCGGTTTCCCGCCGTCGAACAAACCGCTCGCATCACTACCGCTATTCTCCTTCGACAAACGATTCTTCAGCGCCATTTGCGACCTCCTACTTTTAACGAGCTTTGCCGTTTCTTCTTCCTCTCTTTTCGTTCTCAGTAGTTCTACATTCGGCGACCGCGCTATCTCGACGTTGCTATGACTAGTGTTGTTGCTCTTGTTATTATCATCCCCGTTACTATTCTGGTAAACGTCGCCAACTTTACCCGTGGCCGTCGCCGTGTTCACTTTCGTCGCCACGCCGAAGTCCGCTAATTTAACCACTCCATCCCTGGTGCATAAAATGTTCGCCCCTTTCACGTCTCTGTGAATCACGCCTTGCTCGTGTAAATATCTTAAACCTTTCAAAACGTGAAACACGTACACGGCGGCTAAACTCTCCGGAAACGGTCCAACCCCTCCAATCCCGCCGGAAATGCTGTTCGACGACGAGAAACTCTTCAACGCGGACGCTAACGACCCGTTCTCGCAATACTCCAGAACGATGTACAAGTGATGGTCGTCCCGAATGGCTTCGATGTACCGCACGACGTTTTCGTGTCTTAAAGAACTCAACAAGTCCACCTCCCCTGTGACGAGCGTTAAATCTTTTTCCAAAACGCCCGCCAAAGAAATCTCTTTTATCGCGACGACTTTCTTCGAAGACGCGTCGATGCCTTTGTACACTTGGCCGTACGCGCCTCGACCGATGGTTCGAACCAGTTGGTACTTGTTGTTCAGCTCACCGACGATGACTTTAACCCCACGATGAGCGCTTTCGTCGTTGGTTTGGTCGTTGGTGGAGGAGATTCGATTCGTGTTTACGTTCACACTCACGTTCGTCGTCGTCGTCTGAACAAAAGTCGTAAAAGTCGGTGGGACTTTCGACGACGACATCGAGTCTCGACCGAACGTGGTCTCGTTCTTAAGTTCTCGTTCGTGCGTTACTTTTGAACGCTTTCCGAGTGAGGAAAAATTGTTGGATTGTGCTGCCCTTTCGTCAAAATTCGTCAATCGAAAGGTCTGGATGTTCTTTATACTCGCGGGAACGCCCGCGCGCGTTTTATTATACGGTATAAATATGATGATACAAAAACGATACCTAGTAGTAGTAGCAGGTAAGAAGAGAGAGTGCGAAGTTATGTACAGGAAACCCTCACTTAAATGTAGCATCACGCGGCGGCGTACCCGTCTCCGAGTCTTCCGCCGCCTTCGCGTTGCATCGTCGCCAGACGGTCTTTGGCTAATTTTTTCGCCTCTTCTCGCGCGTTTGCGATGTTTCGTCGCAGGAGCATAAATCGGAAGACGAGGGTTGCTACGAACGCGATGATGATTGTTGCGAATGGGTTATCGATTATCGCGCCTTTTCGTTGAAGAAGTGGGAGAATCAGCGCGGTGTATTTCTCTTTCGCGCGTTCCGTGGAGAGCAGGATGGAGACGGCGAATAAGAGAAAGAGGAGGAAGAGGAGGGATGCGAAGACGGCCCAAGAGAACTCCGCTTCGTTGGATTTCAATTTATCCTCTTCGTCTCTCGCTTTTAACGCGTCTAAATCGTACCCATCGCGTTTCCAGGTCATTTGTAAATCGCCAATTAATCCGTGTTTAAAAGCCGCTTCGCAATAGGCGAAGTAAAATTCGTACATGCGCACGAAGCGTTTGCTGTACCCGAGGTCGAAGACCTTTTGTTTGCGAGCGAGCATGCGTTCGCGCCACAAACGCAAAGTAACCGCATAGTGTAAACCAATGTCGTCGTAGGAATCTAAGGATAATCCGTTTGGAGCTGCATTTTTCATGGCGGAGATGGACGGTAAATGACCGCCGGGGAAGATGTACGCGCGGATGAAATCCGAAGTGGTTTCGCAATACTGTTTGTATCGTTCATCCGGGATGGTGATGACTTGAATCGCGCACGTGCCGTTTGGTTTTAAGCAATTTCGAACGGTTTCAAAAAAAGTTGGCAAGTGTTCGTGCCCGACCGCTTCGAGCATTTCGATCGAGATGACTTTATCGTACACGTTCGTCTCGTCGCGATAGTCTTGAATTTTGATTTCAATCAAGTGCGAGAGTTTCAATTTAGCCACTCGCGCGCGCGCTTCTGCGGCTTGCTCTTTGGACAACGTCAACCCAGTGACTTTACACCCAATTTTTGTCGCCAAGCGAATGGCGAGTTGGCCCCACCCGCAGCCAATTTCGAGAACCTCATCGGTTTTCTTAAAGTCGAGGCGAGCAATCATGGCGTCGATTTTATCGTATTGAGATTGCTCGAGGTGAATTTCTTTCTCCTCGAACGTCATTTCTCGGTTGCCATTCATGAGAAGCTTATCAATGTACATGTTATCGTCGCCGTTCAACTCCGCGGGCGTTCCGTCCGCGTTCTTCACGTGCACCGCGGACGAATACAACAACGTGTTGTCTAAGAACAAGGAATAAAACGCGTTCCCGGCGTCGTAGTGGTACTCGATGTTCTTCTTCGACCCTTCCTTGGTGTTCGATAACGCTTTGTGCGCGGCCATTTCCGCGGCGCCACCAAGGATGGACAAGATTGCCGCCACCAGCTCTTTCGGGTTGAACCAATTCTTTTTTGGATTGGACAAACCTTTCTTCCTGTTTGATTTTTCCTGCTTCGACGGGTGGCCGGAACAAATCAAATCCAAAAACGCCATCACGTCGCCGGAGAAATCGTTGTTCATGTACGCCTCACCAAGTCCGATGTCCTGTCTCGTGATGCACTGCTTGAACATATCTTCGCTAAATATGGTCAAACGAACTTCGTCTGGGACTGGTTTACTCTTGTCCCTCTTCCCGGAGATGGAAAAATCAACGCCGGTGGGTAACGTAAACGTCAATTTCGCATTCGGCGGCATCCATTTCCCGGCAATCGTTTGGAACATGCTCATAAACGCTGAACCGAGCAAAGATTGTTTCGGCTCGACGTCAAATCTAGGCATCCATGGAACCACGTCGTCTTTTCCTAAAAGTTTCTTGCACATCTCCACCGCCGAGTGTATGCCGTCTTCGTGGAACCCGTATCTCAACCACGCGCCGGTAAACCACGTGTTGTTTTCACCTTGTAAGCGACTCTTCAAATCCTCTTGCGCCTTGATCGCGTTCTCGTTAAACACCGGGTGGCCTAAGTATTTCTTAAACTCCACCCTTTCCTCGTCGATTTTCTCGGTCGGATTGAGCGTCACAAACACGTCCTTCGCGCCTTTAGGTAAATTTTGCAACAAGTTCACCCAATACGTTACGCACACGGAATCGTTCTCGCCCTTCTTTCCGATAGATTTGCAGTTCCAACTCGCCCACGCGCTTCGATTTTTTGGCATAAACTGCGGGTCGTCGTGTAACACGACCTCGTTCCTCGTCGTGCGAAAATTCGATAAAATCTCCAACTCTTTCTCCGTGGCGTTTTTGCCAATCATCGCCAACGCTTGGTGCGCGTGACAGGCAAAAATCACGTGGTCAAACTTCTCCTTCGTTTGCTCCCCGGTCGCCGCTTTCTTAGTTTCGGTCGTTTTCACTTTAATTCTCGATTTCGAAGCGTCGTCGAAATATCTGTGCACCGTGTGCACGTACCTCCCCGTCTTCACGCACCCGTCCGGCAACGCCTTCAAAACCGCCTCCACGTACGCCTTCGACCGGCCTTTCACCACCCTCCACACCGGTCGTTCAAAGATCTCCAACAAGTGGTGATTCGCCCAAAATGTAATCAGCGGTTTCAGAGGAAACCCGAGCGCGTCTTTATCGTTACAGCTCCAAATAGCCGCGCACATCGGCAACACGTAGTGGTCGCGGAAGTAATCCGAATACCCGTTTTCCCGCAAATATTCCCCCAACGTTTTCTTCTCCCAATATTCCTTCTTTGAGCCGCTCAACACGTCGTGTTTTACTTTCTTGAACTTAAGAATCTCCCGTATCATGTTCCAAAACTTTGGATTGATCAGGTTCCGTTTTTGCGCGAAGATCCCACTTAATCCTAAACTCCCCCACTCCGTCCTTTCGCTTTGTAACGAGAAACTCATGTCGCTTTGCTCGTGTTTCACGCGCAACTCCTCGAACAAACCGACCAAGTGTGGATACGTGGTCAAATTGAACACTTGAAATCCTAAATCAACGTCCAATTCTCCGGCGTGTTTTGACTTCTCCCGCGTCAACGCGTGCCCGCCGGCGGTGGGTTCGGACTCGTACACCGTGACCGCGAATGCGTTCGATTGGTGGAGCAGATAGGCGGCGGATAAACCGCTGATGCCGGCGCCAATCACGCAGACGGTTTGTTTCTTCTTTGAGCTTTCATTCTCGTTGTTAAAATCGTCGTTGTTGTTGCCGAGTGGTGATGATGCCATGACGATTTTGACGTTTTTGTCGTTTGTTCGTGGAACGACGAGTGCAACACGTAAATGTTCTTTTTCTGAGGTGTTGTTGTGGCGTTCGTACAATGCAGAGAATATGCGGTGCGGAGTAGTCCACGACGTAGAATAGTATAATTAAAAAATCAAACGACCGAGCGCAATGCGGACCGGCCTGCGGCACCACTGGCGGCTTGTGCGCCCATTTGCGCCCCTACCGTGCTGGCGTTGTGCCCACCAGCTCGGAAGCTCGTCCAGACGAGCCGCATGGAGACGACCGAGAGAACGGCGTCTAAAGCGAACAAACAAAACGCGACGGCGTAAAACGCGCCTAAAACTTTATCTTTGTTCAGAGCGGATTTGAGGACCATCATTCCAGCTAAGGACCACTGGTCGCCGGCGCCACCGGGTGGGGAGATGCACGCGTAGACCATGAAGGCCAAGTGGCCGAGGTACATGAGGAAGAACCAGCCGAATTTCAAACCCGAGTCGTTTTTCGCCGCCATGTACAGGCGACGGTACCAGATGAAGTACGCGCCGGGGACGCCGGCGAGAAAGTAGATGATGGCGACTAACCAAGAGACGACTCTGCCGTCGACGAAGAACGCGCCGGTGACGGCGCAGAGGTTCATGAATAACGCCAAAACTAAGCAGAGGTAAGAGTAGTAACACATCCGCACGGCTCTTTGGTGTTGGGAAGGAATTTCCGCGTCGATGTTGTGGTACGCGATCGCCCAGAATTTAAACGGCCAGTTGTTGACTTGTTGCCCTCCACTGCCACCGTTAGCGCGCATGGCGGCTTCTCTCGCGGCGAGCTCGCGTTCGCGTCGCGCGATATCCCCCTCGCGCTTTTCGAGTTCTTTCCTTTGCTGGGCTAAAGACTTATCTCCTCCTCCTCCAACGCCGCCACCGCTGCTACTACCAAACGCGCCAAACCCAAACCCACCTCCAAACAATCCACCCCCACCTCTTTTCTCTTGTTGTTGTTGTTGTTGTTGTTGTTGTTGCGGATTCGTCGTGGCGGCGTTATCGTAGGCGCCGCCGTACGCGCCAAACGTGTCCATCCCAGAATCTCTCGCGACCGCCCCTGTCGGCGCTTCGTACACGTCCGTTGCCGCTTTCTTACTGTTCTTATAACTGCTTTTTACTGCCGGTGGTGACGGCGCCGTGCTGCTCGATCCTCCTCCTCCTCCTCCTCCTGATGGTGGTGCAAACGGATTGGAAAACTCCGTGGAATCTTCGTCGTCGTCGTCGATGTGTACCGTCGTCGTCGTCGTTTCTTGCAAAGACCCGCCCCCGGCGTTCGACCCGCCCCACGCGCCGCCTCCTCCATCGCCGGTCTGTTGGAACGGATTTCCGTTATTGCTCATATTTCTTCACGACAGAAGAATATATAAAGAGAGAGAGAGAAGAGAGAGAATTTGAGATCCAAACGTCTCCTCTTCAACGGTCTTTCTTCAACAAATTGCTTCACGAATGTTTCAAAATCGCGCGCCACGAATCTCCTCTTCCCTTTGTCCTCCTCCTCAAAGAGACTCTCGTTTCGGTGAAGAAACGTGTGGTGGTTTTGTCGTGCGAACGCTTTCTTTTTCGCGCGTAAAGTGTCTTCTGTGTGTTTTGCGCGTTGTTATGAAGATCAAAGCGTCCTCTCCTTTCTTTCCTCTCTCCTTGAAAAAAAAAAGAAGAATATAAAAAAGTGTGTCGCAGAACGTGCTCGTCACAAAGTTGCTCTTTCTCTGCTCTTTTTTTTGGTCTGTCTGTGTGGGTTCTTGTGTTTTGATTTTTTCATTTTTCGGTCGTTGTTTTTTTTTCTCTCCCTTTTTTTTTCTCTCTCTCTCTCTCTCTCTCTCTCTGTTTTTTTATTTTCTTTTTTATATAAAAAAAAAAAAAGAAAAAAAAAAAAAAAGGAAAAAGAGAAAGAAAAAAAAAAAAAAAAAAAAAGGGAAAAAAAAAAAAACAACGACCGAAAAATGAAAAAATCAAAACACAAGAACCCACACAGACAG
>Ga0129327_10002638_pt1 | contig 10439 bp, 11 predicted proteins | sample CPBDNA_6_FD_111799 | JGI IMG/M metagenome (GOLD analysis project Ga0129327, IMG submission 111799) | Freshwater to marine salinity gradient microbial communities from Chesapeake Bay, USA - CPBay_Spr_31_0.8_DNA | ecosystem: Environmental > Aquatic > Marine > Coastal | place: USA: Chesapeake Bay...
AGTATAAGAAACTCCTATTATTTTTGCAAAAGTGTAATAAATCCTAAAGGAAAAGCGTCTGTGGGCGTCTGAAGTATGTTTAAATCAATGAAGTAGCATAATATTTTCACTTTTATGTAGCAGAAAAAACTTCAACTTCAATTTTTGAAAAATTCAATCAGTCAAAAATGTTTTTAACCCTTTTTTTCTTAAAAGATTAAAACATATCACAATTTTTTATTAGTTTTGCTTTTTAACCGCAAGGACCAAAAATATTTCGGAGATATATAAAGAGTTTCTGTGTCGCTTTCGCTGTTCAATTTCGAGCTGTTCCCGAATTTCCATTAAGAGGTCGCCTAGTAGCCCCCATTTTGTCACTTCCCGGTCACCGATCGTTCTTCTGCGTAGTTTACAGGGGCTTTTGTTCCAAATGTTTGCCCCACCCCGATTGTGTACGTAGATTGGGTAATCATGAGTAGACAGTAATATTTCTTTGAAAGGTGGCAGCATAAATTTGGCGCGAAGGACATTTTGCATGATACCAACCTTGTGTTTAAGCCACCGCTTGTCAATACGTTGTAGTAGTTTCACTCGGGTGGCCTGGTTTATGTATTTCCTTCCTTGAGAGTCGTACTTGCGTTCGCCGAATAGGCCCGGTTGTGAAAGTAGTTTGAGGTAAGACGGCCGACCGCCAAACTTTTTGGCCGATATTCCATCGGTTGGTCCATCTGGGCTGGTAAACTTTGACAGGAAGAAGTCATGAATGCTTTGTTCTGGTGGATGCAGTTCTTTTGACTCCCTAATCAGGTCATCAAAGGCCCGACCATAAAAACTTATTTTTTCTCGTTGGTAATGCCGCTCGGCGCTGTATGATCCCAGTGTAGCAAGATTTGACAACGCTGAGGACAACCCTTGGGGAAAATCGATGACAATCGCGTTTTCACCATAGGCGTAACCTTGCCGATAGTGAAGCATTTTTTTGATTCCTAAAATCAATCAATGTAGTTTTGTATTATAATGAAAACAAGCTTGAAAGCATTATTATTATTTTTTTTGCCAACTCTAGTACAACTTGTATATTTATTTTTATGACTTCTTTTAAAAATAGCAGGCCACCGACAACCAAGCCCTTGTATCGTGTGATAGAGAGACCGAACACAAACTGCATGCCACCACCACTACAAACATTCACGGCTGAGCAAAAGGCAGTGGCGACTGTTCCGCGGTGCTGTAAGTGCAAGTGTGCACTGACGGGCAAGTGGCGCTTCGTGGCTTCGTGTGTTCACGTGTGGTGTTCAGCCTGTACCGCTCATCTATGCAGCGGGTGTGGGGTTCCCTCTTGTTGTACCGATCTGGTCTGGGGCATGTACGAATCTCTCGGTTGCTGGAACGCGAACAGCTCTTCCGCGTGGTTATGTCGTTCCTGTTCGCTCCGACCAATTACAAAGAACTGTAACAAGTGTGGTTTGGTCTATGATAACTTTATTGTATTGGAAGAGTCCGCACCTAACGGATCTCAATAAGACTGCCGCCTCCCTATGATGATATATCGAACAACAAAAGAAGAAGAAGAAGGTGTGCCGACGTCAATTTCGGGAATTACCCTACGGACTAAAAACAAATATCGCTTTTTTCTGGTCACGCGCGATGGATTCTAAAATACTTTTGCGGCACCCCTGTGGCTTAAGCTTTGAAATCGATAGCCACGCCATTCTAAACGACGTGAAAGGAGAGTGGAGGGTGCTGGTGGCTAAAGGAGAAGGGATAATCTCAACCAGTATTGGACGCGACACGTTTTGGTTAATAGCTACCTGGTTAATGGATCACCAAATACCTATTTACTTACACTCTAGTCTAGAGGCTATTCGGTATTTCGTTACTGAGTTAGAGCGATTTCCTCACATCGTCTATATTTCGTCCTTAAATGTGGAGCTCCAGAATATGTTGGCGGGTATGAGACAGACACCGTCTAGGCTTACTATTCCGAGTTTTTCTACAACGCCTTTTATGGCTGGGACGACTTCGCCGTCTCCCTCGGCTGCCATACATCGACAGACTGAAACGAAACACGGGGGGGGCTTGACTTCGTCGGCTTCTGCCCGCCCTCCACCACATAGATCTAGTCAGGGAATAGCATTCGGTGCTTCTGGTCAAGGGATAACATTTGGCCCTACCGCAACCTCACCTTCTGCCAGGAGGCACGCTACGCCACGGTTTGGCGATCCGGGAATTCCGCTTGCGGCCCGTGGATCTCCACGTGTTGCCACATTGTTGGGAGCAAGCCCGGGCACTGGTCGTCCACTCTCGTCTCGAGCCAACAAACGACACCACACAGAGACGGGCTTTTTCGCCAGTGCCCCGGGATCTCGTAGCCTGGGCGGTGGAGTGGGCCTAGTAGCACAGCCCCGAGCCCCTTTGGTTGCGCTTCGTGCGTCTCCATCGTCTTTTTCGTCGCCGTCGTCGTTTGCCGTTACGGCCGCCACAGTTTCGCCTTCTATTTCTTCCCTTGGGGCTTCCTCCTCCTCCTCCTTGAGTACTACGGCGTTATCTTTTGGTCAGTCTCCCTCGGCTCGACCGCACGTGGTGCTAGACGGTGTCTCTTTTGGATCATCATCAAGCACCGGCAGCACCCCCGGTGACATGGATTGTTCAAAAGATTAAGTGATTGTTTGAAACGCGTACATACTACAACAACAACAAGTTACGGAGATGTGCGTATAATGCGACCAACATTACCAAAAATCCTTTGTCACTGCTTTTGTTTTTTGTTCTCAAGTAGTTGAGCCAGCATAGCATTATAAACTGCACTGGTAAATTCTTGGGCAGATGTATATGCTGTAGGAGATATTGAAGGTAAAATCTCAATCGCCACGCTATCTTCGGCTCCGGGTTGCCACTCCAGTGGCAACACGATTGGTATAACTGGTACATCCACTTTGTAAATCGCCCTGAATATCCCGGTTTTAAAAGGAGCCAACACAGGCGGTGAATCTCGGTTTCTATACAGTTTTGCGTGTGACCCCTCTGGGTACACGAGAAGCGTTGACTTGGAGTCTTTAACAGACCGTACAGCTCGTTCCATGTTCACATACTGCCCACTATTCCCGGTCGTGTTGACAAGAAACGTAGCATTCTTGTCTAATCTATTCAAGACAATTATTTTAGGGTTCCATTTAAATGAGGTTTCTGAGATAATTTTCATTTCTTGTGTGAGATACGGAGGAAGACTTCCTAGAGCAAACTGATCCGACCCCCACCAGCGTATATGCCAGGGGTGATTTATAACAGCCACGTAAGCCGTGTTGTGTAGCAGTCCATTTGTTTGATCATGATACTGAAGTGGGATGGCTTGTTTACCTGCCTTTAAAAATCCATCCCAGGGCTTATTTGACGATAGTGTCTGATATAAAACGGGAGGAGAGGTTTTTAAAAAAAAATAGACTTGTTGGTGAGATACGGAACATAAAAAACAACAGCCCATACCAACCAAATAGACCACTAATATAAAACCCAGTAGTATAATCAAGGGCCTGTTGGTCCAGGGCATGACGATACGGTTTATACTTTATTTAAAAGTAAAATTTACAGTATTTTTCAAACAAAATACAATTTAGCCATGTTTTTTAAGCCCCCTTGCCTTGAGGTAAGTAGGACCCAAAAGGACGATCAAAATACCCAAGTGCAGACTCGATGTCGTCATTAAGGGGTAGCAAACGAAAATAAAAAAAAAAAAAATTTTTTTTTTTTTTCCCCCCCGGTTCTGGGCCTAAGAAAATTCCCGTCTGGCTTCAAACACAATCACAAGAAGAAAGTTCGCTCAACCCAAGATGCCCCTGTGTTTTGTACTCTTTCGAAAACACCCCGCACTGCTTGTCCCGCTAAACAACACCAAGACCAAGACTGTTTACTATTTCCAACATTCCCATCAAGAGGAGCTGCAACTGCAACTGGGCAACCACGCTCACACGCTGGATGAAGACGACGCTATGTCCTCTGCCGCGTCCAGTTCCAACTCGGCCTCCTCCACTACAACTTCCCGCAAGAAGCGTCGCCGTTCAAGCCAAACACAAGAGTCTCCTCTCTGTGTGACGGTGCGGTATGTCGTGCCGATCAATGAACAAGATGAGGGAAAGGAGATTCGTGAATTACAACAATACCACAACAAAACGCTGCTCGAGATCGAAACAGCCTTGAAAAACGCCAAGCTCGCTCAAACCTACCTGGAGGAAGATGAGAACTCCAGCAATGATGATATTACAGCCGTTGCTCTTGAATGCCGCTCGTTACGGGTTGAGCTGCGGAAACGCCGGGACAAAGAGACCCTGGAATACAAGAGGAAAACCACGACCAAGTCGTTTGTGGTTCCAGCTGGAGTGCCGACCGAGTTGGTGGGGGCGCCGGGAAAACCGATCATCTTCTTGTCTTCGGAGCATCGCACAGCGGTGCAAACGAGCTCGGATGAAGTGACCACATCTTCTGTCCAAGTCCCTTTATACAGCCCAACTTCGCCTAGCTGTAACCCAACTTCGCCTAGCTACGGACCACGTTCATCTGGCTACAGCCCATCGTCACCTAACTACAGGGGGGATTTACCTAGTTACAGCCCAGTTTCACCCAACTACGGGCCATATGACGGATTTGAATTATAATTGCTCGACTTAGAATATACGGTTGCATCTCACTAGTGTCGTTTTTGACCAAGCATAGGTTTAAAATAAAACGAAAATAAAAGCATGTAAATCTGATTACGGTTGTGAACGTTACACCATTTTCATTGATACGTTTAAGCATGTGCTCGTTTATTCTCATGTATTTGATAGATCATTGCAGCATAGACCGAATCAACAAACTCTTGACACGACGGGTGTGACCGTGGATACACAGGGGGTAAAATTTCGATTTTTAACGTCGAGTTATTGGTTTTGGGTTGCCACTCGAGTGGCAACACAACGGGTATAACCGGTATATCTAATTTGTAGATGGCCCTAAAGATGCCGGTTTTAAACGGAGCCAGTGTGGGCGGTGAGTCCCGGTGTCCATATAATAGTGAGTGAGATCCTTCTGGGTAGACAAGAAGAGTGGTGTTGGACTCTTTGACCAACCGCACAGCGTGTTCCATTTTAGCATACTGCCCGCTCCCCTTGCTATCCACAAAAATTACTCGGTCTTTTTGTAGTTTCTTTAAAACCATGGTGCGGGGATTCTTCCAAGACCCTGTTGACGATATAATTCTCATGGACTTGGTCAGATAGTGGGGCAGGCTCCCGAGGGCTAGTTGATCTGCAAGCCACCAACGAGCACACCAAGGGTGGTTTACCACTACTGCTTTGGCGGTGTTATGTAACTTTCCGCCCGTGTGATCCCGGTACTGTAACGGAGTTGCGCTTTTTGCCGACTCTAAAAACGAATCCCAGGGCGTGTTTGATGACAGGGTTTTATATACAACAGGGGTCCCCGTTGAGAGTAAAAAATATACTTTTGGTTGTGAGCAGTAAAAAACCAAGCGTACAATATATACTATTAGAATCGAAAATAGTAGTATCTTTACCAATAGAGACGCGGTAAATCGTTGAGTTGTTGCCATGAGTTACAAAAGAAGACTTTATTGTACTCAAAAAGAAAATTTAATAGGGGTGGAGGTTCACATAAGATGTAGACTAACTGATTTTACAAACAAAACAAAACTTTATACGGCATATTTTAACTCTTTAATAAAGCAGTTTGAGAAGTCTGTCCCGATTTTGTTTACTATCCATATTAGCTCTATTAACATTTAAAAATTGCGCTCCTTTAGCAGATTGCATATTAATCTTTTTTTCAAAATTTTGACGCAGTGAAGTATATCCGGGCCATAGTACTATGGCGTTGTCGTCGATAGCAACATGAAGCGCATACTCTACAAACAAGAGCCCTCTAGATGAACGAAACTTTTGGCGTGCGGTTTGTTGTATAATGTCAAATGGAATCTCGCCGAAAGCCCGGCGCAGCATAGACTTGGTTAACCCGATGGGCCGATGATCTCGAATGTAAAACATCTGTGTTTTACGATGACTGTGTACTGTTCGATAAACTTGTTCGGTATGGACCCTGCTAGAATTATGTAGTATGGTCGAGTTCCACTTACCTAAGTGATGCCCCAGCCAGCCGGCCAGCCGGAAGCTGCGCCCATAGCGCGTTTGTAAGCCCGACATGATAGGCACGTACTGCGTCGTTTTTTGAGGAGGAATAGTGATGTTCCCGAAGAAGTGGTGAGGTTTGACTAAGCGGAGAACATAAAAGTCATCGTTAAATAAGATAAAATGATCTGACAGAGACGAAATACGATGCATAAACATCTCTATCACACTCGAGTTGAACGTCGGGAGATATTCGGATGGAATGTACTCGTCGTGATAGACGTAGCGAATCTTGGCTCGATGCTCGGGCGGCAGCTGTTCTAGAAGTTCTTGTGGTAGCTGTTGGGGTCGCATCACGACCACCACAAGGTGCCGTAGAAAGGGCATGTTCTTGAGCAACAAGGGCACACATTGCATGACTTCAAAGTGAGCCCACGGCGAATTCGGTAGGCGCTGGTCGTCGTGGAGATTGGGTGCGCGAAGGAGTCCTTGATGTTTCCGTTTTTCGGCTTTCCAATTCGGGTCGCGGGTATCCACCCACGGCAACAATGCATCGATCGGGTGGTCTTGCTTGATTTGGAAGTGAACTTCGCCCGTCATGCTTCGAGGATACTGAAGTTGAAAATCAAAGCATAAAAAAACAGAGACTAACACAATACCAACAACAAGCGCGATCGTAAACCCATACATAGATGCAATAAAAAGTCGAGTATTTTAATAAACCTAATTTTTTTTTTTATCAATAATAGAATTAATTTTCCACGCAAGCGGCTCTATTGTATCATGGCCTTTAATTGGTCCCTAGCAGACCACTTGCTACCAGCTAATCGCCCGGCATCTTGAACCGCCCTCAACTCTTTCACAAGTTTTGCATCAGTCATAGTCATGTCTTCTTCTTCTCCCATTGCAAGAGCACGCTCATAAGCTGCTTTTATTTCCCTAGTATAAGCGTCCGCTAATGTAACTTGGGTTTCTATATTATCTTTTTCTAAATTTTCGATAGATGTCTTTAAAGTACGTAAAGCGGCAGCCATAAAATTTGTATGCTCCGTAAGCAGGCTCTCAAAACTCCTCATATGTTTTTTGTTTTTTCTCCTTGCTCGCAAAACCGTAGTGGGCTGCCCCCTCTGTTGCTTTTTCCAAACGCCGCTTGACTTCTTTTGATTTGGGGTCTTTCGAAATCCGCCTGGTGTATTGCTCTGAAATGGGGGGGCTACCCGAGCCCGAGCTCTGTCGGTACCCCCCATATTGCCACGGTCACTTGATAAAGAAGAATGCCTCAACAACGAGGATGACGAGGATGACGAAGACGAAGACGACGAATATGGTCGAACAGGAGATCTTGCTCGAGGCGACGCCTCGCCTTCTTCATATTCATATTCACGGTCATATTCATCGTCTTCGTCTTCGTCTTCATCCTCGTCCATAGCTTGAGTGGGTTGGGTTTTTTGGTCTGAATTTATCCCCCATTGGTCAAAGAGGGAAGTGGTCGATAAAGAGGATGCTGGACGGAATTCCGTATCACTCCTTAAATCTGCGCCATTCGATGATCTCTGGATTCTTCGTCCTAGGTCAAAAACTTCTGACCCTGAACTTTCATCATTCTCTGATTGTGTACTTGCATCCGATCTTGTTGCAATTGGTGAATCCGTTTTTCCTTTTCTTGAATCCGTTTTTCCTTTTCTTGAATCCGTTTTTCCTTTTCTTGAATCCGTTTTTCCTTTTCTTGAATCCGTTTTTCCTTTTCTTGAATCCGTTTTTCTTTTATTTGGTTTCGCTTTTCTTTTTACTTTTTTTTTCGGTGGACCTGTCTGCTGAAGCATTTTCAACTGATCATTTATTTTTTGTTGCTGTTTTTTGTTTTCTTGGTCTGCTGATACTTCATAAGGATCTCTATCTTTTTGGGATAATTCATCCCACCTTTTGAGGAATATCTTACGAAAAACAAAGTATCCATTGCGGGGTGCCTGTTTTGCCTTTTTATCAGCTTCGACTATATTATTGGGGTCTTCTTGTATCCTTTTTCGTCTCTTTTCTTCTTTTTTTTTATGCTCATCTGTAGCCATGGCAAAGTAGTTTTTTTTTATGGTATCTGGTACACGTCCCCACATAGTTTTCAAGTATATATTTTGGCCATTTGTCGTGCGAACGCGTTTGACTGACATTATAATAACCCTAGAATATCGAGTGCTCTGTCGAGTACTATGTTTATATATATATGTTTTTTTTTAAAAAAAAAGAGATTTGTTGTGAATATGAATTTTATCTGTTTTATTCAACGAATAAGACGTGTCAATTTGAGTGGAGAATGATGTAACAAAAAAACAAAAACAAAAAATAGGAACATTTAATCTACGAGCATATTTTAAAAGTAATACTATATGAACAGATGATAACATATCAAAAAGAGAACGACGCCCCCTCTGCCCCCCCCCCGTGTTGCGCTTACCTAAACAGTCCCCCACACTGGGGGCATGGGACTGACTGGGTTCGGGACAGACGAGAGATGGGGGTATCGACCCGTATTTTCGTTTAGGGATTCCAAAAGCGCATTTATATTTGAGTATTCCTCGTTTGATTCTTCTGTTTCCATCGAGGAGTCACTATTCTCAGACACTTCGACGGGTTCTAACTCGCTTGAGGAGACGGATACGGGAAGTTCGGTATTAGAAGTGTCCCAGCAAATGGGGAAACGGCTAACTCTAGGAGTGTCGTTAATACGGCGCTTAACTTTATCAATGTTCACATTTGGCCCCTCATGTTCGTATCCTATTTCGTAATAATTACGTAAGTAGTATCCTACTCTTATGAATTCACATTCATTAAATTCACACTTGAAATATACAACCGTAACATCGAAAAGATCATCAATTTTGATTGTATTATGGTCGGGAGGTTTACCATCTAACAGGAACTTATTTCTTCCAATGCCCACACCCCCAACTATAACTTCGCTCAATGTCTGATCTTTATTTTCGTCTTCGGCATCAATTACGTAGACCAGTGTCCACTTCAGTTCATCCAACTTGAGATCAGATGTAAAAGTTACAAGAAATTGAAAGTTGGTTTTGAACGCGGCGGGATTGTTAAGAACTTTTACATCAATGATATCCACCGGTGCAGCCATATTCATGCCAGGGGCGTCAAATAAATTTTTTTTTTAAAAAAAGAACGAGGCTCGGGGAAGCTAGAGTACCAACTCTTCTCTGTCTGTCTTTTTTTTTATTTAAGGAAACAAATTAATAAAAAAATAAGAATCAATTATCGTACTCAAGGTTGATCGAGGTCACCCCCGTAAAGCTTCGTTTTTAGACAATACCTACCAACCAGCGTATATAGAAGTACTATATGTATGGACAGATGATAATAAAAAAAAAGGCAGCGAAGCTTTCTCGGCGTTGTGTTTACCCAAACAGCTCCACACTGGGCCCATGGGACTGAGTTCGGGACAAACGAGAGATGGTGCTTAGTTGGCGCCGTAAAGGGATACTTTGTAAAACAGGGCTAGACGGCGGTGTAAGCTCCAGCGGCGGTGCGTGCATCACGTTACAAGGCGACAGCATAGACAACACATTGGGGGAGATTTTTGGGGTCGGCGGAAGTTCGACGGGGGTATAGACGGGTGAAAATACGGGGAAACTGTTGAGGTACTGCGGATTGAAGCATTTGGGGTGGATCACTGGTTTAACTTTGTTGTGGCGTTTAAAGAAGTCGATTTCTTCCATATGTGCTTGGTGTTGGCGTGAAGCGAGCCGTTGAAGACGAAGTTGGTCGGCCGGGTTTTGAATGATGCCACGAATGCTCGACATAATGGCAGTCCTTTGGAGCGCCCACGAGCACGGTGTACACATCCGTTGGTCAGAGTGAACATGGTCTCGCAAGAACGCGTGCGGACGAATATGGATCGGTCCCCGACAAAACCCACACATGGCGTCGGAAGAAACGCGCAAGCTGTCTACGTGTTTGCTATCAGCCTTGATTTTTGCCTTCGCTTCGGCTTCGATCTTTGCCACCAACGTGGGTGTAGAAGGGCGCGTAGGATAGTCGTCGTCTTCGATTGGGCTGCTCGGGGATCCACTGCTTCTTTCCGTGGACGTTTCATTGGCTTCAAAGATAGAATCGGAAATACCAAGCGGGGCGACACAGGGCTTTTTCACTTTGTGTAGAGATTTGTTTGCAGCATCATCGGAACCGGGAAAAGCACGTTTCAGCATTTGTACGTTGTACTTACGACCTACACCACACCGCGCACGATGATATTAGACAACGGGGCAATGCAGATCTCTTTCTATGTGTGTGTGTATGTGTGTGGTGTGTGTGTATGTGTATGGTGTGTGTGTATGG
>Ga0129327_10002640_pt1 | contig 10437 bp, 8 predicted proteins | sample CPBDNA_6_FD_111799 | JGI IMG/M metagenome (GOLD analysis project Ga0129327, IMG submission 111799) | Freshwater to marine salinity gradient microbial communities from Chesapeake Bay, USA - CPBay_Spr_31_0.8_DNA | ecosystem: Environmental > Aquatic > Marine > Coastal | place: USA: Chesapeake Bay...
AGGAAGCGCTGCTTTCTGTTTAGGGTTGTATAGAGATTTTCTACCTTTTTTTCTTTGTTTTTCGTAATTTAATTTTAAACATTTGTTACAAAAAGTTCGTTACAAGAAGAAAAGAATAAAGACGAAGACTCCCGTTACATATGAAGATGCTCGAAGAGAAGCTGGAGCGAACGCTGAAGCTTCTCGACGAGGACGAGAAAGGAGGAGAAGACAAAGAGGAATCCAGGAGCAGCAGCAGCAGCGGCGATAACGAGAACGAGAACGAGAACAAAGCGTCGCCGACGTCGCCGTTTGACTTGGAGTCTTCGTACGATGATTTCCTCCTCAAACCTGAATCCGACGAAGGTTCGGTGGAATATAAACGGCACCTGGTGAACCCATCGGCGAGAAATTTCGAGAAGCTGACGACGCAACTGTTGTGGCGATTGAACGAAGGAGGCGGGGAGTGTTTGTACGAAATTGGAGTGGACGACGATGGGTTCGTTCGAGGAATCAGCGAGGAGGAGATGAAATTCTCCGTGGAGACGTTAGAGAAAATGGCGAAACAGTTATCGGCGAAAGTTTCCGAGGCGTTCGAGAGGAAGACGAGCGAGAAAGAGCGCTTCGCAAAGTGCGCGTTGGTGAGGAAAATCTTTCCGAAAGAGGCGAATCATTTAGAGTTACGGATAACGACGGTTGGAAACGTCGATTCCGGGAAATCAACTCTCCTAGGCGTGTTGACGAAGGGCGTGTTGGATAACGGGAGAGGGAGCGCGAGAGCGAACGTGTTTCGACACAAACACGAGATGGAAACCGGGAGAACGAGCTCGATTTCGACGCAAATCATGGGATTCACGCCGGACGGGAAAGTTGCGAACTATCAAGACGAGAGAACGAGGGAAACACACTCGTTGAGATGGTCGGAGATTGTCGAGAAATCGAGCAAGGTCATTAGCTTCTCCGATTTGTGCGGTCACGAGCGTTATTTGAAGACGACGTTGTGCGGCTTAACCTCGGTGTGTCCCGATTACGCCATGTTAGTCGTCGACTCGAACAGAGGCGGTGTCGTAGGCATGTTGAAAGAACATCTAGGTATTGTTCTAGGTTTGAAGATTCCGTTCCTCGTGTGCGTGACGAAAATCGACATGTGCGCCGACCATTTATTACAGTCGACCATGGAGAGTGTTTTGCGATTGCTAAAGCGACCCGGGGTACACAAGAAACCAATTATAGTCCGAGAGAGAAATGATGTCTCGACGTGCATAAAGACCATGGCTGGCGATTCGGACGTCACGCCCATCTTTCAAGTATCGTGCGTAGAAAACACAAATTTGGATTTATTGCGATTATTATTAAACCATCTACCGTCTCGGCGACAGTTCGACGTGCAAAAGAAAAAGACACAAAACGGAGAAGAAGAAGAAGAATTAGAGGAAACGACGAATAAACACGGGAAAGACGAGTGTGGTGCACTGGTGCATCTAGATGATGCGTTCACGGTAAACGGTGTAGGTACAGTAGTCTCCGGAGTCGTAACTAAAGGGTCAATTTCGACGAATCAACAACTTCTTCTCGGACCAGATTCTCTCGGCCACTTCAAAGAGGTTGTCGTCAAATCGACAATGACCCATCGAACGTCCGTCCTTAAAGCTGTGTGTGGCCAATCCGCAAGTTTTGCGATAAAAGCTAAAAACAGCAAAGAACCCGTGCACAAAGCGGACGTGCGCAAAGGCATGGCGATGATTTGCAAATCCTTGCATCCTCGCGCGACGTGGAGTTTCGAAGCCGAGATTTTAATATTCGTCTCTCCGACGACGTTAACCGTCGGTTACGCCCCCGTCTTACACTGCATGTCCGTTCGACAGTGCGCCCGGATATGTAAAATCGAAGGCAAAGATGTCTTACGCGCCGGCGACCGCGCTAAAGTCGTCTTTCAATGGCTCTATCGCCCGGAGTTTGTCGAGGAAGGCTTCCGAGTTATATTTCGAGAGGGAAGAACGAGAGGGTTAGGGAGCATTACCAAAGTCTCCTTCGACGGTGATAAGCAAAAATCGTGGCCGGACAGTCGAAAACAGCTACACGGGACGAACATGGAGGCGATGATGAATACCGCAACCGCCACAAAGAGCGCGGGATAAATGTAACTCAAAACCAATCATTTTCCTCTTTTTCATCTGTCTTTTCACTCAGACAAAGTCAAGCCAAACCCACACAAAACACAACGACAACAAACAAGTTTGTTTTACTAATGGACGAGTTTTTCAAACCAGACGCGTCTCCCGCGTCTACGCCGCCTCCGCCACAGCCCGATCAATCGAACGATTTCTTCGCCGCAGGTACCTTTTATGCTTCTTTTGCCCACCGTTGTTCGCGTATATATTCGTTTCCAATTCAATTTTTTATTCTCCCATCATCATCGCTGAATTTTCCTCTCGTTTACTTACCACGAGTATTCATCTCTTTCTCTCTTTCGATGATGCGCACATAGGCGAAACGGACGGGTTCGTTTCCGCGGGAATGCAATCGATGCCGAGCAACGAAGACTTTACGCGAGGAGAAAATACCAACACCGGCACGCCTCCTCCAAAGAACGAATCGAGCGAAAGTTTCCAACCGCAACAACAACAAAACCAAGAGCAAATGGAACGAGAGATGTCGCACGCGAGCATTCACTCCTCGCATTCGGTCCATTCCACTGGACAAGGCTCTGATTTTAACGACGCCGGTAATACTACTAACGCGATGAATGAGTTCGTTTCCGCTCCCGCCGCTCCGTTGGACGAGGGCGACTTTGGTGCGATGCAACAAGGTCCGAGTAGCGAAAGCGTGGACGCGATGGGCACGAGTACCAACAGTCTCGAGAATTCGTCCATGCAACAACAATCGCCGTTGGAGAACGTAGCCGAGCTCGGGGGATTGTCTTCCGCGATTCCAACGCCAGCGCCAACGCCACCGCCGCCGGCGAGAGACCTCCGAAAAGAATATTTAGCGAAAATACGCGAAGAGCTCGAACAGAAAAGCAAACTCGAACGCGAAGAGATAGACACGATCAAAGAAGAAGCGGTAGCCGAACTCGAGTTGATGCGCAATCAGAGGAAGAAAATGATCGACGCTAACGTGGCGAAAAATAGGTCGGAACAAGACTCCATGACCGAAGTCATGGCGACGGAAACCGGATGGGAAGCGGTTGCCTCTTTGATCTCCGAGGAGAACTTCTGCCCGGTCGAGGACGGCCAACGACCGTCGACGGATTTAGGAAAGATGAGAGGGTTGATTAAGACTTTAAAGTATAAGAAGCCTCAAACGGCGTAAACCCGAAAACAAAGCGTTGTAATAATTTCGTCTGAGACGTCACAAATTTGTATCTAAACACGCAAAAATTTTCTCTGCCTCGAGTCGTAATTCACAGAAACCAAATGCGGCAACGCGGGCGAGGTTTCCTCCTCTCTGCCTCGAGCGTTCTAAACGTTTGTTCTTGGGTGGTTTTTCTCGCCTTTCTCGCGTCGATTTTTGCCGCAGACGGCGCGTTATCTTCTTCTTCTTCTTCTTCGGGAGTTTTGCCCCCCGGGGAAGGAGGAAAAGACGAGAATGCGAAACAACTGAACAACGCGTTGGAGAAGATGAAACCATCCTCCGCCACGCACACGGGCGACGGACTGCCGACGTTACCGCCGTACGAAAATCCGAGAACTGGGGAACGAACAGTTTTGCTTCACCCGGCGACGATTTTGAACGGCAAACACGTCGGTTTTAGCAAGAAACGAATTTTGGAAGAGATTGGAAGGAAAGAGATGGAAAAAAACCAGTTTTTCGGGCAAAAGTTAGCGAGCGAAGGATTCGATTCTGTGAGCATTTTTGGAGCAGAGAATGCGATGAAACCGATCGAGTTTAACGACGACGAAGAGGAAGGGAATGCGAAAGCGAAAAAACGGTTCACGTTGCTCGAGTTTGTGACCGCCGCCGCCGCGAAGAAGAAGAGGGCGACGGAAGGACGAGACGCCGTTGAAGACGCCGCGAAGACGAAGGAAGAAATATCTTTCTTGATTGACGAAGAAGAAGAGGATGATATTTTAGGTGGTCGCAGAGTGGCCGTGTTCAACGTGGATATGAGCTCAGACGTCGGGAAGTATTTCGAGAACACCGGGATGCTTGCGAAAATCAAAGGACTCGTCGAGTCGCAGAAAAAGAGTAGGAAAAAAATAGACGCGATTCGCATGTCCGTGAATGAAATGGTACAAATGATGAAGAAATCATTGCTGGACGATCAAGTGAGCGAACAAGAGAGGGCAACGTACGACCACATGACGTTCTTGACCGCTGGTTCTGGCGACGAGAGTGATAAACAGTTTCGAGATGAAGACGCGAGAGATCATCGAAGGAATCGAGGGAGAAAAATAGCGTCCATGGAGGAGATTAAAAAATCAAATAGAGATAACAACTATTTTAAGTCAGGTCAAGGAAGGCAAAGCGTCCGCGCGGAGTTTTATAACTCGATGGAATCGCACGTTGAATTAGCGTGGTTAGATTTTGACGGCAAGGAAGTCAAATACGCGGATTTAGCGCCCGGGGCGAGCACGACGTTGAGCACGTTTACGAAACACAAATGGTTGGCAAAGAACTACATCGGCGACCCGATTTGTTTTTTTATCGTAGACGACCGATACCCGACGCTAAAGAAACAGTATTTTGAGATTAGTGAAGATGAGCACGAGGAGGTGACGTTTGTGATTGAGGAAGAGGAGGAGGAATCTTCGGAAGCGTACATCAAGAGGAAAGAGTTGAATCGAAAACTTTCCCTGGCGAACAACGCTCAAACTGGCGACGAGTTAACTCAGGAAGAAAAGGAGGAGCTGCTAAGAGTCGCGAGAGAGCACATTCACCAAATTCTTACGAACGAGAAGAGCGAAGATGTAAACATCGAGGTGGAATCGGTGCACGTCTTTGAATCGAGGCAAGATATCGTCGACTTTTTCGAGAAGCGCTCGGCGGATAAATCGACGGCATCGAACAAAGGAGAAGAAGAGGATCCAAACGTCGTGTGGCTTTCCGAAGAACAATTTTACGAGCTCGGAATGCCGGATAATGCGAAAATCAAACCGCCGCTCGACGTCGTCGACGCGCTCGTCGAAGAAGAGCTCATCGAGGAAGACGCGGTGCGAGACGTTTTGAGAGAAAAGACCGGAGAGAACCGAGCGAGAGAAGAAGAAGAAAAAGATAACGAAGAAGGACAAGACGTCAAAAAAGAGGAGCTGTAGCAGTACTAGCCGCGCGCGCGCGCGTACGACGAAGACTAAAACTGTAGAGCTCGATCGAGCTTTCGGCGACCGTCGTCTGCGTGAAGTTGTAACACTAAGAAGACTTGTACAAAGAAAGAATTCACCACTTTTCATCTCACGTGCTACTCTTTTGCAATGCGCACCAAACGGTGACTGACGCGAGAAAGAAAGCGCATTACCGCTGAATCGAATGCCGTCTCCTTCTCTTTTCACCTGCGACGAGTCGAGTTTGTACGGTTCCGACATCGAAAAGCACGTAAAAGTCGGAAGTGGAAATTCTCCAACTGTCACACAAGTAAACTACTTTCGCAATCGAACGGATGATGATGATGATGATGATGATGATGACTCGATCGCGCTCGTCTCGATCGTGGCGAACGAACCGTTGCGAGTGAGTACAACGAGTGCGGATTTGAAGACTGGGACGACCAAATTTACCGTATCGAAAGTGCCCTCGTCAAGAAAAATTGCTTGCATATTTACTCCCGAAAAGGAAGGAGAAAGCGCTTCTTCCTCGCTTTCCGAAAGCGCGAAGAAGTACGTCACGGAATGCATTTTCAAGCAGTTCAGCGAGGACAACGAAAAATTGTTCAGAATCGATGGCACGTGCGAGATTTTCTGTCCTATGAATGGGACGAATACTGGATGGCATCGCGACGGGTTCCAACGCGGATGTTACGTCGGCCACGCGTTGTGCGAAGAGGAGCGAGAGGATACCGCCGTCGCCGATGATGTCTGTGCTGCTGATGATGCAGCCGCGTGGTTTGAATTTGCGCTGATTAAAAAAGAAGACACAAAAGGAGAGAGCGACGCGACGCCGTCGATTGACTTTTGCGACTCGGAACATCTTCTCGTCCAACCGTCCAACTTTGTCGCCTTCGCGGCTCGCAACGCCGTCTCCATTTTCGAAGATTCTAAAATTTTCCATCGATCGCCTCGAATCAAGTCGTGTTGGGACGCCATGGAACGCGGTCGGAGAAAAATAGCTCGATTTGATTTCGTCGGCCGAGACGCAGAAAATAACGTGGTACTTTGGAAAATGAAGAAGAAGCTTAAGGAGAAGGAAAAAGCCCTCCCTCGATCTTCGTCTTCGTCTTCATCGTCACCGGGTTTGCGCCAGCGCCGCTTCGCGTTGGGACGACGTCTTCTTCTTCTCCGCCAAAGCAGAGAAAAATTGGACAACCATAAAGAAGACGAAGAAGAAATAGACGTCGACGACTTCGCCCGGTACGTGAACGACGCGTCCTCTAGACCTAGATACTAATAGTAAAAATGCCTTCTCTTGCGCTCGCTGTATGTAACACACAAAATGTCCCTTGTTTTGGATAACGACAATTTATTAAGAAAATCAGTCTTCACTTTCGCACACGATACACCCACCCCCTTTATCATCAGATCACACATAACACGCTCGAATAGTAATCATACTACGGTAGTCGCGTTATTCTTCTTTGATCGTCTTCGTTTTCTTCTTACCATCGAGAGTAGTAGTAAACAAAGATTCCACGTCAGCAAGCGGAAACTCTTTTTCCCAACAACCAACCGTATCTTCAATAATGTCGGACGCGTTGAACGTGATGAAACGCGCTCGCGAGAACGAGTATTTCATCAAAGAGCAAGAGCGAGAAATCGCGGAGTATATTTTGAAACTGAAAACTGAAGGGAGGTACGAGGAAGCGATGCGACGCGCGTCTTCTTCTTTGTCTTCTTCTTCTAGTGGTAGTGGTGCCTTACCGCAAGTGTTGGCGCACTCGGTGCGGTTGTTCGACAAAAAATTTACGATGAAGGAAGAGGTGAATTCGAAAAAGCTGGATCGAGATTTTATCAAGAAGCATTCGATTTCGGGAGCGTGCACGGGGAATCCGGTGTTTATTGGACACGCGACGCTCGGTTCGCGAGTGTCTTTGGGGAAGTCCAAATGGAGCGGTTCGACGCAGGCGGTGGAAGGGACTTCGATTTTCTCGGTGCACAAGGCGATGGAGTTGATGGAGTCGGCGCCGGAAAGGTTTAACGGCGTCGAGAGTCGAGCGGCGAAGCACATGCGAGATGAAACGTTCGTTATGATTGGAAAGAAGAAAGTGAAGTTATTGCCGGATCCGACGCCGGGAAGAGCGTTGGCGTGGGGCGGGACGTTGGCTCTTTGGGGCACCGGCGCCGTCGTGTTGACCTCGTGCAAGTTCCTCGGGATTAATAGTTTACAAGACGTCAACGACGTGATGAAGCGCACTTTGGACCCGTTGGCAAAACGGGTCAAGGATACGTTCACGCCGTTGCGAACAAACTTTGAAAAGACGGAGTGGTTTGAACAGTCACAAAACGCCGATAAGTTTTCCGGGTCTCACTTTGCGATGGATTTGAAGAGAAAGTTTGCCATTTAAAATACGAACTTTTGAAGTCGAGCGAAACGTGTACACAAATAAGAAGAAGAAGGAGAAGAAGTGAGAGAGAGATCTGTTTGATGATGTTGAAATACTGAATTGAAATTCTAAATACTTACTTACTATTCGTCGATGCCTTCTACGTCTAACACTCTTAAACCAGTCATCGTTTGCCTCGCGCCGTTCCATCGTCTCGAATACTTTCTCCTTCTCTTTTTAAATATAATCGTCTTCTCGTCTCGCAAAACCTCTTCCACTAAGCACGTCACCCGCGCGTTCTCCACCACCGGTCTCCCCACAATCGTCTTCGTTTTGCTCCCGACCATCAACACTCTCGGCAGTTCCACCACGTCGTTCACGTGCGCGCCGTGGAGCTTTTCTACGAAGAACAAATCATCCGGAGATACTTTGTGCTGATGCGACCCGATCGAGACGACCGCGAAGACGTTCTTCATGCTAATTTTCACTTTCGTTTCTCCATCAGGTTGCTGATGCTCCTCGTCGCTTCCGTTTTGATTTCTCGAATTCCGGTCTAAAACCACGTAGCTTTCCGGGACTAACACTTGGTCCGGTTTTAAGCCGCCCTCGGTGCCGAGAGATTTCGAGTACTCGCGTTTAAAACTGCTTTTCATCATCGAAAAACGATGCGTATCATTCTTTGTCTGCGAATGAATCCTCGACGAGGACGACGACGACGAAGCGTGGTCCATCACCGCGCGTGGGACGACAAAACCGCCGGTGATATCGAGAGAGGACATCCGATCGAAGATGGATTTCCCCGGGGAAAGAAGACGCCGACTTCGGAGTAAAGCGTTCATTTTTCGTCTGAATCGTCGTCGCGAGTACGACTACTACTGTTAGAGTATTCTCGTTCTGGTCGAGCGTGGTGAATATCGACTCTTTTCGTCCTTTGGCCGCAGTCGCGCAAAAGCGGAGAGGGGAGTTAAAGTTGTGAGGATGAGTTGACACACGGGTGAAAGTTTTGAGAAGAAGAAGACCAAGCGGATGGAGTGTACCGAGGAAGATCCCCCAGGGGCGAAAGGGTCACAATTTTAATCGACACTATAACTGCTATCAAAACTACAACTACGCGTAATACATCTACATACGACCACCTTCGAAGGCGGTGGCTAACTTTTTCAACTCAGAATCTAAGGCGTCTATGTCGCGAGCGAGCGCGTCGGCGCCCGGGAGCGCAAAGGATTCAGAGGACGAGGACGCAAAGGCGGTCGCGGCGCCGGCTCGGCTCGGCGCGACGAAGTCGTTCTCGAAGAGAAACTCGTCACGAGTGGTTGGTTTTGCGGAGAAAAAGGAGAGGTTTTCTTCTCTGGTGATGTACTCTTTGCTCGGGTTTGTCGCGGCTTCTAACGCGCGCAAAAGACGTTTTCGTTCGTCTTCGAGTTGCGTGATTTTCGTTTTCGCTTCTCTCGCGGCGTCTGCTTGTCGCTGAAAAAGAGCGCGCTCGTCGTCGTCGTCGTCTGAATCGTCGTCCTTTCTTCGCGCGTGATGATGCGTGTCTTCCACGCCGCTTCCTTCCACGTACTCTTTGAATCCAGCATCACCAGCACTCACCGCAATCTCCGTCAATCTCGCCAGCTCCGCCACCACGCTCCCGAGAACGGAACCGCCCTGGTTCCTCTCGTCCTTCGCCAGCGGCGCGTGCGCTCTCAAACAATCCATCGCGTACCGCAACGCTCTCCCACACCTCGCTCGCTCTCCTCTCGAAATCCTTTCCCTTTCCTCCAACGTTTTCCTCAAACTATTCAACGCGTCCCGATCTCTTTTTCGACTCTCTTTGCTCTCGTTTTGTAACGCTCGATGCGATATCAAAGCGTCTTTCAAAGCGCGTTCGCTCCGCGATAAAGTTTCCGTCGTCTCTTCCAATTCAGTTTCCAACGAATTCGCGCGGGCTAAAGATTTACGCAAAGACTCTCGCAACTGCGCGTTTTCCAACGCGTACGCTCGCAATAACAACTGTTTCTTTTCCGACGTTGACGACGTAGACGAATACGTATTCTTTGTCTTCGTCTTCTCTTCCTCCTCTTCCTCCTCTTTCTTTTTCTCTCTCGTGTTGTGTAAAAGCAAAGCTTTTCGCTGCTTCTCCGCCGCGCGTCGAGCCAAAGACCTCGTTTTCGTCGTCGTCCTCGTCGCTTCTGTCTCTTCTTCTTCTTGGATGTCCTCGTCCTCGTTCGTCGTCTTCTTCGTCTTCTTCTTCTTTAACTTCTTCTCGGGAATAAAAAAGGTCGTCAAAGTCGTTTCCTCGAATCCGTCGTCGTCTTTCATAAACCACGCGTTGGTTTCTGCTTTGTTTTTACGCATCGACACATCTGCGTTTTCTCCTCGCGGTGGTCCTCCTCGCGCCATTGTTGATGTTAACGTCCTCCTCCTCCTCCTCTCTCACTCAAGACAACACACCAACGGACGAAAAAGGACAGACAAGAATGGGAGAAAAGAAAAGAAAAGTGACGACGGTTGAAGGTTTTTTTGAAAAGAAAAAAAGTGCCACCCAATTAAATTTTTAGGGCAAAAAGCTCCTCAAAACGAATTCTCCTTACAAAAATTCACACAGAAGAAAAGCACAGAGAGAGAGAGAGAGAGAGAGAGCGTGAATGAAAAAGCAGCACGAGTGAGAATAAGAGAAAAGAAAGAAAGTGAGAAAGAAAGTGAGAAAGAGAGAGAGAGAGAGAAAAGAGAAAAGAGAAAGAAAGCAACCCGGCGGTTCGGAAAGAAGGGGCGCCCACGTCTTAAGAAGAGACTGAGCAGCTGCCTCCTCAGGCACACCACCAGACGTCGGGCACCTGAAG
>Ga0129327_10002647_pt1 | contig 10430 bp, 4 predicted proteins | sample CPBDNA_6_FD_111799 | JGI IMG/M metagenome (GOLD analysis project Ga0129327, IMG submission 111799) | Freshwater to marine salinity gradient microbial communities from Chesapeake Bay, USA - CPBay_Spr_31_0.8_DNA | ecosystem: Environmental > Aquatic > Marine > Coastal | place: USA: Chesapeake Bay...
GTCGCCTTCGCCTTCTTCCTTTTTCTTCGTCGTCACTTTCACCACGGAAACAACCATCATCTTCTCTCGTCTTAAATTCTTTTCCTCATCATCCTCGGGCAAATGCCGAGACGACGAAACCGGTGCAGGTAGCACCCGAAACTGAATCGTCACCCCGTCTTTTCTCTGTTCGCGCGCGATTCTCGCCAGCGTTTCTCTCGGCATTCGCACCGTCGACGCCCACGGGAACATTTTCAATTCGTTTCTCTCTCTCTCTTCGATCTCTTCGCCGCCAAACTTTTACACGCTGCTCCTAAAAGTCGTCGTCCAAACTCTCTTTTATTTCGTGAACGACGGAGAGGAAAAGAGAGCGCGCTTTATTCTCTCTGCGTGAATGAGACGCGCTTCTTTCGCTCGAGAGTAAAACGTGCGCTCTCGGAAAGTGTTAAAACTCTCGATGATGAAATGATGTTTCAAACGAAACGCCTCCTCTTTTGTCTGTGTGAAAGAATGAAGCGAAAATCTGTTTGGTCTGTCCTTCTAAAGTTTGGTCTGTCTGTTGGTCAAAAAAATCAAAAAAAAGAAAAAAATTCGTTCGTTCTTTTTTTGCAAAAACGGCAAAAATATTTTTAGAACAACCAACGCGAGAAGCACGCGAGACTGTTATTATATATATATATATCACAGCATCACTTTTCATCGCGCGCGGAGAGAATTACGCGCTGTATTTAGTACATCTGCCGCTCTGCTTCGACTCACTTTCTTCTCGAGTAGTAGAGGTGTTTGAAAGAGCAGTCGTTCGATGACGACGACGACGACGTGTGTTGTTCGGGAAGGAGAGAGAGCGAGAGACCTTGACTTTTTCGTCGGTGAAGAAGGTGGTCGTTCGAAAGAAGAGGACGAAGAAGAAACGACGACGACGACGACTTCACCACCACAAACACAAACACAAACCCCGACTCCGCCGCTTTGTAAGTTTCGCGAGGCGGTCGTGAAAGTGCTCTCGACGATAACCGCGGAACCGAGACCGTTGCGATCGAAATTCGGCACCACGGCGGTCTGTATCAGTAAAGACTCGAAACGAAGGAAAGTCTTCAAAGCGGTGTTTTCGAGGACGTTCGAATACCTGTTGTTTTCAATCGTGTTCGCACACTTTGCGGTGCTGGCGGTGCTGTTGGCGAAGAACGACGGAGAGAACGACGATGGCAACTACGCGAGCGGTGGATTTCAAACGCTGATTCGTAAACCGCTGTGGGCGGTTGATTTCGCTATTTTAATTTTTTACACGTGCGAGATGGCGTTGAAGATGTACGCGTTGGGCGTTTTCGGGTCGAGGCACGCGTATTTGACGTCGAACGCGTATAACAGGTTGGATTGTTTTATCGTCACGGTTTCCTGGATGTCTGTGATGAGCGAGTGTTACGATTTCACCCCGGACGTGTTCCCTGCGTTGCCGCGGTTACGGTTGGGTCATTTGCGCGTGTTTCGAGCGACATTGGCGTTGCGTTCGTTCTCGTTCGCGTCTTCGGTGATTGTCATCATGGAAGCGCTGTCGGCGTCGATTCCTTTGCTGAGAGACGTCATTGGAGTGTCGTGCGTTTGTTTTGTATTTTACGCGCTGATGGGCGTATCCACGTTTGGTGGGAGCTTTCGGAGACGGTGTGTGATCGCGGATTCGAAGGAAGCGGCGAGGGTTGGAACGTATAACGACACGACGCCGTTTTTCTGCGGGGACGTGGAGAATACAATCGATGGGAAAGGATTTGTTTGTCCCGGCGCGTATTTTCTCGACACGACGTATCGAGGTGAATCTGTAGAGGACGCTCTGGCATTTGAACAGTTATACGCGAGTCCCGTATTGAATGAAACTTTGGTATCGAACGCGCTGGGCTTGTCCTACTCGTCTACTTTTATCGAACACGAGTTGACGTTCAAAAATATGTTCTGTTCTGACAAAGTTGGTAACCCACGTTTTGGCAAACAATCGTTCGATGACTTCTTTGCTGCGTTGACGTCCATGTTCACGTGCATAACTCTCGAGGAGTGGCCAGAAACCATGTACGTGACGGTGAACAGTGAATTCCGAGCGTCCGCGGCGTATTACATCACGCTTATCATCGTCGGTACCTACTTCATCGTCTCCGTGTTTGTCGCCGCGGTGAGTGGTGTTTTTTTACGCTTAAGGCGCGAACACGTTGCAGTATTGAAACACAGGAATGCTCGAGAAAGAACTTCATCATCGACAAACGAAGAAGAGGAAGAGGAGTTTGTGAAAGGGTTCGCGCGGTTTACGCGTCTGAAAAACGCCTTACGCTTCTTCAAGCACCATCACGAAGGAGGAGAGAAAAAAGATACGTTCGTTGATATTGCCGCGATTGCACTCGAACGTAACAAGTCAGAAAGAGGCCGGTTGAGCGCGTATACAAACAGCGACGATGATGATGAATGCGCTTTATCGTCGCCTAACGACATCGAGGAAGGGAGGAAACTACCGACGCGCAAGATCAAATCTGGAGTTGCGCGAAACAAACGCGACCGAGTGAATGAGATCGTTTCAAACCCTACGTTTGATTTGGTCTCCCGTATTTTAATTGTTCTGAATATATGTTCGATGTGCGCGTATAAAAGCTATCAACCCGACACGACGAAACGTTTTCTAGACGGTTTGGACTATTATTTCCTGGCGGTGTTTTATTGCGAATGCGGTTTGCGCTTGTTCGCGGCGAGAGGTATTTTAGGACGGATTTTTAGTTTGAAACAGTCTTTGAAGCCGGGTGAACTGAGTTTGATTTGGGATTTTTTAGTGCTTTCCGCGACGGCGGCGGGAGCAGATCACAAAGGCCCGAATCTAGTGGCCTTGCGCGTCGTGCGATTATTTGACCATCCTTCCGCCGGCATCGAAAAGAATAGTGGGAAGAGCACAAAAGTTTCATCGACGACGAAAGGAGAAGAACACAGCAGTACTACAACAAGAAGCAGCAGTGGTGATGGGAACGATACACTCGCTCGCGTCTTTAGAAGTTTCGGCACGATGTTGAGTTTGCTCTGTTTCTACGGCGTCGTTCTTGCGGCGTACGCGTTATTAGGTATGCAGCTCTTCCCAAAATACGCCACGGATGCGTTGAAAAAACGCGACGACGACGCGAATATCGACAATTTGACCGTCCCATATCCTCGCGAAAATTTCGAAACCTATCCAAACGCATTATTAGCGATATTTACAGTCTCCACTGGTGAAGGCTGGGTTGCAATGTTGTATCACTTCCGCCGCGTCACTTGGCTCGCGACGCCGTATTTCGTCTCCTTTTTCGTTCTCGTCAATTACGTCGTCTTGAATCTCATCATCGCAGTGATCCTCGAGAACTTGGAATTGAGGGATTTTGAAAAGAACAATCTGCAAAGACGCGAGATCGTGAAGCGAGAGGTTGAAAGACGCATGCGTTCGGGCGCGTTTGTCGACCGATTAGAGAAAATTAGGGTATGGTTTGTCTTGAAGAAACGCGTGCGGTTCTGGAATATTGACGAGGAACATGAAATCTCGCCGTGGTTAGCGAGTCGAGCACGAAGAGCTCTACGCATATCGGTCGCGATAGAAAGTGCGATATCTGAGCGTAACTCGAAAAAAATATTCGCAGGTAAGAGATCGCGTGCACAGAAACTGACCACCGGATCCGCTACTTTGCTGCGACAACAACAACAACACGAGCGTTTCAAACAAATTCAGCCGATCAAGAGGATGAACGCAATAAGACGACGTTCTGTTTTCGATACTCGCGTGAATACACCAAACGAAGAACCAAAAGACACTGAGAGATTAAGATTGCAGAGCTCATCGTTTTCGCTTTTAGAACAGGGAAAGAAGGCAGCGATGAAAGAGAATATGAACACCTACTTGTACGAGGAAGATGAAGAGTACTTTGATATTTTCCACGAAGAAGAACATTTTCACGCGTTGCCAGCGTATTTTACGAATAAATCTCTTGGTGCAATCCCCCTAGAGAATAAACTTCGACAGATGTTACAGCGATGGTTGTCGAAAAAATGGTACGAGAGAATCTCATATTTATTCGTGGTCGTATCAATAGCCGCCGTTCTCGGCGCCGACCCGGTGACGGAGGTAAATCCACACCAGTTTTTTTTGGACGCGGCCAACGCTCTGGTTGCTGGGTACTTCTTGCTCGATTTCTTGATTAAGATTGTTTCCGATGGATTGATTTTTACACCAACCGCGTATTTCTCGTCCATGTGGAATATTCTCGATACTTTGGTCTTGTGCGTGGACGTCGTCATCGTCGCTGGGCCAATCGTGTTTTCATCCATATGGAACTGGTATTTTCAGAGAGCTATTAACGTGTTGGTCTCGTTGCGCATGTTTCGCGTACTATCGCGCAACACAAAAATGCAACGACTCGTAGTATCGGTGACACAGACGTTACCTTCGATTGGGTCCGTCATCAAACTCACGTTTGCCATTTTCCTGGCATTCGCCATCGTCGGCGTGCGCATATTTGGGGGTAAGTTTGGCTTCTGCGAACAAATACTCGACGTGACGCAGAGTGTGTCGTCCTCTACATACGTAACAAAAAGACTCGATATCGACCAGTACTCGTGCGATTTACGCGAGGATACGTACTGGAATTCTCCGAAATATGACTTTGATTGGATCGGTTCGGCGTTATTGACGTTGTTTGAAACCGCCTCGCTGGACGGATGGATCGATATTATGCATCACGCGATGGATATCGGCGGTAATAAAAATGCAAACTGGCCGGCGTGTTTATTCTTCATCACGTTTATCTTGTGTGGCTCGTTCATGATGATTCGTACGATCATCGGTGTTTTCATCGACAGGTTTGGTATTTCCAGCGGTTTGAAGTTACTCACAGAACGGCAAAAGTTATGGAGAGATATGCATGGCGTCGCCATGTCTATAAAACCTATGCGAGTAGAAATGAAGCCAGTCGTAGGATCTGTGCGAAGGAAGTGTTACGACGCTATACACTCCAAGATGTTTAAAAAAGTCATCTTGTTCTTGCTATCGCTCAACATCGTACTGTTAGCCACGGTCCACTTCGACGCCGACGCCTCGTGGGAGTACGCATGGAACATCGGCGACGTTGCTTTTGTGTCCATCTACCTTCTCGAATCCCTCGCACGTCTATTCGTTGCTCTTCCGCATCCACTTTACTTCTTCAAAGATCCTTGGAACTGCTTCGAACTCTTCCTCTCCTGCGGATCTGCGGCCACGCTCTTCCCCACCAACCCTTCCGGCGTCCGCGCGCAAATAGGACGACCGTTTCGGTTCCTCCGAACGTTTCGAATCCTGCGCCACGCGACAGACTTACGCCGCGTATCGCGAACGATGATTCTCGCTGTTCCATCCATCCTCTCCGTTATTGGCGTCATGCTCATCTGGATGTTCCTCTACGCCGCCGTCGGCACGCAAGTCTTTTTCAACGTCAAATACGGCGAAAGCTTGAACAAAGACGCCAATTTCTCGAGTTTCGTCAACTCTTTCCTCCTTCTCTTCCAAGTTCTAACTGGCGAGGGTTGGCGCCAATTCATGTACGACTTACAAATTGACGAGCCGCATTGCTCAAAAAATCACGCCGGCGATAACATCGACAACTGCGGGTTTGGTAACGGCGCCACCTTCTATTTCGTCACCTACGTCGTCGCCATGGGCTACATCTTCACCAACCTCTTCGTCGCCGCTATCCTCGATCACGTCACGTTTGGCGTTCTCCGAGAATCCTCTCTCGTCTCCACCAAAAATCTCGAAGACTTCCAAACCATTTGGTCCACCTTTGACCCGAACGCCACCGGATTCATCGGTCTCCACCAAATCTGGCCTTTCCTCAAACGCCTCCCGGAACCGCTCTCGAAAATAACCGCCGAAGGCGAAGGTAACGACTTAGAAAAGGAGAAAGAAAAGAAATTCAAAACCGACGCCTTGCGCCTTCGATACCTCTCCACCATCTCCAAATGGCGCCGCCGAATCTTCGCCGAACTCCATTACGTCCGCCACCCGAACAAAGGCGTCCCTTTCAGCGAGTGTCTCGACGCGCTCCTCCACGCCAAGCTCGGCAACTCGGCGCTCACTTTGGACACTCGATTACGACGAGAGAAGGAGTTGGAACACATAGACAAACTCGGGGCGTGCGTGTATGTTCAGAGAGTGTTCAGAGGGCATCGGGTAAGGCGAAAGAAAGAAAGGAGCTAATATGTAATGCAGACGTTTGTATTTTTAAGAAAGATGCCCCTTTCGAAATGAAAATCCCGCCAAAATGAAGTCGAAAGATATTTGTCATAAATTTCAACCACTCTGAGACTACGTTGAAACAAGGAACCAGTTTAGTACACAAAGCGAGCGAGAGAGAAAGAGCGCGTCTCGTCACGACAGAAAGTGGGAGAGGAAGCTTTTCGACGTCGCGCGCCTGGTTCGTTAGCATCACCACCGCATATTTTATTCTTTCTCCGAGAGAAAAGCGAGAGAAATTTCCATCACCAATCGGATCCACACATCTTCCCAAGAGACGATGATGATGGACCACCACCACCGCGGAAACGCCAACACGAGTCACCAAACGTTGGCAAATACTTTAGAAGAGCTCGGGTTTCGAGGTCAGCTTCCCAGCCAGTGGGTCCCGATGGTTGCCGAGGTGAGAAACAACACACACAGAGCGCGAGCGAACGAGCGCAGTTTATTTAAACGACGCTTGCCTTTGATTTTTGTTTGATTTTTGTCGAAGCGACGCACTCGATTTTTACTCATATTTTCTCTCTCTCTTGAAAATATCTTTACTCACCGCGGTGTTGTTTTGACGCCGTTCTTCTTCTTAAAAAACAGCTGGCGGAAGCGTTGATTGCCGAACGCGACGCGACGAAGCTTTTATCCGCGGAACTGTTGGACGCGAGGGAGAAAGCGAGCGAAAGCGCAAAGTCGAAAGAAGCGGTGGAGCTTTTGAAAGCGCACGCGAGAGACGGGAAGACGAAAGACGAGTTGGTAGAGACATTGTTCGAGAGAATAGACGAGTTGACGGATAGGTTAGAGGAGACGGAACGGGGTGATCGGACGAGAACAGCTGCTTCGACGACGAACAGAGCGGAGGAAACGCGGGAAGAGTTGAACGCAGTCCGAGAGGAGATGGAGCAGCAAAAACGGTTAGCGAATCGCTACGCAGCAGAGAGAGATCATCTTGTGCGAGCAAATGAACAGTTGACGATGACGCTAGAGTCGAGAGAAGCATTTGATGCGCACGGAGATGTAGAAGGGTACGAGATTGCGCTGAAAACGTCCAGGGAAGAGAATAAATCTTTACGAGAAGACGTCGACCGCTTGAAGGCGACGATCGACGGGTTGGACGCGCAGCGCTTGGATTTAGGTGAAAAATTTAAACGATCGCACGAAACGTTGAAAGAGGCGGAGACGAGAGCGAAAAAAGCGGAAGAGGAGTTGCAAATGATCGCAGAGGCACAACAAAACGGACAAACTACGCCGAGAACGTCTTTCCTTTCTTCTGAACTTTTACGAAAGAATGGGAAGAACACGGATGCGGATCATCTCGCCAAGGCGCTCGAAATCGAACGCGATCGCTTACAACAAGAGTGCGACGCGTTAACGGAAACCTTGGCAGAATCCGAGGCGCGACTTCAAGCCGTTGTAAACGAATGCCAAATGGCGAAATCGTCCGAAGCGAAAGCCGTCCGCGAAAGGAGTGCGGTTGAAAAGCTGCGTCAACAAGAAATCGATAAGGCACATCAATTAGATCGTTCGCTCGCGGATGCTTTAGAGGATGCGAAGAGTGCGAGAGAGGAAACCAAACAACATAGAGAAGAGTTGCGCTTTGTCGCGGAGGATTTAGTCGCAATGACGAGAGAACAACAAAGCGTAAACGACGATTACCTTCGAGCGTGCGCGGAACGTGATCGCGCGTGGAAAGATTTGCGGCACGCCGAAAGAGCTTTAGAAAACGTAGAGGTAAATTCAGTGTCAACTGCAAAAGAACTCGAAGATGTTGCCAGGGCGTATAGAGAACTTGAAGGAGAACATAAATTAGCCGTGAGAGAGTTATCGGCGACGTCCAGCGATAACCAAAAGTTAGAGAAGGCGTTGCAACAAACTGAAGATGGTTTGAGAGCAGCGAAAGAGCGATCGAGAGTTTTAGATTCCGAAAACAGAGCTTTGAGCTCGGAAGCGAGAAATTTGGAACGCAGAGTTTCGCAGCTCACGAAAGAACTCGAGGAGATGTCATCTTCTACCGCTTCGACGCAAACGCGAAAAGGAGGGAAAAGTGGAGAAGATTTCGCACCGAATGGGTTAGGATCTCTTTCAGAGCAACTTGAAGAAGTTACAAAGACGTGCGAAGACTTGAAGCGTCAAAACGAAAGATACCGCAAGCAGCACGCGGAAGTTGAATCCGAATTCCGCACGTTGCGCAACAAGTTGGAGGAGTCCTCGCAAGAACGGGATCGGTTGAAATTAAGGACAAAGTTAGAATCAAATCGCGCGGAGGAACTCGAAGGTTTGTTAGCATCCACGCGCGCGAGAGAGTACGACTTTTCTATGACAAATGAAGATGACTCTAAACGCTTAAAGCTTTTAAAAGAGCGAGTCGATGCGCTTAGTGAAGATAACGAACGATTGACGAGTCGTTTGGAGGCGGCTAACGCGACGAACGCGCAGCTCTCGAACGAGCTGGAAAATATCAAACCGAACAGTAGTGTGAACCCGAAGAACACAAAAGATTCAGAGTCACAAACACTCAACGCGGCGAGAAATTTGGCAAAATCGCTCGCACACTCAGAATCAGTCGTCGTCGAGCAGCAACGCCGTATGCGAGAAATCATGGAGGAGACGAAAGATTTGCGAGAACGCGTGGAAGAAGCGGAGAATCGGGCAGCTTCGGCAGCCTCGTTCGCCAAGCAAGCCGAAAACAAGTCCAAGCGATCCGCGGCGAGAGAATCAGAGTTGCGCGTGCAGTTACAAGGCGCATTTGAAGACTTGCGTCTCGCGAGAGAAGCATCCAAAAGATTTGCGGATGAAAACAGTGGTTTCGCGGCCAACGGCGAGGAATTTGAAACGCTCAAGCGATCTCTTGAAGAGGCACTCGAGGAGAAAGAAAAGTTGGAGAAAGCGTTGTCTGCTCACGTGAGAAGGTCAAACGACCTCGGCGTGATGCATGATGCGAACTCGAAACAAATGAGCGACTTGAGAACGCACGTCGATCGATTGGATGCGCTCCTGAGAGAACGAGACCGAGAGTTACTCGAGGCGCGAGCGAGACAGAGCGAACTACTCGAGGAATTCAACCAATCCAAACTGTTTAGTAACAAATCATCCTCTCCATTTCAGGATTTTGGCAGTTCGGATGATCTCGTGAATCAAGGCATCGATGATGATACAAAACGTGCGGCGTTCGAAGCGCTCGCGCGTTCGGTCCGAGAACCGGTGGACCAGTCGCCATTAGGTGTCCGAGACTTTGTCCAAGCTAAATTAAACATGGACAATGATGATAGTAACACCGCAACCAATATCAATAAGAACGACGAAGACTTAGAGCACCTCGAAGAACTTCGATTAGAGAATGAACTGTTGCGTCAAGAGAACGATAAGCTTTCTCGAGAGCTCGATGGCACCGAAGAAGCCACGGAGGAGATGCACGCGCAGCTGCAAAAAATAAGCGACGATTACAACGCGTTAGCAAAGACTTTAAACGAAACTTTGAACGTAGTCCCTTAGTAAACGAAGATAATTTATAGCATGTAGTTCTTTAAATATAAAGCATTGTAACAATACGCGTACTATGATAACGAAAGCTTTTCCTAACGCATAGCTGAAATGAGCGTTCTCGAAGGGGTTCTTAAGATGTGAACTAATCCAACTTGCTGCACAACTACTTGCATGCGCTTCAACGTCGTCTCTTGGAATTTTAGCGCCTCTTCGCGCGCTCTGCGCTCTTCCATCTCTGTCCGAATACGCTCGCGGTCTTCACATGTGATTTTGATACCATCGAGAAACTCTAACGTTTCCAGCGCAAATACGGCTTCGTCGAAATACGACGACGCAAACTTACAGCCCCGTAAACTCAATTTTTTTAATCCATTCACCCCTGCGAGCTGCTTAAGCGCCAACGCCTTATCCTTCACTCGGTTACCATCTAATCGCAAAGAGTTAACGTGCGGCAACGCGTTCAAATGTGCAAACGAACGCACGCCACATCGTTTCATCGAGAGTGATTCGAGCGCGCCAAAACCGAGGAACGTGTTTTCGTTAAACTGTCGCAACGGGTTCTCGTCGGCTCGTATTTTTCGAAGGTTGCGCAGACTTTTCAATCCATCCAGATTCTGTAAGCGATTGTTTGAGACATCAACAAAAGATAGAAGTTGGAGCTTTTGGAGCTGTAGTCGTACGAGTCGGCGCGAGTCTATGCGATTATACCGCACGTCCA
>Ga0129327_10002652_pt1 | contig 10419 bp, 8 predicted proteins | sample CPBDNA_6_FD_111799 | JGI IMG/M metagenome (GOLD analysis project Ga0129327, IMG submission 111799) | Freshwater to marine salinity gradient microbial communities from Chesapeake Bay, USA - CPBay_Spr_31_0.8_DNA | ecosystem: Environmental > Aquatic > Marine > Coastal | place: USA: Chesapeake Bay...
AAGAAAGTGTGGTGGGTAGCGACATCTAGCGGTATTTAATCGGGCAAACAGGCGTTCATTTGTGCCGACTATAACGGCTCTTACGCGACACCTTTAGACTAGGGATTGCCCTAGGATGGGCATGAAACAGGGTGTTGAAAACCTATACTGATCACAAAGGTAGACGTGACGGGTGGGCAAAAGCACACCTCGCATGTTGACCAAGATAAGAAAATTTAACTCAAGGAGACAAAATGAAACGTACCCTACTCGCCCTGGCCGCCGCCGCAGTGGCCGGCTCTTTGCATGCTGCCCCCGTCAAAATCGGTTTCGTCACCACGCTGACAACGGGCGGCGCCGTGATTGGTAAAGACATGCAAAACGCAGCCAACCTTGCCATGGAGCACCTCGGTGGTAAAGCGGGTAACACGCAGCTGGAGCTCATTTTTGCGGATGATGGTTTTAAGCCCGAGGTTGGTAAGCAGGCGACCGACCGCTTGGTGAAGCAGGACAACGTGGACTTCGTGGCGGGCTACATCTGGTCCCACGTGCTGTTGGCATCGCGTAAGTCAGTGTTGGATGCGGGTAAGTTTTTGATTACAGCGAACGCAGGCCCCAGCCCGATGGCCGGTAAGCTGTGCCATCCCGACACCTTCTCAACAGCAGGACAAAACGACCAAACGCCCATGGCTTTGGGTGAGGTGCTGAATAAAAAGGGTGTGAAATCACTTTACATCATGGCGCCCAACTACGCCGCTGGAAAAGACATGGTCGCTGGGGTAGAGCGTACCTTCAAGGGCAAGGTGCTCGGCAAAGACCTGACCAAGTGGGGTGCTGACGCGCAGATGGACTTTTCTGCCGAGTTGGCAAAAGCCCGCGACAGCGGCGCTGAGGCCCTGTTTGTGTTTTATCCAGGTGCGGCGGGCGGCGCGTTTGCCAAGCAGTACAACCAAGCGGGCCTGAACAAGACCTTGCCGTTGTACTCGGTTTTCACCGTGGATGCCTTGTCATTGCCCAAGCTACAGGCCGGTAATTTGGAAGGTGTTCTGGGCTCACGGACCACGCAATTGTGGGACCCCACCTTGGACAATGCAGCAAACAAAAAGTTTGTGGCTGACTACAAGGCAAAGTTCGGCGCGTATCCGTCTTACTACGGTGCGCAAAGCTATGACGCGATCATGTTGATTGCGTCTGCGGTGAAGGCGACCGGCGGGGACATGGCCAATAAAGATGCGGTTCGCGCCGCACTGAAAGCAGCTAACTACGATTCCGTGCGTGGCAAGTACACCTATGGCAACAACCATTTCCCAATCCAGAACTTTTACTTGCGCGAGGTCGTAAAAGATCAGGGTGGGGTGTGGTCAACCAAGGTGGTTGATACGGTGTACAACAACCACCAAGATCCCTTTGCCGCGCAATGTGCGATGAAGTAAATTTTTAACCGCATCGCGTCTGCCGTTGGCCACCTTGGGTGGCCAACTTTTTTGATGCGTGCGTAGGAGCTCTCGACTTGGATTACGCGCTTTTTGTTATGCAGGTGCTGAACGGCTTGCAGTTGGGCTTGTTGCTCTTTTTAGTAGCATCCGGGCTCACGCTGGTGTTTGGCATTTTAGATTTTGTGAATCTGGCTCACGCCTCGCTGTATATGGTTGGCGCGCTGGTGTGCGCCTCACTCACGCTGGTGCTGGGTAACTTTGTATGGGCGCTGCTGTTGGCGATTCCGGTCACAGCGCTGGTCGGTTGGACCGTCGAGCGCCTTGTAGCGCGCCGCCTGTACGGCCGAGACCATTTGGATCAGGTGCTGGCAACCTTCGGTTTGATTCTGGTGCTGACCACCCTTGCGCATCTGATTTGGGGACCCCAGGGTATATCCGTGCCCTTGCCATCTTGGTTGAAAGGGCAGCTTGCATTTAGCGATACCCTGATCTTCCCGATTTATCGATTGGTGATCATCGGTGCGGGTCTGCTGGCGGCTTTGGGTTTGTATGTGTTGGTTACCCATACCCGCTTGGGTATGTTGATTCGGGCGGGTGCGTCTAATAGACAGATGGTGAGCGCCCTCGGTGTCAACATCGAACGCCTGTTTGCCATTGTTTTCTCGCTGGGAGCGGTGCTTGCGGGTTTGGCGGGTATGTTGGTTGCCCCCATTACGGAGGCGTCTATCGGCATGGGTAACGGCATCATTATTACGGCGTTTGTGGTGATCATTGTGGGGGGTATTGGATCCATGAAAGGCGCTTTTATCGCCGCTATGTTGATCGGACTCATAGACACGCTTGGCAGGGCCTTCCTCGATGGCGTGTTCAAGTTATTTATGTCTTCCGATGCCGCTGAAAACTCGGCTCCTGCGGTGTCAGCAATGCTTATTTACATCATCATGGCGCTGGTTTTGGCGTTCCGGCCCAAGGGCCTCTTTCCGCCAAAGGTTAGGTAATGTCCGCAACCAATTACCCCAAATTAACGCTGTTGGTGATGGTCTTGCTGGCCGTGTTGCCGCCGCTGTTTTACTTCACGGGACAACCCTTTTATTTAGACCTTGCGACGCGGTTAACGATTTTGGCGATTGCCGCTGTCAGCCTGAACCTCATATTGGGCTATAGCGGTTTGGTGTCATTTGGTCATGCCGCCTATATTGGTTTAGGGGCTTATGCGGTTGGCATCCCCGGGTATCACGCGATTTATGGCGGTCTGGAGAGTTGGGGCCTCGCCTCGACCTCGGGCTGGCTGCACTTTCCGCTGGCCATGCTCATAGGCGCGATTTTCGCGTTGATCACGGGCATCGTGTGTTTGCGCACCAAGGGTGTTTATTTCATCATGATCACCATGGCGTTTGCGCAAATGGTTTATTACGCCATCGTCTCCATCAAGACCTACGGTGGTGATGATGGGCTCACGATTGACGTGCGCTCAGAGTTCCCCGGGGTGTCATTGGACGACCCTTTGCAACTCTTTGGGGTGTCTTACGTGGTGTTGGTCGCCGTTATGTTGCTGGTCCGTATGATGGTGAACTCGCGTTTTGGCATGGTGCTACGTGGGGCCAAAGGCAACAACGAGCGTATGGTGATGATGGGCTACAACACCTACCGTTATCAGCTAACGGCTTACGTTATTGCAGGCGCTCTTGCTGCTTTGTCTGGGGCACTTCTAGGTAACTTTACGACGTTTATCTCACCAGAGATGATGGATTGGACCCGCTCGGGTGAGTTGATGTTCATGGTAATTTTGGGAGGGGTGGCGACCACTGTGGGTCCCGTTCTGGGGGCGGTGGCGTTCATACTGATAGAAGAGGTGTTGTCGACGTTCACCATCTACTGGCAGTTGCCGTTCGGTTTGCTCTTGATGGGGGTGGTTCTTTACAGCCAAGGCGGCTTGGCCAACATATTGGGGCAGTGGCGTGCGCGGCGTGCGTTGCGTGATGCGTCGCAGGGCGGGGCAGCCCAGGAGCATAAGTTATGACGCAACCCGTACTAGAAGCACGCAGTCTGGTGAAGTCATTCGGCGGCATACGCGCCACGGACAACTTGAGCCTCACGGTGTTGCCGGGTGAGTTGCACGCGGTGATCGGCCCCAATGGTGCGGGCAAAACGACACTGATTACACAGCTCTGTGGATCCTTGTTGCCAGATGCCGGTGAGGTTCTGTTTAAAGGGGTAGACATTACCCAACGGCCCGCCTATGAGCGCGCACAAATGGGTATTGCACGTTCCTTTCAAATTACCTCACTGATCATGGATATGACGGTGCTGGAGAACGTGGCGCTTGCCGCACAAGCCCATATGGGCTCCTCCTTCCGGTTTTTCCGATCCGTTAGACACGATGAGCCCGTGTTAAGCCATGCCCGCGCTTGCTTAGCGCGCGTGGGTTTAGCGGCAGAGGCGGATCGCGTGACGCGTACCTTGCCGCACGGCGGACATCGCCGTATGGAAATCGCGATTGCACTCGCCGCAAAGTCTGAGCTGATGCTGCTAGACGAGCCCATGGCCGGTTTGGGGACAGATGAGAGCCAAGACATTATTGCCTTGCTGCGTGCGCTCAAGGGTGAGCAAACCATTGTGCTCATCGAGCACGACATGGACGCGGTATTCGCCCTCGCTGACCGCATTTCGGTCTTGGTTTACGGCCACATCATCGCGTGTGGCACGCCGGATGAGATACGACAAAACGCCGAGGTCAGGGCGGCCTATTTGGGTGAAGAAAGCGAGGGGGTGTGATGCTCTCAATTAAGCAGTTGCGTGCGCATTACGGCACGTCACAAGCCCTGTTCGATATCAACCTATCAATAGAGGCTGGGCAGGTGGCTACGCTGTTAGGGCGTAATGGCATGGGAAAGACCACCACCATCCACAGCGTCATGGGGATTGTGAAACCCACGGGTGGCACCGTCACCTTTGAGGGCGTGTCGTTGGTGGGTTTGCCCTCCTTCAAAATCGCGAATCTAGGAATCGGGTTGGTGCCCGAGGGACGGCAGATTTTTCCTAATCTCACCGTACGTGAAAATTTGGTGGCAACAGCGTCAAACCATTTGGGCCTTGATCAGCCGTGGTCGTCTGAGCGAATACTTGCCATGTTTCCAGAGCTCGCGACGCGTCTGAGCTCCATGGGTAATCTACTCTCGGGCGGTGAGCAACAAATGCTCGCCATTGGACGGGCACTGATGACCAACCCGCGCCTGCTGATCTTGGACGAAGCCACCGAAGGCTTAGCGCCGTTGGTGCGCAAGCGTATTTGGGAGGCGCTAGACAACATTCGCCAGACAGGGTTGTCTATTTTGGTGGTTGATAAAAACCTAAAGGACTTGATGCGCTTGGCAGACAAGCACCACATCGTGCAACGCGGGGAAGTCGTCTGGTCGGGAAGCAGTGCGGCACTGGCCGCCGACAGAGACGCATTGAGCAACTACCTAGGGGTCTAATTGCCTAGCCCCGTGATGTGTGTTTTGCGTGTGCCTTTGCGTGTGGCCTTGCGTGTGCTCTGGCGTCATGGCTGATCCGCTTATGATAGGCGTCTGATGACTGACATAGCAGTAAAAATAACGGCGAAGTTCGCCCTGGCCCGCGACGTTGTGGCGATACGGTTGGCTCCAGTAAACCCGTCGGATCGCTTGCCCGCATTTGAAGCCGGGGCGCACATCGATGTCCGTCTTACTGACGGCTTGTGCCGACAATATTCCTTGACCAATGTGGGTGACAGTGAGGCGCCGGCGCACTACGAGATCGCGGTTGCGCGCGATGCAGCCAGCCGTGGTGGCTCTCTCGCTATGCATGACCAACTGCATGTGGGGAGCCGTTTATCTGTGAGTGCCCCACGCAACCTGTTCGGCCTAGACCCCTCGCACCAGCGCATCGTCTTGATCGCTGGCGGGATTGGGGTGACGCCGCTGTATGCGATGGCACAGCAGCTTTGCAAGCAGAACGTCCAGTTTCAATTGATTTTTTGTGCCCGCTCAGCCGTACGCATGGCGTATTTGGAGGAGCTACGCGCCCTGTGCGGTGACCGCTTGCTGGTGCATGCGGATGATGAGCGAGGTCACCCCATCGACTTAGATGCGGCGTTGCGGGCCCAACCGTGGGACGGCGTGTACGCTTGCGGCCCCACGGGTATGCTCGATGCCATCGCGGACATCACCGTGGACTGGGCGCCTGGTGTCGTCCGCATGGAGCGGTTCACCGCAGACCCAGCGGTGCATGCGCCAGGAGCGGTCTTTGCGCTGGAATTGCGGGCGAGTGGCTTACACACCGAGGTGGCTGCCAACGAGTCCGTATTGGATGCGATTGAACGCTTGGGGGTTGCCCACTCCTTTTCTTGTCGAGAGGGTATTTGCGGCAGTTGCGAGGCAGGCGTGATCGAGGGCACGGTGGATCACCGGTGCGCGGTGTTGAGTCAAGCAGAGAAGGACACTCAGCAAATGATGATGCCCTGCGTGTCGCGCTGCGCCAGCGAAAAGTTGGTTTTGAACCTATAGGCACGTGTCGCATTTTTTTCCATTCCGCGCGTGGCCTAATCTTGACCGCGCGCTCTTCAAGAGCGAGGCGTTGGCGGGGCTGACCGTCGGTTTGGTGGTGATTCCGCAAGGCGTGGCTTATGCGGGCTTGGCGGGTATGCCCTTGGTCACCGGTATTTACGCCTCGTTGCTTCCCAGTTTGATTGGTGCGCTATTCAGTGCGTCAACGCGCTTATCGGTCGGACCCACGGCGCTGACCTGTCTGCTGATCTCGGCGTCGATTGGGGGATTGGCTGAACCGGGTGGTGCTGATTGGGTGAACCTGGCGGTTTGGCTGGCCCTGCTGTCCGGCCTGTTTCAGTTGGTACTGGGTGCGCTACGGGCGGGGTCGCTGTTGAATTTGGTCAGTGCGCCTGTGCTGATGGCCTTCACACAAGCCGCCGCGGTGCTCATTATCTTGTCGCAGCTTGGTGATCTCGTGGGGTGGCCAAGCGGCAACGTTCAAGGTGTCTTTAGCTCCTTCGATGGCTTTGAATGGCCAGTCATATCAGCGGCGGCCCTTTGTTTTGGTGTTGGAAGCCTTGTCGTGCTGCTCGCCTTTAGGCGCTGGCAAGCCCGCTTTCCCGCTGTGTTGGTGGTGATGCTGTTGGCGGCGGGTATCAGCGCCGTCGTTCAGTTCGAAGCATCGGGTGGTGCGGTGGTTGGGGCGCTGCCGGGTGGCCTGCCCACCTTCTATTGGCCGCATTGGCCGGGTCTGAGCACCCTCCAGCATTTGCTGGTACCCGCATTAATTGTGACGCTGGTCAGCTTTCTTGAAACGGCGGCCAGTGCCAGAGTCGACAGCGAGCGCCAGGGCAAGCCGTGGGGACAGAACCAGGACCTTATTGGGCAAGGGTTGGCGAAAGTGGCTTCGGCATTGAGTGGTAGCTTTGCGACCAGTTCGTCGTTTTCGCGTTCCGCACTGAATTTATATGCGGGCGCCCAGACCGGCTGGGCAACGGTATTCGCGGTCATCGTGGTGTTCTTCGTGTTGCAGTTTTTCTTGCCCTTGCTGCACCAGGTGCCTCTCGCGACACTCGCCGCTATTGTGATCGTCTCTGTCATGGGGCTCATTCGTCTGGCCCCTTTCAAGACACTGTGGGCGGTCTCGCGGCCCGAGGCGGGCGTGGCGCTACTCACTTTTCTCGCGACGCTACTCAGTGCGCCCAAGATTCACTGGGGCGTGTTGGTTGGCGTGGTGGCAGGCTTGGCGTACTTTCTCTACCAACGTTTGAAGCCACGCATTGACGTTCTCGCCTTACCCGATTTAGACGGGCTATCTGTCGCGGCAATAGGGGTCGCGTTGGTCCATTCGTCGGATGTCGTCGTGTTGCGCCTAGAGGCCGGGGTGGACTTTGCATCAGCCAACGCGTTAGAGGCGGCGGTGGCGATACAGCTATTGGCACAGCCCAATGTGCGGTATGTGGTGTTGCTGTTTCAATCGGTGAATCGAATGGATGCGACCGGGGTAGAGGCATTTTTGCGTATCAAGCGGCTACTGTCGCAGCGAGGTGATTCGCTGGTTGTCATTGGCATCAAGCCGGCAGTTGAGCGCCTGTTGCGCTCTGCGGATGCCTTGACACCGGATGCACATTTTAGGTTGTGTGTTTCCAGCGAAGCGTTTATAAAAAGCCTTGATCAAATCAATCTTAAAAAATGAAAACCAATTACAGAGAGGTCTGTCAATCATGGGCAATGACAACGCGTCTACGCTAGCTCAACAGGTCTGGGAACACTGGCAGTCTGGACAAGCCATGCCCCACTTTGCGGCGCTGATGCGCCCGACAACACGGGAGGCCGGCTATGCCGCGCAAGCGGCCTTGGCGGGCTTGGTGGGCGCTCAACTCGCGGGCTGGAAAATTGCGGCTACCAGCGAGGCAGGCCAGAAACATATTGGTGTCAGTGGGCCGTTAGCGGGGCGTATTTTTGCGGACCGCATCAAGCCGCTGGGCGCTGCGATTTCACTTGCTGGCAACCGCATGTGTGTGGCTGAACCGGAAATGACGTTTCAGTTTGCCCGTGACTTGCCGCCACGCACAGCGCCGTATACCGCCGCCGAGGTCATGGATGCGGTGGCTGATCTCTACATTGCGGTGGAGGTACCGAACTCTCGGTTTGCAGATTTTGTGCATGCAGGTGAGGCCAGCTTAATTGCAGACAATGCGTGTGCGCACGAATACGTGAAGGGCGCAGCAGCGCCGGCGGCGTGGCGCACCTTAGACCTTGCGGCGCATGCCGTCACAGCCGCCGTTGTGCGGGGTGATGGGCAGGCCTGGCATCGAGCGGGCAGCGGCGCGGCGGTGCTTGGCGATCCGCGTGTGGCGCTGACATGGCTTGTCAATGAACTGCGTGTGCTGGGGCTAGGCACGCAAGCCGGCCTGTTTGTGACAACAGGCACGTGCATGCAACCGTTGGAAGTCACGCCCGGCGATACGGTGGAGGTCGACTTTGGTGTGCTCGGCCGCCTGAGCGTGGACTTTGAGGCCTGAGGCCTGAGGTCTGATGCCCGACGATTAGCCGCTGATTGACCTCACTGCGTGAGCGCTAAGGGCAAGCAAACAAGCGCTTGGCGCTGGCGATGGTGGTTTTGTTCGCGGGGTCTTTGAACACCGCTGCCAAGGCGTGATTTGCAGGCGTATCTGCCCAGTTAAGCCCTTGCAAGGGGGTGTACCCCAACTGGCCGTAGGCATCCCATTGCGGGCCGGGCGTAAATTCGGTGTACTGATGTCGGGTGAGTGTGAGGCCGGTTCTCGCCAAGAACAATGTGTCGCTGATGGCGCCAGCGCTGGCCAGTTTGTTCAGTTTCTGGCAGGCGACAAACCCACTTGGAAAGAACGCGATGGTTTGGGTTTGCGCTTCGTTGGCATGCACCAGCAAGATCATTTGTTGATCCATGGAAGCGGTCAGCGCCAGTTGCCCGTCTGCCGCGACATACCAATTAACCCAAGCGTCGTCGGGCGTTAGGGAGTAGGCGGACGCACGCACGCGCGCCTGCCATTTGCTTCGCTCGACCGGGTCACGCACGGCGGCCATCGCGCGCTTTGTGGTGTTGAGCCAAACGGTAATGGTCTCGGTGGGTGCTGACAAATTGGTAACAAGCCGAAAGAAGGCACCGCTCTCCGTACGCACCTGACCATCGGCCTTTAGCATGCGGCCTGTGGATGTGAAGTGCACGTATTGGCCATCGAACGCGTTGCGGGTGCTCAACCCCGTGGGTGGGGGTTCTGCGACGGTCTCTGATACCGCGGGCGCGGTGTAATCGGTCGCTGCACAGCCGCTGAGTAATAGCAGGCAGCACACGGATAAGCCTGCAAAAAGTAGTCGCCCGAGGTTGTGGCGTAGGCGAAGGCGCAGGTGGAATGGATACACAAGCGATCGACTTGGAGCGTGGTTGTCATGCATGGGTTGAGGTGCTGTTCGCTGATAGAGAGGTGGCGGGTGGGCTGGCTTGCAAAGCGCGCCCACCCCGTACCATGCCCACGATACTAGTGGCTAAAGAATCGATCGTAAAGTACCTGTGAGTGAGCGAAGGAAGACGCGCCCACCCAAGGATGGCGGCGTTGAATGGTATTGGTTGGTGGTGCCGTCCGCAGGCCTTGGTACCTCAGTGCCTTAGTGCCTTAGTATTGCCGGCGGTGTTCGCGATTGGCGATCCAGATCGTCGCCATTAAGATCACGCTGGCGCCAATCACGGTGCTTTGGGTGGGAATATTGCCAAAGAACAAGAAGCCCATGACCGAAGCCCAAATGAGGTCTAAAAATTTCAGAGACTGCGTGGCGGAAATGTCGGCAATGCGAAAGCCGCGTGCCATACAGTAATGGCCCAAGGATCCTAGGATGCCCGTGCAGGTGAAAGCAACCCATTGCCACGGTGTCGGTGCCACCCAATGCAGCAGGCCCAATGGAAGGCTTAACAGCGCGATCACAAGCGACTGCCACAACACAATCGTGCTGGAAGACTCTGTGCGCGTGAGCGTCTTTGTAATGAGAAATGACGCCGCGAATAACGGGGCGCTTGCCAGCATGATGAGCGTGAACCAGCCGTCATCGCCCGCCAGCTTGGGGGCGACCACCACCAATATGCCCGAAAACCCGAGCAATGCCGCGACCCATCGATCCCAGCGCATGCGCTCGCCTAAAAACCAAGCGGCTCCGAGCATGACAAAGATGGGCCCTGTGAATCCGATGGCGGTGGTGTCGGCAAGACCGATGCGCGGCAGGGCGATGAACCACAGCATTAAGGCCGTGGTGTGCACGGCACCTCGCCATATTTGGCCTTTGAGGTTGTTGGGCCGGTAAACGGCCCAGCCCCGTTTGATGAGAAAGGGCAGCATGACGAGCGTACCCATCAGATAGCGCGTGAATTGGGTTTGAAATGCATCGAGTTGTAGCGCGAGGCTGCGCAACTCTGCGTTTAAAACGCTAAAGAAAAATCCGCTGAGTGCGACCCACAACATGCC
>Ga0129327_10002653_pt1 | contig 10416 bp, 9 predicted proteins | sample CPBDNA_6_FD_111799 | JGI IMG/M metagenome (GOLD analysis project Ga0129327, IMG submission 111799) | Freshwater to marine salinity gradient microbial communities from Chesapeake Bay, USA - CPBay_Spr_31_0.8_DNA | ecosystem: Environmental > Aquatic > Marine > Coastal | place: USA: Chesapeake Bay...
GCCCAATCGACCTAAACAAATGGTTGACCACGAGCTAGGTAAGCCCTCATTAACCCGATTTGAAGTGTTATCACGTAAGCCTGAATTATTTCAGACAAGGGTGTTACTAAAACCAGTGACAGGGCGCTCACACCAACTGCGAGTGCACATGGCAGAATTGGGGCATCCCATCAGTGGTTGTGAGTTTTATGCTCATCCAATGGCACTAGCACAAGCCCAGCGGTTGCAGTTGCACGCATGGAAGTTAAGCCTTAGGCACCCTTCAACTGGAGCCATGCAGACGCACGCAGCCCCCACCATTTTTTAGTTTAAATATAGGTGTTGATAACAGCCCACAACTCATCTTCAGAAAATGGTTTGTGCACGTAATCAGTAATGCCGGCAGCCTGCCAGTGAGCTAATTCGGTCGCGGGGTCCCTCGCAGTCGAAGCAATGATAGGCACCTGAGCACTATTGTTTACGCCTAATGTACGTATCATTCGTGTTGCAGCTAGACCGTCTAAGTTAGGCATCATTAAGTCCATAATAATGATGTCATATTGATTACTCTTAACCCAACTGATGGCTTCTAAACCATCAGCAGCAAGGTCAATATTGACTTCACCAAAGGTGAGAAATTCATGAATGATCTCACGGTTGATGTCGTCATCTTCGACGACTAATATTTTAATAGAAGCCATGGTGTATTCTCTGTTTAGGTCATAAATATATGTACGTCCCTAAATTTTAACCAAAAATAACACGGTTGAAAAATTCGAGTGGGTTTGCATCAAATCCCCGCCAACTGCTTTACACTTTCCCAAACGTCTGCATCTAGTTCTACTGCATCAGGTAAGACTTTGTTGGCACCTGGAATTCGTGCCCCAGGTTGGCTGGTTACGGCTTCTGATATGGTGCTAAGCTTTTCCCAAAATAGGTCACCAGCGACATTAGTTGGGTCAATAATGATGTAGCATTGACCTAAGTCGTGAGGCTTGCCTTCACTCGCCTTTAGTGGATCAAGTTGGGTACTGGTGCTGCCACCCGTAAAAGCAGCAGCGAGAATTTCTGCCATTAAACCAAATCCATAGCCTTTATACCCCCCTGAAGACACTAAAGAGCCACCACTGAGCACTGCACTAGGGTCTTGAGTAGCTTGGCCTTCACTATCCACGCCCCAACCTAATGGAATTTTCTCACCGGCAGTGGCTGCCATATTAATTTTGCCAAGGGCAATAGCGCTGGTGGATTGATCAAACTGCATGGCTAGAGCACCCTTTCCATCTGGTACAGACATCGCAATAGGATTAGTACCAAGCACTGCCTTGGTTCCACCTGGAGGTGATACACAAGATTTTGCATTAGTCATACCAATAGCAATGTAACCCGCTCGAGCAATCTGTTCAGTGAAGTAACCCATCGAAGTGCAGGTGTGAGAATGGCAAATGGCTAAGGTAGCCACACCGTTAGTTTTGGCAGCCAACAAGGCCGTGTCCAAACCTCGGGAAAAGGCTGCTTGTGCAAAACCTAACTTGGCATCTACCACCACGCTGGCAGGTTTAGGTTGGTGCACTTCAGGTTCAACGTTACCGTTAACACGCCCTGTTATGAGTTGGCTGCAATAGCTCTGCAGGTAAAAGAGCCCACAAATCTTATTGTCATGGGCTTCTGCAACGCGCACTGCGTGGGCCACAGAATTGGCAATCCATGGTTTTGCACCGTGAGCTTCAAGGGCTTTTGCCGTGGTGGTTTGGATGGTATCTAAATCAACGCGAATAGTGGCCATGGGGGTTTTGACTGTAAAAATTATTAAGGCTCTAATTTTATGTTGCTTTACCCATATGGGTAAAGTAAAAATAACAAATCCGATACTTTTAAAGCATGGTTGTCAGGCTAATGAAGCAAATGTATGGTGTTGCAATCAGACCTTTTACGGCGGCAGATAGTGCGCAAGTGCAAACATTATTGAGCGATTCAAAAGTTGCGCTACTGGCTGGTAATATTCCGTATCCATATCCTGACCATGGTGCACAAGCTTGGATAGAGTCTCATGAGGAACGGCATCGATCTGGCTCTGCAATTATTAGAGCCATCACCCTCGTAAAAGGTGGAACATGTATTGGTGCCATAAGCATTGACCACATTTCTAGGGGTCTAAATGCCAGTGGTAATTTGGGTTATTGGGTGGGAATGCCCTATTGGAATCAGGGCTTCTGTGAGGCTGCGGGTCGGTTAATGTTAACCTTGGCTACTGAGGAATATGCGATGGGGCGTTTGGTTGCCGCACACCAGATTGATAATCCTGCTTCAGGGCGGGTGTTAGAAAAGTTAGGATTTAACGAATTAGAGCCTCAGCGAATGACTAATTTGTCAGGACAGTACTTGTTTCGTTGTTATGAAAAACAGCTTTTTTCAATCAAATAACCAAAACAGTAAATTCATTGGTAACTCTATTTGGCTAATCATTGCCTTACCACCATTGTTAAAAACTAAATCAATGTCACAAGGCTGTTTTTTTGGATCTAGTTGCAGGCATACCTATTGCTATGTTAATGTTATGTTATAACATAACATTAATTGATGAATTTAATGCAAGACATTAAATTAATGGCGATAACCGTGTTTAGTCTGATACCTCCATCGTCCAAGTTTATGGAATATGCGTAAAGTGCGAAGTAAGCAAGATCACAGCATGAAAAACGATAAAATTTTCTTACGTCCTCTTTTAATTGGAGTGGGCCCTAGGCTAGTTATTGCAACCATAATTGCTACTTTATTGTGGCTTGGTTTCGCTTGGGCCACAGCCAGTCTAGGCGCACTATGAATACGCTACTCAGCTTTCAAAACCTGACGCTTGGCTATGACCGACTACCTGCGGTGCAGCAACTGAGCACTGAGATTGCTAAGGGCAGCCTCACAGCTATCGTTGGTCCCAATGGTGCAGGTAAGTCCACTCTTCTTAAGGGGGTAATGGGTGCCTTGGCCCCTTTGGAAGGTCGAGTGTCTATCAATGGATTCAGCGAGTCTGATATTGCATACCTGCCACAACAATCCCAAATTGATTGGCACTTTCCAATTTCAGTGGTGGATCTAGTTGCTATGGGACTTTGGCGTGAAATGGGGGCATTTGGTAGGCTGGGCCGAACCAAGAGCGCTCGCGTCAAGGAAGCCATGGCTGTGGTGGGCCTGACTGGTTTTGAGAAGCGCTTGATTGGTTCCTTATCTGGTGGCCAAATGCAACGGGCTCTGTTTGCAAGGCTTCTACTGCAAGACTCCCAACTGGTTTTGCTGGATGAACCTTTTACCGCCATTGACTCTGCAACTATGGCAGATCTAGTCGCCGTCATTGATGGATGGCATAGGCAGGGCCGAACTGTGATGGCTGTTTTGCATGACTATCAAACCGTTAACACACACTTTCCACAAACACTGATGTTAGCCCGTGAGCTTGTGGCGCATGGTCCAACTGCAATGGTCTTGACAACGGACAACCAACTCCTTGCGAGTCGCATGTGTGAGGCCTGTGCTGAAACACCCCATGTCTGTGGGAAGGTCATCAAATGATTTGGGAATTGGTGTTTGCACCCTTTGTAGAATTCGGATTTATGCGTCGCGCACTTCTAGGATGCGTGGCAGTTTCCTTTGGAGCAACCCCTGTGGGTGTATTTTTGATGCTTCGTCGTATGAGCCTCACTGGGGATGCAATGGCTCATGCGATTTTACCCGGTGCTGCCATTGGTTATTTGATCTCTGGCTTATCACTGAGTGCGATGACCATCGGTGGGTTGATCGCTGGGATGGTGGTTGCACTCACATCGGGCTTTGTCGCTCGTGTTACCGCCATAACTGAGGACGCAAGCTTAGCAGCATTTTACCTCATCTCCCTAGCCGTTGGTGTTTTGATTGTTTCAACTCGTGGAAGCAATGTAGACCTACTCCATGTTCTGTTCGGATCCGTCCTAGCCCTTGATGATGCTGCACTCATCCTGCTGTGTTCCTTCGCAACCTTATCGATCCTGACCCTAGCAGTACTGTTACGACCATTGGTATTGGAATGTGTTGATCCTCAGTTTTTGAGATCTGTTAGCCGATTAAGCGCAATCACACATTTTATATTTTTAGCGTTAGTGGTGATCAATCTAGTTGCAGGCTTCCATGCCCTTGGCACCCTTATGGCGGTGGGTATTATGATTCTTCCGGCAACCGCAGCGCGTTTTTGGGCTGCTGGAATTGTAGGGTTGATTTCTGTAGCCGCACTTATAGCCACCCTTTCGAGCGTGATTGGCTTACTTTTATCATTCCACTTTAGCTTACCCTCTGGCCCAGCCATTATTCTAGTTGCGGGTATAGGGTATATATTTTCACTCATTTTTGGCCCAGTGGGGGGTGCAATTGTGCAAGCCTTACCTCGCCAGAAAACTTAAATTTGCAAGGACTATTATGCACTCTGTTCAATCACTTTTAACATCGATAACCGCCACAGTGGCTCTAACCCTTAGTGTGCCGAATACCTCTTGGGCAGATGACCCAATCCCCGTTGTGGCGACATTCTCTGTTCTTGGCGACATGGTAAAGCGAATTGGGGGCGAGCATATCTCGCTGACAACACTAGTGGGTGCAGATGGCGATACTCATGTTTACCAACCAACGCCGCAGGCAGCGCGTGTGGTGGCAGAGGCTGATGTGCTATTTATCAATGGCTTGGGGTTTGAAGGCTGGTTGGAGCGACTGGTCGAAGCTGCCCCTTTTGCGGGGTCACTAGTGGTGGCAACGACTGGTATTGAGCCTATCGCGTTTGGGGACCACGACGATCATGAAGAAGGTCATGAAGAAGGTCATGCAGAAGGTCATGAAGAAAGTCATGTAGAAGGTCATGTAGAAGGTCATGAAGAAGGTCATGAAGAAGCTAAAGACCATCACGGGGAACATGGCGCTTTTGATCCACATGCATGGCACAGTTTTACCAATGCTATCATTTACGCTAACAATATCGCAGCAGGCCTCGCTCAGGTTGATCCTACCAATGCCGGTTTTTACTACCAAAATCACCAGATCTTCGTCAATGAAATCAGAGCGTTGAAAGCTGAAGCTGATGTCATCATGGCGGCCTTGCCAATTGACAAAAGAACCGTAGTCACTCCACATGATGGCTTTGGTTACTTTGCTGACCTTTACAATCTGCGCTTTGAAGCGCCTCAGGGCCTAAGTACCGAAAGTGAGGCCTCAGCAGCGGATGTGGCTAAATTAATCCTGCTAATCCGCAAGCAAGAGATATCAGCTGTGTTTATAGAGTCTATAACGGATAACCGTTTGATGGAACAAATCGCCAACGAGACCGGAGCTGTTATCGGTGGAAAGCTATACTCTGACGCGCTTTCTAGCGAAGACCAACCTGCATCTACTTATCTGGATATGATGCGCCACAACACTAAAACCCTGTCGCAGGCGCTTGGTGATTGAGATAACTAACCCATACAAGCTTTTAATAAAGCCTTATTGGCATCGTATCGCTGTAAAATTTAACACAGCGATGCGATCAGTCTCTTGCTCAGTTCCAGTAAATTTAATGAATAAAATGATGCAGTGAAGTTCGCCAAAGCGCAGGCACAAGCCAACTGTGTGTGAATAGTTTGAGTTGTTGTAGATTGACTATTTATGACACAGACGGCGTGTCAGCGTTTATCTACCAATTAAACCGTCAGAGTTATTCACACTTCGACCTTACTAGAATTTAACTAAACCTAGCCCCGCGGCTCATTATAGAAATAATTGGTTATATCAGTGCCGAGTCACATTTAATAAACACCTAAGCTGCAATGATACTTTCTTGTTAATTGATGGATGCAGTAATGCAATAGTAATCAAAAAGGCACCTCAAGAAGGCGCCCTTTTGATGATCTAGGTCAGTTTATGAGCGACGTGGACGACGGTTTTGACCGCCTTCACGCTGCTGTGGGCGATCACCACTGCGCTTAGGTCGAGGGGTTTTAGCCCCGGGTGTAAAGTCGGCAGCAGCTCCTTGAGACTGAATATTTAAGGGCTGGCTACGCACACGAACTTTTTTAAGCAACTGCAGCATTTCAGCAGGCATACCTGCAGGCAGGTCTACCGTAGAGTGATCATCAAATAAGCTAATACGTCCAATGTAAGAACTACTTAGATCCGCTTCATTCGCAATAGCACCAACAATGTCACCTGGCTTCACTTGATGTTCGTGGCCTACTTCTATGCGGAAACGTTCCATGGCAATAGCTTCGCCACTGAATTGTTCTTGCTTACGTTCCTTGCGACGTGGGCGTTCTACATCACTAAAACCAGCTGTTGTATCACGCGAATCCCGTCGTTCGGGCTTGCTGTTTTCGGGCATGGTTAAGGGACGATCTTGCTGGGCCATAAAGGCTAAGGCGGCAGCGACCTTTTCTGGTGCTACCTCGCGTTCCTTCACAAACTCTTCAACTAGGTCTCTGTAGATGCTTAGGTCAGACTGCTCTAGAGCTTTGTCGATGCTCGCCTTAAACTGGTCAATGCGTCGCTCTTTCACCTGTTCGCGGCTAGGTAAATCCATTGGGGTGATCGTTTGACGTGTGGCTTTTTCAATAGATCGCAACATATTGCGCTCTCTTGGAGCCACAAATAAGATGGCATTACCGGCACGCCCAGCACGGCCAGTGCGACCGATCCGATGCACGTAGGCTTCGGTGTCATAGGGAATGTCATAGTTGATAACATGACTAACCCGAGCCACGTCGATGCCTCGGGCGGCAACGTCGGTGGCTACAACAATGTCGATTTTGTTGCTTTTAAGATGTTCTATGGTCCGTTCGCGCAGCTGCTGTGACATATCACCGTTGATAGGAGAAGCACGATGACCGCGGGCTTCTAACTTCTCAGCTAACTCTACAGTGAGGGTTTTGGTGCGTACAAAAACGATGACGCCATCGAAGTCTTCCGCTTCTAAGATGCGCGTCATTGCATCCAGTTTACTGGTACCCACTGCCTTCCAATAACGTTGGGTTACGCTGTCGACGGTCGCCGTTTTAGCTTCAATCTTAATTTCTTCTGGATTATTAAGGTAGGTATTAGCCACTTTACGGATGATTGCAGGCATAGTGGCAGAGAATAAAGCCACTTGGCGTTGTTTAGGTGTGTGATCTAAAATCCAAGTGACGTCATCAATAAAGCCCATGCGCAACATTTCATCAGCTTCATCTAAGACAACAGTCTTGAGTTTGTCTAGTTTGAGGGTGCCACGTCGGAGATGGTCCATAACTCGACCAGGGGTGCCAACGACTACGTGTACACCACGCTGTAACTGACGTAGTTGGCCGCTCATGCTACTGCCACCATAGATGGGAAGCACATGAAAGCCGCGCATATCACTGGCGTAATTTTGAAAAGCCTCGGCCACTTGAATGGCTAATTCACGAGTGGGCGCCAGCACTAAAACTTGTGGGGCTTCAACTTTTAAGTCGATGTTAGATAGGGCAGGCAGAGCAAAGGCTGCTGTCTTGCCCGTGCCAGTTTGTGCGGTACCTAAAATATCTCTGCCTTCTAAAAGGGGAGGAATGGCAGCGGCTTGTATGGGGGATGGTTGTTCGTAGCCAATGCGGGTGATCGCATTAAGCACTGACTTAGAAAGGGCCAAGTCTGCAAAAGTGGTCATCGTGTTATCCTAAAATAAGTAATCTGATGACTTAGTGGACGCAAGTGGCCACCAAGTCTGCACGTAAACAAAGTCACTCTCCCAGATGTAACAAAAAAGCCGAGATAAAATAGGAGTGATGAACGAGACATTGACGTGAGGGCGCAGCAAAAAAAAACCATTAAAGCCAACTCTTTGAGTCGAGAAACGCAGGTAGTAGCGAGCTATCACCTCGTTTTTCAACGACAAGCGGAGAGGATTTAGCCATTTTATCTTGATGTTGGCTGGTACACGGGCCTCGAGCCCTTTGTTCGGTATACATTAGCCATGCCTGAGTTATAGGTACGCTAATGCCCGGCACCTGCTGGTGCCTTACCGTGCCACTTTATTTTAAAGTGTGGCCGAGATAACGCGGATGCAAGTGATATTACGCGACATATTATATACCACAAGCATCCTAAGTGCTATCAAGCTTAAATCTAAACTGTATGACTTTCCATCGCCCGTGTTTAGCCCTTAATGGCTGAAAGTACAGATTCTGCAGAACTAATAGAAAATGGATCAGGGCCATTATTATCTTTACGTCCGGGTTCTTCTAGCCAATGCTCAATGACGCCATTATTCACCACCATGGCATAGCGCCACGACCGCTGGCCAAATCCGACATTATGCTTATCGACTAGCATGCCCATCTGACGTGTAAATTCACCATTACCATCAGGAATAAATTTGATATTTACAACTTTCTGATCAAGCATCCATTTGCGCATAACAAAGGTGTCATTCACGGAAAGCACATAAACTTCGTCTATGCCCAGCTTTATAAATTCTTCATAAGCTGCTTCAAAACCAGGTACCTGCTGCGTGCTGCAAGTAGGAGTGAAGGCGCCAGGTAGGGAAAAAACGACCACTTTTTTGTCACGGAAGATTTCATCACTGGTCACATCTTGCCAGCGAAATGGGTTATCTCCGCCGATGCTCGCATCACGCACCCGATATTTAAACGTAATTTGAGGAACAGTTTTTCCAGTACTCATTTGATGTTTCCTTTTTTTAATAGGTATATTGACTAAAGTCGACCAAGAACGAAGGCCGATGCACAGAGTATGCAAAACAATAAATTATTTGTATAATCGTTATAATTATGATTTCTAATAGGTTTTATCTATAATGTTGAGTCTTAAAGATCTGAGTTACCTGGCTGCATTGGATGAGTTCCGACATTTTGGTAAAGCAGCAGTGGCTTGTCACGTGAGTCAACCCACCCTGAGTGGTCAGCTTAAAAAGCTGGAACACCAGTTGGGAGTCCAGCTTTTAGAGCGGGGCTCTAACACGGTTATTTTTACCTACGTGGGTTGGGAGATTGTTCAGCGTGCCAAAACTATGGTGCTGCAGGCCCGCGAAATGGAAGAGCTAGCTAGAGCCTCTATAGCACCACTTAACGGGCGTTTAAAGTTAGCTATTATTCCATCTCTGGCGCCCTATCTAATGGCTAAAACAGGCCCAACCATTAACGCTGCTTTGCCTCAACTAAAGATTGAATTATATGAGCTAGAAACTCAAGAGTTGTTACGGCAACTAAAAAATGGCGATATTGATGTGGGAATTTTGGTCGTTTCACAAGCTCAGGCTGGTCTGCGCAGCTTGAGTCTATGGCAGGAGACATTTTGGCTTGCAGTGGGTCAGAACCATGAATGGGCGCAGAAAACGCACGTCACTCGGGCAGATTTAGAAGGGACTGAGTTAATGTTATTAAAAGAGGGTCATTGTTTGGCGGATCAAGCTCAGCAGTTGTGCCAACTAAAGAGCCAGTCACAAGCCTTTCGCGGGGCAAGTTTAGAAACCTTAAAATATATGGTGTCAGCAGGTAATGGCGCCACTCTAGTGCCCCAGCTTTGTATGGACGCTTGGACTAACCATGGGGATGACAAGATTGCCTACATTCCGATTACCACGCCTAAGCAAGCTAGAGAAATAAGTTTTTTGGCCCGCTCAGGTAGTGCTTATTGGCCCTGTGTAGAAGCTTTACACCAAGTCATGTCCTCGGTAATGCCAGAAGTTTCGCAGGATACGCATAATGTACCCGTATTAATTTAGAGTGGAGCTAGATCAGTGCCTGTGGGCCAGCATAAAGGTAAAATAAGTCGCACATAAAACCAGTGCTGCAGATATCAGCAAACAGCTGATAAAGCCAAACTGTATAAAGACCCATCCAGAGAGTAGCGTGCCTAAAAGTCGCCCAACTGCGTTAGCCATGTAGTAAAAACCCACATCCATAGCCACAGAGCTGGATTTAGAGAGGGCCACTATAAGGTAGCTATGGAGGCAGGAATTAACGGCAAATACGATCCCAAACATCCCTAATCCAATGATCAAAATAGCGTCACTTTGCCACTCAAAATATAAGCCCATGGCCAAGGCCAAGGGCACAAACATCAGTGTTATTTGCCATTTAAAGCTAATTTTGTGGGCTAGTTGAAAGCCATTGGGTGACGCATTATTGACAACCTTTCGAGTGATTAAGGGGGCTAACATTTGAACCAAGCCATAACCGATAATCCACACTGCCAAAAACGCACTCACTTGCCAGTATGCCCAGTTAAGTTGTTGCGCCAAATAAACAGGCAGAGCCACCACAAACCAAACGTCCCGGGCACAAAACAAAAACAAGCGCGCCGCGCTCAAATGGTTGATGACCGAACTCTTAGACAAAAGCTGGCGTAGTTTTGGTTTTTGTACACTGCGACCCAAGTTGGCTTTGAGTAGCATAAGGCTGCAGAGCCACACACTACCCA
>Ga0129327_10002654_pt1 | contig 10415 bp, 10 predicted proteins | sample CPBDNA_6_FD_111799 | JGI IMG/M metagenome (GOLD analysis project Ga0129327, IMG submission 111799) | Freshwater to marine salinity gradient microbial communities from Chesapeake Bay, USA - CPBay_Spr_31_0.8_DNA | ecosystem: Environmental > Aquatic > Marine > Coastal | place: USA: Chesapeake Bay...
GCCGCTTTTAACTGAGTAGCTGGCTGTGACTGAGAATAAGCTAAGGGTGCTAGCAGAGCGAACTGCGCAGCAACAATAAGCAGGGTGATAATGGATTTTTTCATATTATCCCTCTCGCAAACTATAGCACGGGGCTGGCGAGGTTGGCTGGTTAACGAGGTTTTTTACCCTGCCTATGCTATCAAAATGTTAAAGTAAGGGTCAGAGTATTTAGTATTATTTTCGAATATGGACTCTGCACCCTAGATATGACGCCAGTATGGCAATGGAATAGCGATATGAAGAAATTTTTTAAGCAGAGCCTGTTGCTTGGCCTGGGGCTCTTGGCTCTGTCCTTTAGCCTGTCCAGCTTTGCTCAGCTGTCCATGTCGCTCACTTCTGCCGCAGCTAACAATGCTTTGGTACAAAACAACAATAGCTTTATCCCTGTAGAGCAGGCCTATCAGGTGGATCTGTCTGTAGAGGGCAATCAGCTGCTGTTTGACTGGACCATTACCGATGGCTACTACCTCTATCGGGATCGCTTTAAATTCAATGCCGTGGATCCAAACAGTCAGTTGCAGCCGCCCATTTTTCAGACCGGCAAGGTCAAGTGGGATGATTACTTCGAGGCCGAACTGGAGGTTTACTATAAAAGTACCAGAGTGGCCCTGCCCTTCAGTACAGATGCCCAGCAGATAGAAATTCAAATAGAGTCTCAGGGCTGTGCCGACGCCGGCCTCTGCTATCCGCCTTATAAACAGTGGGTAACCATTGACCTGGTATCCGGGAATATCGATATTAGCAGCAAACCCTCGGCATCGGCGCAGCGAGGAAATAGCGCCAACTCATCAGTAGACACACCATTGTCTCTGGGTTGGGTGCTTATTTTTGCTCTCGCCGGGGGTATGATTTTAAATCTGATGCCCTGTGTTTTTCCGGTGCTATCAATCAAGGCTTTAAGTTTTGCTCGAACTCATCAGTCCGAGCGTAGCAAACAGATACATGGCTTGGCTTATACCCTGGGTGTGGTCTCGAGTTTTGTGGCCATAGCCGTGGTTATGCTGGCGCTGCGTTCAGCTGGAGAAGCGGTGGGCTGGGGTTTTCAGCTGCAGTCTCCGGGCTTTATTATTGGCCTGATATATCTGTTTTTTATTATGGGGCTGGCGTTCTCTGGCTATCTGGAAATTGGCACCGGCTTGATGTCTATCGGCCAGTCGGCAGACAGCGATGAGGGGAGTCTCAGCTCATCCTTTTTGACAGGCGTTTTAGCCACCACTGTCGCCAGTCCATGCACTGCACCTTTTATGGGTCCTGCACTGGGCTTTGCAGTATCCCAGTCGTCAGCGGTTGCCCTGCTGGTATTTGCCTTTCTGGGACTGGGCATGGCCCTGCCCTTTATCCTGCTCACTCTTATCCCGGGGCTTAGTCAGCGCCTGCCAAAACCCGGACAGTGGATGGATACTTTCAAGCAGTTCCTGTCTTTCCCTCTCTATCTAACCGCAGCCTGGCTTATTTGGGTGGCTGGGCGACAAACCAGTGTGGATGTAGTTGCCGCAGTTATTGTGGGCCTAACCCTGATTGCCATGGCGATCTGGTTGTGGAAACTTGATCAGGCCGCGGACACAAAAAGCTGGCAACCCAGCATCAATAAACTATTAGCAGCTCTCTGCCTGGTGGGGGCTGTTGCCATACCTGCTGCAGGCCTGTCAGGAGAGGGGAAAGTGGCGCGCTGGGAGACCTATTCTCCCCAGCGCCTAAGTGACCTGCGCAGCATCGGCAAGCCTGTCTTTGTCAATCTTACTGCAGACTGGTGTATTACCTGCCTGGCCAATGAAAAGGTCGCACTGAGCTCAGAGGCTTTCTATCAAACCCTCGAAGCTAACAATATTACCTATATGAAAGGCGACTGGACCCATAGCGACCCGGAGATTACAGAACTTCTCAATCAGTATCAGCGCAGCGGCGTGCCCCTGTATCTGCTATATCCCCAGGGCAACAGAGAGGCACAGATTTTGCCACAAATTCTATTGCGAGAGATGGTTATAGATGCGCTAAATAGCGTTAACGAGCAAAATCGCAGATTTTAGCTTAAATACAAGGCATTTTAAGCGAACTTAGCAGAACTTCTCGCTAAACGCCTTGTTTTGGTGCGATTATGGGGCTAAAACTCGCTATCTGGTCGCTAAGTGGCTGTTGTCAATCGAAAACGCCGAGGAAAATGCCATTAAAAACTGGTTAAATGCCTCTAATTTCGTCGAAAATCAGTTTTTATCTCAATTTCTGGACAGCCTCTGATTTTTAGGGCAGACTGCTGCAACTAATTGGCAGACCTGTGATGACTCTTATGGCGACCATACTTCTTTTACACGGCCCCAACCTGAATCTACTCGGCACCCGTGAGCCAGAACTCTATGGCAGCGACTCTCTGGAACAGATCAACCAGCACCTAATGGATACCGCTATTAGTGCAGGCCATCATTTACAGGCACTGCAAAGCAATGCCGAATATGAGCTGATTCAGCGCATCCACGATGCCAGACAGGAAGGGGTTAACTATATTATCTTTAACCCAGGCGCCTTTACGCACACCAGCGTGGCCCTGCGCGATGCGCTGCTAGGCGTAGAAATTCCCTTTATAGAAGTGCACCTCTCTAATGTCCATGGGCGAGAAGAGTTTCGTCGTCACTCCTATTTTTCTGATATTGCTGAAGGCGTTATTTGCGGCTTCGGCGCTAAAAGCTACGATCTTGCGCTGCACGCTGTGCTTGGCAAGCTTGACCAATAACGAGAGATTAGAATGGACATTCGCAAAGTTAAGAAACTGATAGAACTGCTGGAAGAATCCAATATTAATGAACTGGAAATCACCGAGGGTGAGGAGTCTGTGCGCATTAGCCGCGGCGGCCCAGTGGCCTATGCGGCGCCTCCTGCTCCGGCTCCAGTGGCAGTGCCTGCAGCAGCAGCTGCTGCTGCACCTGCTGCTGCCGCGGTGGCAGCTCCGGCAGCGGATGAACTGAGTGGCCATGTGGTGCGCTCGCCAATGGTTGGCAGCTTCTATAGCGCCCCGGCACCGGGCTCTGCGGCCTTTGTTGAGGTCGGCCAGACTGTCGCCCCTGGTGATGTTCTGTGCATTATCGAAGCTATGAAAATGATGAATCAGATTGAAGCCGACAAAGCGGGCACCATAGGGGCCATACTGCTTGAAGACGGTGAGCCGGTTGAGTTCGATCAACCTATGTTTACCATTGTTTAAAGTCTGCCAGGAATCTGATCATGCTCGATAAAGTGCTTATCGCCAACCGTGGCGAAATTGCCCTAAGAATTCTTCGCGCCTGCAAAGAGTTAGATATTAAAACCGTTGCCGTGCACTCGAAAGTCGATGCTGACCTGAAACATGTGAAGCTAGCGGACGAAGCTATTTGTATTGGTCCCAACCCCTCACCCCAGAGCTACCTGAATGTGCCGGCAATTATTAGCGCCATGGAAATTACTGGTGCTCAGGCGGTTCACCCCGGCTATGGGTTTTTAGCTGAGAATGCAGACTTTGCCGAGCAGGTAGAGAATAGCGGTTTTGTATTTATAGGCCCAACCGCCGATGTGATCCGCGTTATGGGTGACAAGGTAGCGGCCATTAAAGCCATGAAAGAAGCTGGTGTGCCTACAGTGCCCGGCTCTGACGGCCCTCTACCCAATGATCCCGAATTTCTTAAGGCCACGGCTCTGCGCATAGGCTATCCGGTCATTATTAAGGCAGCAGCTGGGGGGGGTGGTCGCGGTATGCGCGTGGTGGAAAACGAGCAAACATTGCTCAACGCAGTGAGCATCACCAAGACAGAAGCCGCAGCCGCCTTTGGTGATGGCACTGTGTATATGGAGAAATTTCTGCAGAACCCGCGACATGTTGAGGTGCAAATACTGGCAGATGGCCAGGGTAGTGCCATCCATCTGGGTGATCGCGACTGCTCGCTGCAACGGCGTCATCAGAAGGTTATTGAGGAGGCTCCGGCTCCCGGAATCCCTGAAGAAGCGCGTCAGGCTGTATTTCAAAGCTGCGTCAACGCCTGCATCCAGATTAACTATCGCGGTGCTGGCACCTTTGAGTTTCTCTACGAAGACGGCAACTACTACTTTATTGAAATGAACACCCGTGTTCAGGTTGAGCACCCGGTATCTGAAATGATCACTGGCGTTGACATCGTTAAAGAACAGCTATTGATTGCCAGCGGCAGGCCACTGAGCTTTAAGCAGGAAAATATTATTTTCCGCGGCCATAGCTTTGAGTGCCGCATCAATGCAGAAGACCCGGTAAGCTTTTTGCCTCAGCCGAGTACTATTAATGCCTATCATGCACCCGGTGGCAATGGCGTGCGCGTTGATTCCCATATCTACAATGGCTACAGAGTGCCACCCAACTACGACAGTCTGATTGGCAAGGTTATAACCTACGGCCGCGACAGAAATTCGGCGCTGTCGAGAATGCGCAATGCGCTTGATGAAATGGTTATTGACGGTATAAAAACCAATATAGAACTCCATGAAAACCTGGTCCGCGACACCGAGTTTAAGAAAGGTGGAGTCAATATCCACTACCTCGAGAAAAAGCTCGGTCTCTAAAAGAGTGTCAGCCAATCGATGGGTTCAGCTGCAGACTGAAGTATCCCGACAACAGACAGAGTCTGCTGAGGATGCCATGCTGGAGGTGGGCGCTGTGTCAGTCACGCTGCAGGATGCTGCAGACCAGCCGATTCTTGAACCCGGAGTGGGCGAGACCCCTCTCTGGGATAGCTGCATTCTCAAAGCGCTCTTCCCCTCGACTGTAGATACAGATGCTGTATCCCTTCAGCTAAAAACCCAATTACAGCCTCAATTAAACCCAGAGCTGCGCTGGGAACTTCTTGAAGATAAAGACTGGTCTCAGGAGTGGAAGAAGTATTTTAAACCACTTAAATGTGGCGATCGCCTGTGGATCTGTCCAAGCTGGACTGATGCACCAGACCCCAATGGCATCAACCTGCTGCTCGACCCAGGGCTGGCCTTTGGTACTGGCAGCCATCCCACTACACATCTATGCTTGCGCTGGCTGGACCAGCAAGATCTCAAGGGTAAAACTTTAATTGACTATGGTTGTGGCTCAGGAATCCTTGGTATTGCCGCCCTACTGTTGGGCGCAGACAAGGTAATTGCCATAGATAATGACCCTCAGGCGCTACTCGCTAGTCGCGATAATGCCCGGCGCAATAATATTGCTGACCAGCACCTTATTACCTGCCTGCCCGATGCTATTCCAGATAACAGCCTGGCCGATGTGATGATGGCCAATATTCTTGCCGCGCCACTTATTCAGCTGGCAGGCAATATTAGCGAACTCACCGCCGCCAATGGCTCGCTCTGCCTGTCAGGGTTGCTGGAAACTCAGATTGACGAGGTAGCTGCGCCCTATCTGAAGCATTTTGATTTTGATGCCGCTGGCATTGAAGACGAATGGGCACGGCTTTCAGCCAGAAAATTTGCCTGACTGAGCAGCCGCCTGGCGTAGCCTATTAACATCCTCAACAGTATCTATATCTACAGCCGCTTCGGGCATAGGAACTGTGATTTTAGCTGTGAGTGATTGCAACATAACCCTGGCACCAGTATCTCCATCCAGAGCTATTAAATTGGCAAACAGTGCGCGGGGGAATAGTGCCGGCACTCCCGCATGACCGGCATAGGAGGCGCAGACTGCTCTGTCACCATCAAATAAATCCAGCATTTCCGCCAGCCCGCTGCTGTTTAAGACTGGCTGGTCGCCAAGCATCACCAATAGACCCTCATAGGCCGCCGGGGCTGCAGACAGATGCTTTACAGCACAGGCAATAGAGTTGCCTAGTCCACGCTGCCAATGCGGATTAATAATTACCTCAGAGCCGACAACCTGTTGCTCTATAGCCTGCCAGTCACTGCCCAATAGGCTGTGCACCCTGCCCGGCAATAATGTATTGGCCTGGTTTATCACCTGTTGCAGCATGGGCAAGCCGTCGATAGACACTAGTTGCTTGGGGCCATCGCCGCCAGAGTTGGCAAACCTTGAGCCTCTGCCGGCCGCCAGAATAACTGCGCCTATATTGGCTCTCACTGAGATTGTTCCAGTGCTGGAGACAACTGATATAGCGGCTGTGCATCTGCACTGTGCAGAACGGCATGACACTGGGACAAGATTGACAGCGCCAGAGATTCTGGCAATTCACCGCCAAGATTAATTCCCGCCGGCCCGGCCACCGGAATGCGCAGTTCTGAATCCTGCATACCAGCTAGTTCTATTACCGAGGCCCTGCGCGATTGCGGACCCAGCAGCGCCAGGTAGTCTGCGCGAGAACCCTGCAGAACACTCAGCGCCTGAGCATCCATCTGCAAATTATGGCTCATCAGAATAGCGGCATCGAAGGTGTCAAAAAGCCAGTGTTCAGGTAGTTTTGACACAGGGCAGTCGAGAATATTATCGACGCTCATAAAGTGTTCCCGCCGGGCATTGGCGGGGCGAGGGTCACAGACAGAGACCTCCCAACCCAAAATACTGGCCATGCCGACCAATGGTCTGGCATCCACGCCACCCCCAACAACCAGCAGATGGATTGGCGGAGTAATTCTGGTCGCTAAATATTCATGGCGACCAGCACCGGTCTCCAACATCAATAGCTTGGCTTTTGAACTCCCCAATTGCGCGGTAATCTGAAGGTACTGGCTGTTGTTTTGATCCGCCTCGGTGAGCAATTGAGCCTCGGCGCTATCACCCATAACTTTCTGTAAATAGATGCTGGACTCTCGGCGGGCCAGGCTTTCAGCCAGAGCTTCCAGCTGAAGATAGCTGTTTTGCTCTGTTATAGGCTGCAACAGAATATAGACTGTGCCGCCACAGCCTATGCCAAACTGAAATGAAATATCATCCTCATCGGAGCCGTCGTAACAGATGGTCGTTGGCTGGCCGCTGGCCATCACCTCTTTTGCATAGCGCTGAATATCGGACTCCAAACAGCCGCCGCTTAACAGACCAAACTGCTGGCCCAGACTATTAAATAGCATAAAGGCCCCAGCCTTTCGATAACAGGGCCCGGTGGTTTTATAGACCGTACCCAATACCCAGCTCTCTGTATGCCGATCGGTAGACCATAGCCTTAAAAGCCGGGGGAAATCATTATTGGATATCATAGGCAGCGATTAATTATTCTGTTGTTGAAAGTTTATTATAGGTTTAGGGCTATCTATTTACAGCATCAGTGCAAAAATATCGTTTTTTTTAATTGATCACTTTTTAATCAGTTGGGCACAGGGTAGAATGGCCTCTCGATTTTTCTCTGATCTCTGGACTTGCTGTGTTTAATATTGGCCCCTACCAGATTGACCGCAAAACCATACTGGCCCCTATGGCTGGCGTAACTGATTTGCCTTTCCGTCAGCTGTGTCGGGAAATGGGTGCGGGGCTGGTTGTCTCCGAGATGGTGGCCGCCGATCCCAGCACCTGGGACACCAGAAAGTCACGCCTGCGTATTCAGTTTGGCGATGAGCCGGCACCAAGATCAGTACAGATTGCTGGATATGATTCGCAGATGATGGCTACAGCGGCGCAGTTTAATGTTGCTCAGGGCGCTGAGATTATCGATATCAATATGGGCTGCCCAGCAAAAAAAGTCTGTAAACGCGCAGCGGGGTCGGCCCTATTGCAGGACCCACAGTTAGTCTCCAGTATTTTGCATGCGGTGGTCGACGCCGTTGATGTACCTGTCACACTAAAGATTCGCACCGGCTGGGACCGCCAAAACCGCAATGCCGTGAGCATTGCAAAAATTGCCGAAGAAGCTGGTATTGCAGCTCTTGCCGTCCATGGCCGCACCCGTGCCTGCCGCTTTGTGGGCGAGGTCGAATACGACACCATCGCCGCAGTGGCAGAGGCCATCTCTATACCAGTTATGGCCAATGGCGATATTACCAGTCCGGAAAAGGCCGTGGCCGTACTCGAGCACACAGGCGCTGCGGCAGTTATGATTGGTCGCGGCGCCCAGGGTAACCCGTGGATTTTTTCACAGATAAATCAGTATCTCGAAAATGGCGAATGCCTGGCACCCCCGAGCTTTTATGAGCTGGGCCAAATGATGGCGCGCCATTTAACGGCGCTGCATAAATTTTACGGCGAAGTGGGTGGCGTGCGCATTTCCAGAAAACATATTGGTTGGTACAGCAGCGAGCTAGTGGGCGGTAAAGAGTTTACCCAGCACTTTAATAAGCTTGAAAGCAGGGTTGAGCAGCAGCAATTTCTCCAGCAATTTTTTAATAATCCAGTGAACCAGGAACAGGCCGCATGAGTTCTGCATCAGAGACACAAAACATCCCGGCAGAAGACAGCTCTGCAGCCAGCGAAAGCCATAGCAGCCAGTCTCTCAGGTACAGTGTGGCCGAAGCCATGCAACGCTACTTTGCTGACCTGGATGGCCAGGACACCAAAGATCTCTACGAGCTGGTGATGGCCGAAGTTGAGCCCCCGCTACTCAGTGCAGCCATGAATTACACGCGCCAGAATCAAAGCCGCACCGCCGAGATTCTCGGCCTAAATCGCGGCACTCTGCGCAAAAAATTAAAACAGTATGACCTTCTGTAACAGTTACTAATCATCTGCCGCACCCTTTGAATCATCAGCTTTTTAAACCGAGGACTCCATGAGCGACTTACGAACAATTTCCCGCGCACTGATCAGTGTTTCTGATAAAACTGGCATCGTTGATTTTGCCCAGGCACTTACCGAACAGGGCGTAGAAATACTCTCCACTGGAGGCACCTTTCGTCTGCTGAGGGAAAATTCAATTGCGGTAACTGAGGTGTCTGACTACACCGGCTTTCCAGAAATGATGGATGGCCGTGTAAAAACACTGCATCCGAAAGTACATGGTGGCATTCTGGGCCGTCGCGGCAAAGATGATAATGTAATGGCCGAGCATGATATCAAGCCTATTGATATGGTCGTGGTTAATTTATACCCCTTTGCAGCTACGGTTGCCGACCCCAGCTGCGATCTGCCCACGGCGATTGAAAATATTGATATTGGTGGTCCAACCATGGTTCGCTCTGCGGCCAAAAATCACAAAGACGTTGCCATAGTAGTGAATGCCGGCGATTACAAAACCGTGGTTGAGGAAATGCAAGCCAATAATGGTCAGCTGGACTACAGCACCAGGTACCAGTTAATGGTCAAGGCTTTTGAGCACACTGCTGGGTATGACGGGATGATTGCCAACCATTTCGGCGCCAGAAATATCGCCAATGAAAAGCGCGATTTCTCTGATACTTTTAACGTGCAGTATTTTAAAACTCAGGAAATGCGCTACGGCGAAAACCCCCATCAAAAGGCGGCTTTTTATACTGAAGCCAATCCAACAGAAGCCAGCGTGGCAACTGCAGTTCAGTTACAGGGTAAGGAATTATCCTTTAATAATATTGCCGATACCGACGCAGCCTTAGAATGTGTTAAACAATTTGATCAGCCAGCCTGCGTTATCGTCAAGCATGCTAACCCCTGCGGTGTTGCTGTGGCGGTTGATATCAATTTGGCTTACGACCTGGCTTTTGCCACAGATCCGGAATCAGCGTTTGGTGGTATTATTGCTTTCAACCGTGAACTGGACGCAGCCACCGCAGAGAAAATCTGCGAAAAGCAGTTTGTGGAAGTAATTATTGCTCCCTCTGTATCTGCAGAGGCCGTTGCCGCTGTGGCGGCCAAGAAAAATGTGCGTCTGCTGGAATGTGGTGCCTGGGGAACTGAGCGTCCTCAGGACTTTGACTACAAGCGCGTCAATGGCGGGCTGCTTATTCAGGACCGCGACAATGGCATGGTCACAGCGCAGGATCTAAAAGTAGTCACCGATCGTCAGCCTTCAGATGCCGAAATGGGCGATATGATGTTTGCCTGGAAAGTTGCCAAAATGGTGAAGTCCAATGCCATTATCTATGCCAGGAACAACCAGACTGTAGGTGTCGGCGCTGGACAGATGAGCCGTATCAACTCGGCCCGTATTGCCGGCATTAAAGCTGAGCATGCAGGGTTGGAAGTTGCCGGCGCTGTGATGGCATCAGATGCATTCTTCCCTTTCCGCGATGGCATAGACAATGCTGGCGAAGCTGGTATCAGCTGCATTATCCAGCCCGGCGGTTCAATGCGCGATGATGAAGTAATTGCCGCAGCCAATGAACATGGCATGGCCATGGTGTTTACCGGCATGCGCCACTTTAGGCACTAAGTAATATTTTTGGTTAGCGCAAAGGCGGCCAGTGCCCGCTCTCTGGATTCTTTGATATCTACAACCGGCGCTGGATAGTTAGCACCAACCTCTACTCCGGCTGCGGCTAGAACCTCCGCCGGAGCCAGCCAGGGCGCATGGATATACTTGGCTGGCATATCTGCCAACTCA
>Ga0129327_10002656_pt1 | contig 10411 bp, 11 predicted proteins | sample CPBDNA_6_FD_111799 | JGI IMG/M metagenome (GOLD analysis project Ga0129327, IMG submission 111799) | Freshwater to marine salinity gradient microbial communities from Chesapeake Bay, USA - CPBay_Spr_31_0.8_DNA | ecosystem: Environmental > Aquatic > Marine > Coastal | place: USA: Chesapeake Bay...
CACCACCGCACCACCGCACCACCGCACCACCGCACCACCGCACCACCGCACCACCGCACCACCCCCTCGTCCAAAAGCTCCATCACCCCAAAGACTCCATCCCGCTCCGAAAGGAAATCAACGCGTCAAACAGCAGCACCGTGATCGCGCCTCACGGCGAGCGCCTCTGCGACTTGTGATTGAAGGTCGTCCAGGTCACGGATGATGCGATCAATCGCGACGACGAGAACAGTGTTCGTGTCCTCCGTCCGATGCATTTTGATGACCGACGCCTCGTCCAAGGGATGTTCCACCATGGCCGTCGCGATGGCGCCGTCCGCGCGCGCGTACGCGGCCACCAGTCTGGAAATTTGGTGGCGATCGTCCGTCACGCTAAGCACGGATTCCATTCCACCCGACACACGCGCACGACCCACCCCTCCCCTTCTCTGTTTTTTTTTCGCCCCGCGCACCCATGCCTGCGTCTCGCGTCCGACGATGCAGTGCTGCGCGTTCGTGACGAAAGGACACGAGCGACGATCTCGGCCGACCAGTCCGTTCAGGCCGCGGGTCGTCAGAGGTACGGGACCTTGATGCCCGTCGACGTGATCTTCGAGGCCTCCGTCGAACACGCGTCCTTCCCGTGGACACGTTCCATGCTGATGTCCAGACGCACCTGAGGCGACGCCGGGCACACCAAACCGGTGTGTTTCGCTGTCGCATCGCTGCGGCATGAGGGCTGCGTCTTGTAGAACTGGCGATCACGACTCAGGAACATGTCTTGTCCAATCAAGTCGCGCGATGGCACAATGGCGAGCGAGCACTGAGACATGGCGCTCTGATCTCTGGTCGTCTACCATGCCGGGTTATTTTTTTATTCCGCGCTCCTTCCCTTCCACGCCAACACCCAATACCGGCGCTCGCCCACTGCGCACGCCTCGTACACGACGACGCTGCTGCGTGCTCGCATGTCGTGCGGATCGACCATCGACAGGTTGACGTGGCCGTTTGCACGGTTCTGAGACAACACTCGCGCGCGCAGCATGTCGTTCTGCGCTGCGAATCCGTGCGGGAACGGGTGGCCAGCGTGTTTGGGCGACACGCGAACGCCTTCGGCGTCGACGAGCATTATGTGAGTGCTCCTATGCGTGTGGGATAACCTCTCGACGGCGGCAACGGCGTCGCCGTCCCGCGCGGCGTCAGTACACGTGCGGCAGACGTCCGCCAGGTGTTCGCGCAGCACCTCCGTGTCGAGGAGCTCGTTGGTGCTTCGCATGAAGATGATCACGGCCGCCGCGATGATGGAATATCCGAGTACGACGGCGGCGGAGCTCGCAGACGTCACACCTCTCTCGTGCTCCATCCTCTATGTGGGCGCCGCGAAATGCCTTGTTTTTGTGTCGTGTTGCCGTGTTGCCGCGTTGCCGCGTTGCCGCGTTGCCGCGTTGCCGCGTTGCCGTGCTGCACGGCGACTCGTTGTTATGTCAAGCGAAAAAAAGCAGCACGCGACCGGCTCAGGCGCGCGCGTGTCTGGTCGAGACCGCCACGGACGCGCGACGCGTCCGCGGGAACGGCGCCTCGGGCGCGCGTGACGTCAGCAGATTGCACGATTGCACGCCTGCCGCGGCTACGCGCGTGCGGCGGGAGACGGCGCCTGCATGTTCTTGGCCTCCATGAGATCGGACGTCCAGTCGTAGATGTCGATCGCGTTCCCCATCCGCAAACGCGTCGGTTGAGCGGTGACAACGTTGCTCGCCGCGCTCGCGCTGCCCGCGCTGTTCGCAGCCTGGTGCATCGCAGCTTGATCGGCGCGCATCCCGGGAGTCGTCCGGTGGCGCGCCTGATCGGCGTCTGGTGCGCGCACACGCGGAACTGGCGGCGTTTTGGTCGTTTTCTGATGGGTGTACAGGTAGAGCAGGTATACGGTGTACAGCGTTGTGATCGCGCGGATGACGACGGTCGTGCTGGTGTTCTGCAGGTATCCCTGGCCCATGAGCATGATCTCGCACACCAACCCACACGCGAGGAACACGAAGGAGAACGAGCTGACGTCTTGGGTCTCTTTGGACTTCATGATCTGCGCGATGCCTCCGATGCTTCCGACGATGATGACAAGGAGCCCGACCTGCTCGGCCGGTGTTGTCATTTTGGTGTACAGCTCGCTTTTCAGCGACGCGGCCGTGGCCATGATGTCGTTCAGAGTCATGGACGCAGATGAAGGCTGCGCAGTTTTTGAAGTCTCGTCCGAGTCGTTGCTGACTTCTAGCACGCCCATATTTTTTTTTTGCCAGGTCGCCAGTTACTCGTCGATGGCCGGCGCACGGACGGCCGTGACAGAGACGTCTCAGATATTCGCCGCCATCCTCCGCGGTGTTTGGAAGGAAGGTGTGGAGTTTGCGCTGAAAAATATTACTTTGCGGGACGAGCGTGCGTCCGCGCCGTCAGACTAAGCAGTTGCACACAGGGCACCTCCTTTTGACCGCTATCCATTTTTCTATGCACTCCGCGTGATAGACGTGCGTACACTCAAGCATACAACTCGCCTCGCGCGACACGTCCTCGAGGCAAATCGCACAAACCGCACCGCGCGTTTTGAAGATTGCGTCAGTCGCGCGCGTCGCGCCTCCGTTGAGGCTCGACGCGACGTCACGCACGGCATTGCGTTCCGGGTCGTCACCGTCGGCAGCAGCGTCGACACCCATGCTGAACTCGGTGCCCAAAACGTGGCGCGTCGCGCGGATCAGGCTCGTCGCGAAGACGCACGCGACGATCGCCCACGTGGCGCAACGCAGGATCAGAGCCTCCACGTGCGGCGACGCGTCGTCGCCGAGTGTGATCAACAAGCGGGTGCACGTGGAAACCGTGCAGGACGTTGCGACCGTCGCGTTGCAACAGACGGCTGTCACCCTTCGCCACGCGCGCAGCGACGGGCTGCAGAAAACAGAAGGCAACCAGGCCGCGAGGACGACCCAAACGCACGCGACGTCGACCGCGGATACATCGGCACGTTCGAGGATGCTGTCGGTCAGGATGCACGGCGTCGCGAAGAACGCCAGCAGGGTTGTTGTCATCGACGTCCCCTCCTCCATACGATCTGCACACGAAAAATCGCCCCCCATCCCACGCGCGCAGCGGCGCCGGCGCTCACGAAAGCGCCACGGTCATGACGATGGCGTTGTGCTCGTCGCGCACCATCAGCATGACGCGCCAGGACGGCGTTGGGACAGTGACCATAGCCGCTTCGCATTCGAGTTCGACGAGGTTTTTTTCGTTCCGCCCATCGGCGCGGGTGATGCATAGGGGCACCCACGAAGCTTCCTCGGTCAGCATACCGATCGCCAGCGACGCGCCGTGCTTCCAGCACCCACGCACTCGCGCGCGTACGATGCGCACGACACCGTCGCTCACGACCCCTTCTGGACCACGCGGCGCCGGGTCTACGCGAACGCTGAAGAACGGATTTTGAATGACGAAGACGCGGATGCCACCTCGCACGCGCAGTGCGACGGGGTTGGAAACCAGGCTGGTGCCGACTCGGAGCGAGTTGTTGACGACTGACACGTGATGATCGATACCGACGAGGGTTCTCAGAACAGCGCCGTCCGCCAGCGAGTCGTACTGCCGAGGGCAGGCGTGGTGACGCAGGAACGCGTCCATATCGACGCGGTCGAACAACGACAGCCGATCCAGGCACGCGTCGCACGGCACCAAGAGAGTGCGGAAGTCATGCGCCGAGGAGGCGGCCAGTAGCTTGTCCAATGACCGACGGTGCGACGCCACCGTGCCTGCGACCCTCGCTCGAGTTGGACTGGCCGCCGCCGCCGCCGCCGCCGTCGCCGTCGCCGTCGCCGTCGCCGCTGCTGTCTCCATCGCCCCCACCGCCGATGTTACAGTACCGCCCACTCCACCACCGATGCGCGCACCTGACCGTCTTTTCACCCCGCGCGTAGCAAGGATGCCTGCAGGGTCGCGAAAAAATCACGCGCCTCGTCGGAGGTGGAGGTTCGATCCGTTCACCACGAACGGGACGTTCACCGTGTTGCACTCGCGCAACACGCTCTCGCGGCACGCCCGTCTCCATTCATTTTGACTTGGAAAACGTCTGCCGTAGACGAGCAAGAAATCGACGTCGTGCTGCGAGCTGATCAAGGCCTGCCACGCTTGATCGGTCAGATTTGAGCCGCAGTCTCTGTTCGGAGACGAATTGTAAAGGCCTTTCTTCGACGTAGAGATCAGTCTTACGTTGAGGACACGCCTAGCATCTAGCTCAAGGCACTGTGTGCGGAGGAACGTGACGCGGTTCGACCCCGATGTCCAGTACGACGTCGGTGCTATGTAGTTGCTCGGGTATCCGGCACGTGGCATCCGACAGTCGATCTCGTCATTGAGCACTGCGAGGAGCCACGAAGACAACGTTGCGTTTTCAAGCACAGAGGAGCTGCAGCAGTGCGGGTGGGCCCACCCAACTCGTGCGAGGACCCTGTCCCACGGCCACATCTTGCAATAGTGATACGCTGACCCCATGCGATTGACGGGGTCTCGCAGCAGCGCAACCGACCGGTCGCATCCGCGTCTGGCGTGAGAATGAGCGGCTCCCATTGTCCGCTCTACGGCGCTCCCGCCAGTCTTCGGAACGTGGATGAAACAGTCCACCAGCGATCGGCTAAGGGCTCCGTGAGGACGAGCGGTTCCCATTTTTTCGCACTACGGCGCTCCCGCCAGTCTTCGGAACGTCGGCTTTGGGCTCTGAGCACATCTAGGGCCTCCCGATGCTCTCAGATGGTAGCGAATCGCGGTGAATTGTGTTGGTGTCAATCGTTTTTTTTTCTAAGGAGGTTGCGCCACGCACAACCGACGAGGCGGCGGGACGCTGCGAGCGCTCCTTCTGGCGCGTCACGCGGGCGCGTGTATTGATGGTTGATGGTAATTGTATCTAAAAAAATTTAGCCGCGGGACCGTAAACAAGCAACGCCGATCGGTTGCCTCCCCCTCCCCTCCTGCGAGGCCTCCCTAGACACACACCCACACCGCCGCGCGATCCTCGTGCTCGCCTCGCCCTCCACTCCGGCACAAATGGACCCGATGCAGCATGGCAGAGTCGCGGAAGCGCGCGATCGTCTGGACACCGCCAGCTTTGCGCGCGACAGGGCGCTCAAGGACTCGGAGAGAATGCGACGCGTCGTGACTCGGAAGGAGAGGATACCTCGCATGCTGGGCGACGTGGACGGGCCTTCGTCTTCCAAGGATGTCGACTCGAACGACAAGACGTGCAGTCCACTCTGCGCAATCGCCGAAGAGACGATGGACAGCTGCCACCCGAGCTGCGTGTCGGACGCAACTCGGCGCAAATTGTGCGCGAAGCCTGGGACGGTCAACGTGAAGCGGTTGGAATTAGCGTTCGTTTGCGTGCTGAGCTTTCTCTTGGGATGCATGGCGCCCGGCGTGGTGGACGCGATCCGCATGGCACGCGCTACGTTCCCGTCGCGACCGGCGGTGCGTCAACCGTGACGTACGCGCCACGACCGCGGCGCTACCGAGTAAACGGACGCGACCGCCTTTCAACCCCCTCCGCGTTGAACTGCATCCCCGCCCACTCTCCCTTTTTTTTGGACAAGCCACCCGAACGTCGCATTCGCGACGACGCGCCGATGTCGCATCGCGCCCAGGAGCCGCGCGTCCGAGCGACGCGCCCCTGCAGCGCTCATCGCAGAATGATCTCCGGGCCACAGGAGGCCGTATTGCACGAGCTGAAGAGCGGGAAGAGCGTCGTGTGCACAGCGTGCGCCGGAGGGGGTAAGACGACCCTCATCGTGGAGGCGTGCGCTCGCACTCCTCACGCGTCGATCGTCCTCGCGTACAATCGGCAACTCGCGCAGGACACGCGCGACGCGCTGGCAGAATCGGCACCCCGCGGGCAGTGTTTCACGTTCCACGGTCTCGCGTCGCGCCTCTTCCGCTCCACACCAGACGACGACGCGCTGGCTGGCGTCGTAGACGACCTGGAGGCTGGCATACTCGTGACACCGACCGAGCTGCAGCTGACGCCGCACATCTGCGTGGACGAGGCGCAGGATTTGACATGCTTGCACGTTCGATTCGTCAGGCTGGTGTTTCCGAACCCCGCGCAGTTTCTGATCGTAGGCGATGACAGGCAGATGTTGTACGATTACCACACACAAAACCCCGCCTCGATAGAGTTCATGCGGAGTCCTGCATCGTGGTGTAATTCATCCGGCGAATGGGTCCGCTGCCAGCTCGCCGAATCCTTCCGCATCTCTTCTCACATGGCAGCCGTCGCGAACGCGGCGCGGGTGTGTGAGGAGGAGGAGGCGGACGGTGCGTCCGACATGAGCACGTGCGAGCGGATGCCTCGTGTGCGGATGCCTGGTGCGCAGACCCCCGATGTCTGCATGCCTGATGAGCGGATGCCTGATGAGCGGATGCCAGATGAGCAAATCCCCGATGCCCCTGAGGGCCACGGCGAGGACAGCGAGAACGGCGACCGCCGTGTCACTAGCGATCGACCACACGGCAGCACGGCACGTGAGCACATCGGAGACCGCGACATCATCGGGCGCGGTGCCTCGAGCGATCCGGTCGACGTGGTGTTCGCGAACAACTACGAGTGGTACAGCGTCGTCGCTGCCGTCTTGCGAGACCATCCCCACGCGGAGGTTGTTATACTCACGAGACGACGAAGGAACAACGCCCCCCTGACCGTCCTTCTCAACCAGCTTAGCAACAGGCACGGCGTGCAAACTCCGCTGCACGTTCACGGCGCAGATGCCGTGGACAAGCGCGTCGCAGTCGGTAAACTGCGCGTGCTCACGTGGCACGCGTCCAAAGGAATGCAAGCCCGAGTGGTCATCGCTCTCGGCGTCGCCCGGTTGTCCGACCGTAACGCGTTGCACGTCGCGCTCACCCGCGCGACCCACCGTCTCGTCGTCGTGCAGAATGTCGACGACCCGCACGTCGCCTTGGTTGGCGATCGCTTGCGCCGCCTGATCGACGCTGGTCACGTGCGCGTATCGCGTCTGCAGGACAGCTGCAGCCCGCGCGCACCGGTTCGCGGCGATCCGGTTAAGGCCCCCGCCCTCGTCAACGTCGACGAGTGGGCCGGTGATGGCGTCTGGAGGGAGATCGCGGCGCGCGCGCATTTTGACGAAGTTTGTGACACCGCGCACGACGTGGGCGACGTGGGCGGTCTGATAGATGCCGACGCGCCGGCGACGCGACGCGAGCACGAGCACGAGAACGCGCGCGAGACCGAGCACGACCAGGAACGCGCGCAGACCGTTCGCGTGGACGATCGATGGGAAGACGTGTCCGACACCCTATGCGACGCCACCCTCGTCGCGGTCGAGGCCGTCGTGTCGGGGACGTGCGTCCTCACGGAACGCCAAGCGCACCGAGCGAGCCATCAAGACGCTGCGCGCTATGTGGCGAGCGGGGGGCAGGCCCGCATTGTCCCGCCGCTTCCCGGACCGCCGCTTGCCTTGGATCTCAGTACCGTGTATCACGAGGCGTGCGATCGCGTGCGGTGCTCGCAGCGGGGCAGCTTTCCGCGGGTGAACGACTGCCTGGTCGTCGCCGCCGGAATGCGTTCCTGGGGAGGGTATAACCATCAGATGCGACAGATGCTGCCCCTTTCGTGGACGCGATCGTTTCACCTGCGTGGCGATGCCGAGCGACTCGCGTCGTTCGTCAAGGCAACCGTGGGCATCGCGCCGACGTTCCATCGCCGTTTCCACGCGACGACCGCGGACGGCGGCGTCCTTTACGGCAGCGCTTTTGCGGTAGGCGGCGGGGAGGCGGTGCGCGTCGTGTCCGCGCCCTGCATCGCACGGGTGGACAGAGCGCGCGCCGCGCTTCTGCTGTGCCTCTCCCCGGGGTCGGAGGTCTCGCGCGTCAGCATATACAACCTTCGCACTCACGCGTATACGCGCGTGCGCGTCGACGCGCAGGATCGCGCCGCCCTGCTCGCCTCCGCGATCGCGTCAGACCGCGTCTCCACCGCCGACGGCGTTCCGGTTGCCTGACGCTGACGAGAAGAGAGGACCCGGGCTGTTGAGCTCATAACTTCTCTGCGACACCGTGAAGCCCTGCTTTCTGTAGTACGCCGCCCGCTTTCGTTGCAGATTCAGGAAGAGAGAGAACCCGTCGCAGACGTCAACGACGTGCGGCGGCTGCTTGGCCGGTGCGTCGCGGAGGATGCGGCCAATTGCCTGCACGACGTCGCTCTTCGGCGACGCCATGATGAGCGTGTCGAGCTCTGGTATGTCGAGCCCTTCGCGAGACATGCACCACGTCGTCAAAAGCACAGTGGCCGTTCTGGCCACCTCTCGATCGTGGGCGTTCGTGACCGCGATGCACGTCCCGGTGGTCAACTCCTCCTTCGCGAGCCTCTCTCGCAACCAGTGCAGCTGCTTCACGCGATCGGAGAGCACGATGATGCGCCTGCCCTGGCGTGCTTTCTGCACGATGACCGAGGCGAGCATCTCGTTCCTGGTGCGGCTCAGAGCGAGCGTGGTGACCATGCTCGCGAGAAGGGGCTTGCCGTCCCGCGTCAATATTTCGCGCGACTTGCCGTGGTACGTGATGCACTCGACACTGACGTCGCAGTTCATCTCCCTCTGAAGGCTGCACACACACGGCCCTATCGTCCAGTAGAGCAACTGAGTCAGGCCGTCCGCGCGGTGCGGGGTCGCGGTCAGACCGAGGATGTGCCGCGGTCGAAGCTTTGAAACGGTGCGGAAGTATGTTGCTGCGGGGACATGATGCGCCTCGTCGACGATTACCAGGCCGAACGAGTCGATGACGGAGGCGCCGTAGTCTCGTGCGTGGAAGGACGGCAGCATCCCGACGACCACGTCGTGATCGTGGTCGACACGGTCACGCTGTATCACGCCAGCCTCGATCCCTAAAAATTGCCGCACGCGCTCGACCCACTGTGTGAGGAGCATGGTCGTGTGCACGAGCACGATCGTTCGCCTCCCGATCCGCCTCGCGATGTGCAACGCCACCACCGTCTTCCCGAATCCGCAGTACAGATCCAAAACGGCCCCCGTGGGACGCCCCACGTCGGGGTGAAGGTGCTCCAGGGCTTGTCGGACGATGTCCACCTGCTCCTTCTTGAGTGTGGCGTCGAAGCGCGCGGCGGGGGACATTTGCACGCCGTTCGAGGTGTTGTCGCGGACGGCCGCGTCCCCCCCCCATTGCTGCATGCCATACTGCCGCGGCACCCACATCGTGTTGCCATCGATCTCGTGCACGACCAACACGTCGTCGCGCGGTGTGCCCATGACGGACCGCGGACAGAGGGTAAGCCGTTCCCTGTGGACGCGCAGGGACGCCTGGTCCATACCGCTGATGTCCACGCGGTAGCGCGCGGCGATCTCCCTGGACAGGGCGGTATCCGCCCTCGTCTCGATAAAGCTGTCCATTAGCCCCGGCAGCACAGATTGGGGTGCTTCCCACCAATGTGACCTCTAGAGGCGGCACAAAAACATGTGCTGCCAGGGTTAAGGGTCAAAAGCGACAACCACGCCGCGCGGGGATCGATAGGGATGGGCGGTGGCTCGTCGAAGCCCACGAAACTGACGTGCACGGTCGTCACGGATGAGAACCAGCAGTTCTTCGACGCGGAGATGGGTTCCTTGTACTGCACCGTCGTGTCGCTTCGCTCCGTCTTCGGCGGTGTCGTCACGCACGCGGCTGCATTGGAAGACTGGACGGTGGAGGCGGGCGTGTGGGGGGGGTCCCCAAACACGCAAATCGTCGGTGAGCGGGACTGGTGGATGCTTCCGACAAGCAGAACGTCCGTCTCCCGGGCGCAGACGAAGGCGTGGACCAAGATGGTGTCGGGCAAGGGGTGGGTCGCTGCGAGTGGAAAGCTGACAGCGATCGAGCTGATCAACGAAATCGATCTCGCGATCATCGCATCGGGGGAAGTCCTCTACTCGAACGGGTACACAACGATCGCCAGCGTCGCCTTCGCCACGTCTGGCCAGCCGTACCTCTTCTTCAAGGATCACCACATCAAGAAGTGCGGCTTCGACGTGGACGCTTGCGGAGAGCTTGCGCCCAGTCTCTTCAGATCTGGTGTGTTCGGCATGAACTGGCCACGTGCGTGTTTCTACGCCGTGTGGCCTGATGCCTCATCCCTCGCCAAACGGCACCGCGACAGCACGCTCAAGGCCACCCCCAGGTTGTCCGTCTGGACACACGCTCCGGTGACCGTTGTGATCCTCTTCGCAGCCGTGCTGATGCTCGTCATGTCTGGAATCGCCTCGTACCCGGCCCCGAGGGAGACGGTGGTGCTGACGCGCATCTTGCGAAGGCAAGGACTCCTCGGCGCCTCTCGGTCTTCCCTCAAGCGGCGCAGGGCGTCGCCGTGAGGTAAAGTGGGGCGGCGGGGGCGGCGGGGGCGGCG
>Ga0129327_10002664_pt1 | contig 10401 bp, 9 predicted proteins | sample CPBDNA_6_FD_111799 | JGI IMG/M metagenome (GOLD analysis project Ga0129327, IMG submission 111799) | Freshwater to marine salinity gradient microbial communities from Chesapeake Bay, USA - CPBay_Spr_31_0.8_DNA | ecosystem: Environmental > Aquatic > Marine > Coastal | place: USA: Chesapeake Bay...
ACAACGGGAGGCGGTGCTGCTCTCGGCACGCCGAGACGACGCCTTTTGCGTTCCGTGTAGACCGGCGACGTGGAAACGAGGACCGTGTCACCGGTCGTTCGCGTCACGATTTGGTTTCCCACCACAATGACGGGAGACGGAACCGGTGCTGAGCGCACGTTGCCTACGTATCGGTGACGCACTTTCTCCACGGAGCGCTGGCTAGCAGCCACGAGCAAGGTGTGTTCTGATTTGCCGAGGCCATCGTTCATGATGACAACGGGAGGCGGTGCTGCTTTCGGCGCGCCTAGACGTCGCCCTTCGCGCTCCGCGTTGACTCGCGGCGCGGAGACGAGGACCGTGTCGCCGGTCGTTGGCGTCGCGATTTGGTTTCCCACCACAATGATGGGAGACGGAACTGGTGCTGAGTGCACGTTGCCTACGTATCGGTGCCGCGCTTTCTCCACGGAGCGCTGGCTAGCAGCCACGAGCAGGGTATGTTCCGATTTTACGAAGCCATCGCTTGCGACGACAACGGGAGACGGTGCTGCTTTCTGCACGCTGAGACGTCGCCCTTCGCGTTCCGTGTGGACTCGCGGCGCAGAGACGAGGACGGTGTCGCCGGTCGTTCGCGTCACAATTCGGTCTCCCACCACACCGAATGGAGGCGGAGCTGGTGCTGATTGCACGTTGCCTACGTGTCGGTGCCGCACTTTCCCCACGGAGCGCTGCTGGGCAGCCACGAGCAAGGTATGTTCAGGTTTGTCGACGCCGCCGTCTGTGACGAGAACAATGGGAGGCGATGCCATCTGCACGCCGAGACGACGCCCTTCGCGTCCCGTGTGGACTCGCGACGCGGAAACGAAGACTGCGTCGCCGGGCGTTGGCGTCACGATTCGGTCTTCCACCACGCCAAAGTCAATCGGAACCGGTGCTGATTGCACGTTGCCTACGTATCGGTGCCGCACTCTCTCTACGGAGCGCTGGCTAGCAGCCACGAGCAAGGTGTGTTCCGATTTGCCGACGCCATCGCTTGCGACGACAACGGGAGGCGGTGCTGCTTTCTGCACACTGAGACGTCGCCCTTCTCGCTCAGCGTGAACTCCCGGCGCGCAGACGAAGATCGTGTCGCCGGTCGTTGGTGTCGCGATTCGGTTCCCCGTCTGCGGAGAGGAAGGGGCGGAAGGGGCGTGCGCCGCCTGTTGTACCTTCAAACGATGGGCATCACGGTCCGCCGTCCTACCTCGCCGTGCAGACGCAGACACGACCAGGACTTGCTCAGGTGTGCTTGAAGTTTCTCTCACGGAAGGGGCGGAAGGATGCGTATACGCCTTCTCTACGTCCAATCGTTCCACTTGAGGTTCAACGATCCGACCGTGCTTTGGCGACACAGTAAGCGTCTCATGTGTCCCAGGTTCGGGGCGCCCCTCAACACGAGCGGATGGAGCCTCCTCGACCATCAGCCTGTGCGGTCGTCTCTCCACCGGGCTTCGTCGATGCATCGACACGGTCACATTGTCGAAAGTGTCGGACTCGTCGGATTTCGCGACGTTCTCTGATTTGGCGACGACGGGGAGAGGTGCTTCTTGGATGTTCAGACACCGGTCATCGTGCGCGCGACCGCGCTGCGGCGTGCGCGCAATCACGAGAACATTCGCCCCGCAGACGCTGTCGCGCGAACACGTGTCGTCGAGCATGTGCACTACGCGCCTGTGTCCGTTGTCGACTCGGCCAACCGGGCCTCCTCTTGTTCTGAAAGCGTTCAGGTTGCAAAACGTCGGGGTGGGAGGGTTCTCTCTTAGTTCACGAACCTCTTTCCTCAACGATTCCGTGGTGTTGCGCTCCCTCTCTAGCATCGCCATCGCCTCTTGGGCGGCGCCCAGCAATTCCTCGTACTTCTTCACCTCCGCAGCCGCCTTCTCTTCCGCCATCGCCCTTGTCGCAGCCGCTTCTGTCCTCATCGCCTCCGCCTCCGCCTCGCACTCCTCCAACTTCCTGCGCATCTCCAATTCTTTGTAGCGGTGGTAGTTGGTTTTGAATGGATCGTGCCCCTGAGCGGCGACTGCGCCGCCGTTCGCGTTGTCAGGACGAGTTTGAACATGGCGTTTTCCTCTTGCGTCGCCGTTGCCGTCTTGAGAAGGCGACTCGTCTGACCGCCGTTTTCTCGTGGCTTGCGGCTCGTCTTCCATAACGCCTTCCTCGGATCGCCAGCTGCCCCTCCGCCCCCGTTGCGCTTCTAGCCTTTCATCACACATAAAACATGTCCGCTCACAGGCACGCGATGCGCAGGAGGGGTGTCGCGTGCGTGTTCGCAGTTTCAGTCAAAGTGTCGCGTCAAGTTCTTATTCGTTGCGGGGGTGCGAATCAGTGTCTGAGTGATGCGGCCGTGTTTTGTGTTTTGTGTTTGGTGTTTGGTGTTTGGTGTTTGGTGTTTCGTGTTTCGTGTTTCGTGTTTCGTGTTTCGTGTTTGGTGTTTGGTATCACGCGACTCCCAAACATCACGGTGCAACTTCCAAACATCACGGGGTTTGCACCTCGCGCCTTCGCCTCGTGTAGAACAAACACAATCACGAGGTGGCAGTAGAAACGTCACTCCCTAATCTCCTACCTCCCTACGGCTCGCTGCCGTCTTCCGAATGCGGCGCGGCACCTCCGAGTCCCAGGATGGTGAGTCTGTCGTCTCTCTTGCTGTCGCGCAGGCCGTCCACGTGTCCGACGATGTGGAGATGTGTGCGCGCGCGCGACGCGGCCGTGTAGTAGAGCTCGCGAACGGCGTGCACGTCCGAGAGGAAAATGAGGAGGACAACCACTTCGTATTCAGATCCCTGGCTCTTGTGCGCCGTCACGGCGTAGGACGGCTCGATGTGGTACTCGTCGACGTCCACAAATTTTTGCGGACAGTCCTTGCCGGTTGCGAGTTCCACGATCGCGACGGACACCCTTTTGCGGTACCGTTTTTTTGGGCGCCCGTTTCCCACCGAGGCTTCGACGACACGCTCTCTCTGCACGATGTCCACGATCACGCCAGTCGTGCCGTTCGTGTACAAGTTCGTGTTCGCAGTGCACCGCACCATATCTCCAACGTAGCATTTCTGACCGTCGCTCCCTTTGAACTGACGCCCTTGCGCAACCCCGGCGCGTTCTTGCATCAGCTCGTTTACGAGACGGACGTGTGCGCGCGTGTGTGTGATGATCCGCAGTCCGTTTGCCGACGCGGTCGTCCTCGTCGGCGACGCGGACGTGTCTGAGGGTAGGCGCGCGTCGAGGAACGCCTTGAGCGCGCGCAGGGGGTCTGAGCTGTCGTCATGAAGCGTTAGCCCAGGCGCGCTTCCGGTTGGCACCTTCCCGTCGAGTATGTCAGCGCACGCGCTCAGCACCCCTTCCACGTTGGATCGCATGGACTTCCTGAGCTGCACGTTGCAATCCATCGTCGTCACTATGTCGCGGAAAGGGGCGCCTCTGCCGATCGGGGGCAGCTGGTTAAAGTCTCCCAGAAGGACGACACGCGCACGCGTATCGACAAACGCCTCGAGGAGAGCACGTATCTGGGCCATGGTCCCCATCGAGCACTCGTCGACGATGACGAGATCGGTGGAGAGAGATCGCACGGTCGATGTCTTTCGCGCGTCGTGCAGCACGACAAACTTCTGCACCGTCATGAAGGTGCACGTCGCGTTCGATGTAGACTTTCGGACCTCGAAGGCCAGCTTCTCCAGCGCCTGGTGCGTGAAAGCCAAGCCCAGGACGCACGTCGCAAAGGATGCCACGACGCGCGAGGAGAATGTTTTTCCGGTGCCGGGCGGGGAGCAGCAGGTGGTGAGACGATTCCCTTCGCAGACGCGACGAACGAGAGAGAGTTGCTCGGGGTTCAGGGATAGCATCTCGTTTCTGCGCGCGTCGGTCATTTTCGAGCGCGCGTGCGTCGTCGCCGCCTCCGGTCCATCGTTTCCCTCGCGGTGCGCGGTAGTGCCGTACCGTGTGATCGCAACGTCGCTCCATGCATCTAGCTTGGAGGCCCGGTGAACCAGACGTGCAACGAGACGTTCCACTGCGTGGGCGTCCTTTTTGATGCGCGGAAGCGTCACAAGCGCGTCGTCTTTTCCTCGATGGTCGATCGTGTCGATCGTGTCGAGCGCTCCCCGGGCTACGAGGTGGGTTACGGCCTCCTCCACGTCGACGGCGTGCACGAGGATCCTGCTCTTGACGGCGTCGATCTTTGTGTACTCGTCCCTCTGCAGCGTGCGCAGGGCGGCGTCGAAAGTCATAGCGCACGACCGCTTCAGATCCCCCTTCGTCCACCACCCGTTGCGAATCGCCATGTCATCCACCGCTTCGCAGACGCGGAGGCGCGTGTTGAACTGGTTGTTGAATGATGTGAGTACCTGTATGAGGCGACACGGGTCAGCTGCTGCATCGATCGCCGTGCACGGTTTGACGCGCGTGTCTTTCACGCGCTGATCTTCGCCCAGCATGCCAGCAGTGTCCAGCCACTTCCAAAGCACGCATTCGAGCACGTCCCGCCTCTGCGTCGCAGCGAGCCAGTCTCTGAGGTAGGTGTCGAGAAGCACGAAACCGCCACTGGAATCGCCGTGCATCGTGGACACGAATTGGAGTATGCGATGGCTGTGATGATCCTTGACGGACAGAAGGATTCGTTTGACGCCCTCGATGCCGATCATTTTGTCGCGCCTGTGAGCGAACAACAGCCATTCCTGCACGACACCGGGCGGAACGTCTTCCTCGAGACAGGGATCCTTCACTCCGCGAGCAACAAGGTCGCGAAACGCGGTTGCCGTTTGGGGGGAGATGCGCTTTTCCCTGTGGAGAAGGTCGATGCGACTGTTGTCCATGCCGTCGCGCGTCGCCCGCACCCGTCGCGATGAGCCCTGAGAATTTTCACACGCCCGTCTGTGCGTTCACGCCTTTCTCCATCCGCCGATTGTTTCTGTTGCCTGAATGGGGTGTGCGCACTCGATGCAGTCACACGGCAGTTCGGCGCGTCGCGCGAACGAAGCGGCCGCGACTCCGATTGTCGTCAAGGGTTGTGCGGTGATAGCACGCGCCACGCCCCCCTATGAGAAGGGCGATATGTCCGACATCTCAATTTCGCTCTGGCGGAAGTTTGCCGCCTACTACTCACCGAGCGACGCTCCACAGCAGACCAAGAACATCGTCTTTCCAAAGTTGACGTTCCACGCTGGGGGGGAAGATGTAACTTGCTCCATGATCCTCCACGCGTCCAACCGCGTCGTCTACGCCGAGTTCCAACTCGAAACAGATATCCCACTCTCCCTCCGCCCTCACTACTCGTACCCTCGTCCGACGTACTCGGCAACAACTCCCGCGGCGGCTTCTTTCTTGCTGCGTCAGATTCAGGGACTCACGTCCAAGTCGACAGGTCCGTTGGACGAATTGGTCTGCAACGTTCTGCACCTGTACAATGAAGATTGACGTCAGCCGTCTGCACCGCGACGGGCGCGTCGCGCGTTTCACTTGCGCGACGCGTGACACGCGCGACTGTGAGGCTACACCCTGTACGGTAGGGAAGTGGTATCTACCACCCCAGGGCTCCTGAACCCCTCGGTTTCTTTCGCGCGTCACAATCCGAGCACACGCGTAAGAGATCTTGTTTCACCAGACTGACCACTCCTCATCATCCTGTTCGTAAACATACATTGCGTCTCCGTTGTCGTCGGTGTAACATGCTTCCCCGTTGACGAATCGGATCGTCATTTTACGGTTCCACTCACCCTGTGTGATCCATTTTGTTGGGATGTCGTCACACGTTCCTACATGAACGTGGAATGTTTTCCTGTCGCGCACAACGGTGTACTCATTGGTTAAATCCATATTGGTTACAGATGCCTGCAAACGTCGGTCACGAGGCGTGCCGCCTCATGCTGGTGATGCTGGTGATGCTGGTGATGTGGATGCCATCGTGTTTTTTTCGGTTGCGAAAGGGGCTCGCCAGCGCCCAAGTGTGTTCTGCCGACGCGGTCGCGTGCGGCATAAAAGCCACGCGCGGCTCGCGCATGCCCAGTACGGTACGGAAGTGGTATCATCTACCACCCCAGGGCTCCTGAGCCCCTCGGTCGTTTCTTCTTTTCCTCGAACCGCTATCCGAGCACGTATGTGGCGCGACGTTCAACCGATTGAGGCCACGCCTCCGCGGGACCGCGAAGCCCCGGAGCCCCCTTGCCTTTTTTCACACCGTCGTCCGTGTGCGGGCGCGACGTGTGAAAAAAAACCCACCACCCACGCACACGGCTCCGTTCGCCACGGCGACATGCTCTCCATCCTCCGAGGGGGCGATGTCCAGGCGTCCGACGCGCACAGCGCCTACGCTGGCAACACTCTCATTGTCGTTTCCCCTCCGCAGACCAATGACGGGCGCTCGCACAACGGCCCTGTCGTCGCCAGCCCGAACGGATGTGGCGGAGAGTCTCCGACGTCGACTCTCCCATCCGGGGCGCATTGCCTCGTGATCGACAAGAGCGGCTCTATGGGTTGCGCCGCTGTCATCACGACCGAGGACGGCGACAAGGTGGAAAACGGCTGGTCACTATTGGACATCGCCAAGCACTCGGCCTGTACGTACGCGGAATGTCTCACAGCGCGCGACTGCTTGCGGGTAGTGTCCTACTCCTCCGCCGCCGACGTCGTTTTGGAGTGGACGATTTGTGACGAGGACGGCAAGAAACGAGCGAAAGAGGCAATCCTCGCACTGCGTCCGGCGGACGTGACCAATTTCACATCGGCGGTCCGAGCCGGGTTCGAGTCCTTCGCCGACTTGCGGTCCCTCCCGCTCGACGTCGCTCCGCACCATCTGGTTCTCTCCTGCACCATCTTAACAGACGGGCAACCAACCCTCCAGTACGCCCCCCCCCAGGGATACCGCGCCCTGGTCGACGAATGCCGAGCGCGTCTCAACGAGGGCGCAACGCCTTGCGCGCCGGCCGTGACGCTGATTGGGCTCGGAAACAGCGTCAACTCTTTGCTCCTCTCCTTACTGGGCACGTTTCTCCACATGCCGGACGCCGGTTGCGTCGGTCCGTTCATCGTCAACCTGATCGCCGCGAATCGCACGACGGCCGCCGTTCGCTTCTCGTCCGACGACTTCTTCGTTCTCAACGACGCGTGTTTGACCCTGTACCCCAAGGAAAACATACTCCACGTGCTTGCGGGCTGTCTATCGGTGGAGGAGAATGACACTACGTACACCGTCGGCATGAGGAGCATCCAATTTGACCAGCCCCGGTCGATCGCCGTCGACACGTCCGGTCCCATCACAGCGTCGCTCAGCGTGCCTGGAGCCGTCCTCGACATCTGCTGTGAGACGACGAATGTCGCCTCGGCGGAAACGGCGCCTTTCGTATCCGCCGCCCCGTCCTCCGTCCTCGCCATCTGGAAGGCGGAAACATTGCTGTGCACCCTCGTCGAGCTGTTGTTGGAGACGTCCCGAACGCTAAGGTGCGACGAGCTCTTGCGCTTCGTGTACACGCTGGAGGCGGGGGACCCCCTTCGGGTCACCGTCGAATCGCAGATACCTCTGGCACTGGCCCACCGCGCGTATCAGACCTGGGGACAGCACTATTTGCGCACCCTTCCGCTCATGATCCAGCTCCGGCGAAGATCTAACTTCAGGGACGCGTGCCTCGCCGATTTCGGGAAGGACGCGTCAGGTCGCGAGGGCAGCTTCCACGTCGTCGCTGACGAAGCAGAGATGGCGTTCGCGTGTCTACCTCCGCCGCCTCCGTCACTGATCACACGACGCGCGGGCGACGCCAGGCGCGGCACCGCGCCGGCTCAGCTCCTGCCCGCGGAATTCATGCGCGGGGGGGGGTGTTTCTCGGGGGACAGCACCGTTTCTGTTGCTGTCCCTGTCCTGGAGCACCTCTCGGTCGAGGACGGTGACGCGGCGGCTCCCGATGGCGCTCAGTCTACCCATTCCGGACGCGGCGTGCGGGGCGGGAAGATCCGAGACGTCAATTCTCACACGAGGTGGGTCGTCAAGGCCGTGCGCGACGTGGTGAAAGGCGATTTTGTCGAGACGACCGCTGGGTATGTTGAAGTCGAGTGCGTCGTTCTGTCCCACACGGTCGGTGGTCGGGACATGGTTCAAGTCGGGCCAGCCGCGCGACTCACACCCTGGCACCCTGTCCTCTTGGACACCAGGTGGTGGTTCCCGGCGGATGTTGTGGACGCCAGGTTTCCGGACGGTTTCGTCTCCCGTCGCGTCTCCCGTTGCGACCCCTTCGTCTGGAATTTTGTGTTGAAGGAACGCGCTGGGGTCGCAATTTATATCGGCGACAGTCCATGCGCTGTCCTCGGACACGGCATCGAAGACGAAGACGTCGTTTCCAACAAATTCTGGGGGGGGGAAGGCGTCATACGATGCCTCCGCTCGGATCCAGCGTATGCCTCTGGTGTCGTTTTTCGCCGTGCCTGATCGTCCCCGTCGCACATTTCTCAACCGCTAGGGCGCGCTCAATTTGCCCTGTCATCCATCAACGCGTTCGCCGCGTTGAGAGTCGCTACATTTACCCCTGAGATAGCCGACATCAAGTAACCCCACAGCACCAACGAAACCATCACGAGAACAGCCGTCTGGAAGCTGATCGGCACGATAGTCGGCTTGTGGAACTGAGTGTCAACGCAGAACCGCTCGACGATGAGTTTGTTGTAGAACCATTTGAGCATGATGCCCCCAACGAGGACGTACAACGCATGCGTCACCAATATCCCCAAAAGCACGCGAAACCCGTCCGAAGCCATATGAGAAGCGTCTGATTACAACGCGCTACTGTACCGATCCAGCAGTACTCTCACGTAAGAAAAAAAATCAGCGACCGGGTGGGTGAAACTGAGGGAAGGAAGTGGAGCGCGTAAAGAAAACGCTGTCGGCAACCTTGCCCCCCCCCCTCCCAGCCCAAGCAAAACCCGCGGAAACGCGGAGATGAGGAAGCGGGAAACGCGTGACGCGGCGGGGATGGAGTCGACGCTGCTGCACACGGGGCTGTACCAGCTGCCCGTGTTCCGTTCGTATCTGGGTGTGCTGTCTCAGCTGGCTCGCGTCTTCGCGGCGACGCTGCAGGAGCATATGGATTGCACGGCCGAGACGGAGCAAGTCCCTTTCATGATCGCATTCTGCCGACGCAGGGCGCGCTGGCTCGGTGACGGCAACCTGAAAGTGGGCCGACGTCTAGTGCACCCTACGGCCTTCACGTTTCCCGACTTTGATTCCCACTTGAGCGCGCTGAGCGCGATCACCACGCTCAACCTCATATGTTGCGACGCGTATCAGAAGGTAATATACCAACGCTTGCTCTGCGCACGAGACCGCGCGCGAGGATCACGAGCGGCGGGGGATACCAGCGCCGCTTCCAAGACGAGAGGCGGACAGGGCGTCACGATGATGCAGAGACTTCGCGTCCTGCGCCATTATGTCAACGGCGACGGCGACGCGCTCCTGACCCTGAAACGACTTCTTTCCCACAAGTCTTGCCTTCGGAATCTGGTGCGCGTCGATGTCGTGAGCTGCAACGTCCACGTCGACGTTATGCTCGTCGATTGTCTCGTTACCCATGCCAGTCGTCGCGGTGTCGCGGTGCACTTCATCGTGTCCATCGAGCGAGAATGCGTCGCGTAAAACGCATCGCGAAAGTGAAGCGTCGCGAAAGTGGAGCAGGCACCCTTAGAATCCGTCTTGAATGAAAAAGTCCCCAGCGATCGTGGTGTAGTTCGTGTACCGCACACAGTAGCGAGCGGTCTCCCGTCGCGCCCTGTTCGGGTCGTAGCCATGCTTGTAAACACGGACTGCGATCTTGTGGTTACCGTCGTCCAACTGGAACACGCCTATGACCGACTTGATTCGATACCGCACACCGGTCGGCAAGCGGTGCGTGTACCCGGGCGCAAATACGTCCCACGGGTCTCCGTCCGCCTCGTTGTGCAAGGAAGGGATTTCTCCATAGTTACGCGTGCCGAACATGAACTTGAATTTCCTTTTTTCGAAGACTGCACTGTGCACGTGCATGTTCGTCGGATGAGCGCGAGCGGCGGGGGCGAACGCCACGTGCGAAAGCGACGGATCGGTCTGCGACGGGGTGGATATGGCGGCAAGAACCTCGTCTAGAGTGTCGAACGGGCCACTCCGTCCCGCTGTGCGTGGCTGTTGCGATGGCCGTCTCTTGGCCAGGCGGGATCGGTCCATCTCTCGCGCGCTGCTACACTTTTCATAACATTTTTTGGATGTCTAAAGGTGGACATGGGTCTAGCGGACGGAGGGGTCTCGCGGACGATCCACCTTTACTGCATGTAACCGCTCTTTGACGGCACGGGCTGCCTACAGCCCTCGGTTCAGGAATCTATGGAGCATTCTACACACGACGACAGTGCTTGTAGCTCCAGCTCTGTTGCCGT
>Ga0129327_10002667_pt1 | contig 10389 bp, 6 predicted proteins | sample CPBDNA_6_FD_111799 | JGI IMG/M metagenome (GOLD analysis project Ga0129327, IMG submission 111799) | Freshwater to marine salinity gradient microbial communities from Chesapeake Bay, USA - CPBay_Spr_31_0.8_DNA | ecosystem: Environmental > Aquatic > Marine > Coastal | place: USA: Chesapeake Bay...
ACTATATCCCATATTTTTGCAAGTAACGCATCATACTAAATATACAACCAAAATTCAAAATATTAGAGCCCAATTGAGAATGGGAAATATAAACAACATTTTAACTCAAGTGCTTGCACTGATTTTGATCTCTTCAATGACCTATCTCATTTCATGCGGGAGTGAAGAGGAACCTTCTACTGATGAAGTGGGAGAAACGATCGATACAGAGGACCCAGTAGAAGATACTGACAATACTGACGATACTGACGATACAGAAGAAACTGACGATACGGAAGAAACTGATGATACAGGCGATACGGGCAGTTATGGTTCTGGGCTGACTACCTTAAGTATACCTGCTGTTCTCACAGGAACCAATATAGACCTGACTATGGACTACGGCACAACCGAATTTTATTCGGGATATCAGACCACAACTAGGGGGTTTAATGGCTCTTATTTAGGCCCTACCTTAATCCTGAACAAAGGTGACCAGATCAATGTAACGGTTAACAATAACCAGACCGAAAGCACCACAGTACACTGGCATGGCATGCATGTGCCTCCCAATGTAGATGGAGGTCCCCATGTAGTGATCGATGCCAATTCTACTTGGCAACCTTCCTTCACCGTTTTGGATGAAGCCGGTACTTCTTGGTATCACCCACATTTGCATGAGAAAACGGTAGAACAAGTCAATGCCGGTTTGGTAGGCATGATCATTGTTCGTGATGAATCATCTGCAACTCAGGCATTGCTTCCCAAAACTTATGGTTTGGATGAGTATCCTTTGATATTACAATACCAGACCTTCGATGGATCTTACGAATTCGCAAATGATGGTACTGATGTTCAGGTCGTGAACGGTACCATTGATCCGATTTTAGAAGTGCCTGCTCAAATAGTTCGTTTTCACATACTCAATGGAGATGATGGTGAAAATTTTACTTTAAGCATGAGCAATGGCTCAGATATCATCGTAATTGCAACGGAAGGTGGATTACTACCTGCACCTGTCTATCTAAGCGAATTAGAAATCACCAATGGGGAGCGTTATGAAATCCTCTTAGACCTAGCGGCCTACCAAGGTGAAACTATTTATCTGCAAAACACGATTCCTGAAGGGGGTGGTGGACCCGGTGGTGGTGGACCCGGTGGTGGCGGTGGCCGATTATCGGCTACAGATGCTGAAAATATGCTGACCCTTATTGTTTCAGAGCCCACCTCATCTGCGGTTACCTCTGTACCGTCTTCTTTAGAGAATTTCCCTTCTTGGGAGGAATCAGAAGCTACGGTTACGCGTACCAAGATCTTGGCAGGTCCTGACTGGACCATAGATGGTGTCGCTTATGATCATGATGTAAACAATGAGGAAATATATCTAGAAGATGTAGAAATTTGGGAAATTACCAACAACAGCAATCAAGAACATCCCTTCCACATCCACGATGTGCAGTTTTATATTTTGGATATTGATGGGGCGGCTCCACCTGCTTTCAAAGCAGGACGCAAGGATGTCGTTCAAGTATTGGGTGGTTCAACGGTTCGCTTCATTACCAAATTTGAAGATTTTGCGGATGAGGACTTCCCCTACATGTACCATTGTCATATCCTGCCCCACGAGGATGGAGGCATGATGGGACAGTTTATCGTGAAAGAGCGGTAGACATTCCCTAATTTTTTTTTAAAATACATAAGTAAACCTTGGAGGATTTCATCTGCGTGATCTTCCAAGGTTTATTTTTTATATGACCAACACACTACCCTGACCATCACAGCTGCCTCATGGATCAATAGTCAGTGATTTCTGATTCAATGGGTCTTTTAAAATTTCTATACAGGACAACAACTTGCATTCATCATGCTTAAAATGAACCTATTTATACCGATGTTCATCTGAGGTACCACCGGTTTAACTTATTTGTATAAAAGCATATAATCCCCTCGAAATTCCTTATTTTAAAACAAGAAATTTTAATTGCTAGTTATAGCACTCTTGGCACAACCCTGAGGCCGTAATTTCAATATCATCCACAAAATGATTAGAAATGGCCAGCTGAATCGGCTCCTTGGTCTCAAGACAAGAGACTTCTTTGCATTGGTTGCATTGAAAATGAACATGCTGATGCTGGTGTCCTTCTGTGCTACATTCTATACTACAAAGGGCATAAAAACTTTGATGATCTTCTAGTATTATTTTGTGCAAAATGCCTCGCTCAATGAAGGTATTGAGTGTTCTGTAAAGGGTAATCCGGTCAAAGTTGATTAATGAATTTTGAATCTCCTGATAAGATACTGCTTTACCTAAATTTGACATGATTTCCAACAAAGCCATTCGGAGCTCTGTCACCTTCAAATTTCGAGTTTTCAGAAGTTTCTTGATACTCGTTGTTGTCATCTTTTTGGTATTAGAAATTAAGATTTAAGCCCATAATAACATTAATTCCCAAATCATCAGCAAAATAGCGAAGACGATTAAGATAGTCCCTATAGGATACGTTAAATAAATTATCAATACGTAAAAATATATTTAATCGATTACCACTCAACTGCCGTTCACCAGAAATTTTGACCCCTGTCAGATTATAGCCCTTTGGAGGACTTACAAAATCCTGATCAGACAATATGTTTTTTTGTTCAAAAACATATTTATTTTGCAGTTCAAAAGCCATTTGTTCCCATTGACCGACCTGTGGAATTTGATATTTGAAAGCCAAAAATAAATTATTAGAAGGGAGGTAAATTAAAGGAATATTATTTTGAGTATCTGTGCCCTTCAAATAGCTGGCCCTGAAAGAAGCATTAAACCTATATGAAAAAAGAAAAGTAGAAGTAAGGTCCCAACCCAAAATTCGAGCCTTTGTCTGGGCATATTTGAAAACTGGAAAAGTCCCCCTAATGGTAGAGCGGAACTCATTTTGGGGATTTAAAAATATATAATTTTCTATGGACTGATCATAATATAGAATTTCATATAAAATTTTAGCATTGATCTTTCCACCCAAAGCCAAGGTGTTTTTCAAAGATTGCTCATAAACTAACTCAGGATTACCCTCCTCAATACCACTCACACCTTGATGAAGTCCATTGCTGTAACGCTCGTTGATCCCAGGGTTTCTTGAAGCCAATCCCAAATTATAAGATATATTCATTCCATTTGAAAATAGATAGTTAACTCCCCCAGCAAGACCCATATTACTTGCATAATTATAATATCTTTTGATTTTCTTGACTACATCCCTCGAAATTGTGGCTACTCTTTGATCAAGATAATCATAGCGCCCACCTAATTCAAAACTGAACTGCTCACTCTTTTTTAATACCATTACAAAAAGACCCGTTTCAAAAGAAATATAATCTGGGATCAAAGGCAAAATACCCGTACCCGGTTCATTATAGTTATCCTTTCGATTAAGTTGAACACCGGAGGAAACTTCCCAATCACTAGACAAATAACCCTTATACTTTATCTCTGTAAAATATGATGTCTGATTCAAACTCATGGCCGGTTTTACAGATCTCCCCGATCTTCTGACATCAAATTCTTTTCTTAAATCCCATTGAGCAGCATAGGTAAAATCAAATTTATGGTCCTCATTGAGTAAATAAGAGGTGTTCCATTTAAGTAAGTGATGATTGATTTTCTGATATGGGGACTTGATCTGATAGGAAAATTGATCTTTTGTATAAAAAGGCTCACTTCTTACTAGAGCTTCCTCCAAATCCGTCAAATTACCTATATGAGCACCCCTAAGCACCCCCAAATGAGCATTGAAAGAGCTGAAAAATAACTCACTTTTTAGAGAGGCATTATGATTGTATTTCATCTGCAATGCAAAGTCTCCTTCGACCACACCCGTATTGGTCAAATAGTAAGATGCCGCTTGACTATCCCCTTTTTTCTTGGCTGTACCCACCAAACTCCAAGCAAATTTTTGATGGTGTTTCTGAACTCTGATATTCAGACCATTACCCAAACCATTACTCTCAAAAAAATAACGGACTTTCCCATGAAAATGTGGCTCTGAATCTATCTTGGGGGGGCTGACTAAAATCGCACTCCCTAGATTACTCCCTTGATAAGCCAAAGCGCTTACCCCTTTGATAACGGTAATTTTCCCTGCCGCTAACGGATCAATTTCTGGACTATGGTCTGCACCCCATTGCTGTCCGCTTTGAGTCACTCCATTATTTAATAATATCAACCGATCTCCGTATAAGCCATTAACAACGGGTTTCGCAATATTTGTTCCATTTTTGATGGTGCTCACACCTGCTAGATCGTCAAGCATATTTGCCATATTTTTGTCAGCATTCTGAGAAATCTCATAAGCATCCATGAGCATTATTTTCTGTATCGTAGCCTCATCAATGGCAGAAGCAGCAACGGCCAATTCATCCATGATTTGACTGTGGTGCTCTAGTTGCAGCAGCAAAGTAGTGTCGTGCGTCACCGTAAGGTAAAGTTCCTTGGTTTGGCACCCAATATGGCTCACCGATACATGATAACTTCCCTGACAAAGAGGGGGTATTTCAAAAAAGCCATTCGCATCACTGACGGCTCCCTGTTGAGCTTCTTTAAAATAGACATTGGCAAAAGCAATAGGATCCAAGTTGTGACTGTCTTGGACCCTACCTAATACTTTTAGATCACATTTTTGGGCAATTAAAAATGCGGGATAAAAGAAAATTAAAGAAAGAAATATATGTCTATTCAACCGTAATAGTAAAGCTAACAGAAATATCTGTTTCTCCACCAGCATTAGCCATATCTCCTCCTGCGACACCTGATGCAGATTTATTTGGCTCGTGCTTTAATGTAACGGTTAGAGTTCCAGAACCTGCTGCCCCTGTTGTTAATGAAGTAGCCAATCCGACAGGATTACCATCATCATCAGTGTCGTCATAAGTCACGACTAAGTCAGAAACAGTTGTTGAAAAGAAAAATTGATGATCTGCATCTTCCTCTTCAATCTCTTCTGTTATTGACTCAGCTGGTGATTCAGTTTCATTAAGTAGTGTCAAGGCACCAGTATAAGTAGTAGCAGGGGACAATGTACCATTTGTAATCGTTGGTTCACCATCACCATCACCATCTAAATCGCGATAGCTTAATACAACTGCACTACCACCCTTAAATGGCGTCAAAGTATAGGTCAAGGTCGTGATCACTTCCTCTTCATTTTCTACAATGGGATCCTCTGGGTCATCGCTACAAGAAACAATTGTGATTAATGATATGAAAATGGATGAAAGTATTAAAGGTTTTATTTGAAAAAAATTTTTCATAATTATCTAATTATTGATTTTATTTAAAAAACTTAAACGCAACATTGTTGCAAAAATAGATATTATGCAACAATGTTGCAATAAAAAATTTGTTTACTTTAAAAATTATAGAAAAAATCATTACTTATTTGATGCATCTAAACCTTTTTTAACGAACACTTAATTTATTCCGTCTCATTATAAAAAATATCAATCGTTACCAAATAATAAAAATTAAATGTACTTTTATGTTTGGATGTTACCCTAATCCTGTAAATGATACAAGCTAAAGAAAATACCTCAAAACCTACTCAAACGAGTCTTCAGCGCGATCCCGAAAAAAAATCCGAACATCCAAATGAACGAGCTGAATTTAGTGATAATCGTGCGAGCATCGTTTCGCAAAGAAAATTAAGCAATGCTATAGGACAAAAAGATGCCAAAGTTGTTCCTTTTACTCCAAACATGGCTCCAAAGGCCAACAATAGCGCGCCGACCCAACTTAAACCTAATAAAAATGCTGCTGATCCCATAACTCAGTTTGAGGAAGTTCCCGATCCAGAGGCCGAAAAAGAAAAAAAACAAGATCTAAATGATATTATTTTAAAATATCAAAATCTCATTGGCGAGGCAAAAAGCAAATTAGAAAAGGCTCATAAAAGCAAAGATTTAGTAGCTATTGAGGAAGCAACAAAAGTATACAAGAATGTAAAAGCTGAAGCCAAAGAAAAAAAATCAGCTGAAATGATGAGGTTGGGAGGCTTAGATCTTGACACAGCTGACTTGGCAGGAGAGGGCATAGATTCAAATAAAACGATGGCGGTGGCTTGGGATCCTAGCTTACTCGAGAAATCGGAAGGAGATGACAACTCCGATTCAAAAGCCCCAGGTGATGACCCCAAAACTATAAGTGATGATCCAGAAACTCCAAGCGAAGACGATTCTGAGTCATACGATTTCAAATTCATGTTGGCAGGCATGGAAGTGGAAGGTAAGGTCAACCCGACGACCAAGGAAGGAAATGCTACAGCCACAGGAGGTCCTCTAGGCAAAGTCCTGAAATTAGAAGGCGCTGTAGCACAAAATGAGGACAAGTCTGGTTATCATATTGATGCCACCACTACTGTAAAAGGTTTCAAAACTCCAGAGGCAAAATACTCACTTCCTTTGGCCAGAATCCCGCTAGGGCCTCCGGGTGTTTTTGCAGCAGTAGACATGGATCTGGCTTCATCAGCCGAGCTTGGAGGTAATTTTGGTATTTCTTGTGATACTGACGGAAATTTTAAAAATATTCAAAACATAAATGTCAATGCTGTAACCGTCAATGCAGGAGCTCAAGCAAGTATAGGTGTGTTTGGAGGGGTCTCTGTGGGCGTTCCGGGACTTGGAGAAGTAAGTGTCGGCGGTGAAGGATCTGCCGAAGCCACCTTAGATGCAGCGGTAAATGTAAGTGCTACCCCTGAGGGTATTACCTTAACAGGTACACTATCAGGAGAAGCGAAAGGAAAATTAGCAGCCGTTGCTAAAGGGCAAATTCTGTGGATGACCAAAAAGAAAACAATTCCAATTGTTGAAGGAGTCCTCGGTAAATTCGAAAAAGAAATAACGGGTACGACTATTACCGATGAAAAGTCTCTAAAATCAATCGCTAAATTTGGACCAAGTAATTTCAAAAGAAATAAAAAATCTGATGCTACTGATAAAGCAAAGGAAAATTTCATTGATAAGCCTGCAGATGAACCGAAAAAAGCATCATGGTTGGCCCGAAATGTTCCCAGTATTTTTGGGTAGAAAAAATAAATAGCAACTAATAATGTTTCGTTTTTCGACAGGGTTATCGGTGATGGAAGGAAATGATGAGGACACAGGATGTGGCTACCTCATATACGAGGGCAAATCCTCTCAAAAAATCACGACTCACAGTCCGCTATGGTCCCCAAAAAATATTTTTGATGACGACCGTAGGTTTTGGGTGCTCAACGAACCTGGTATATTAAAGGCGACTCAAAAGCCACTACCTGACCCTCTTTTTGATCTATTGGCTGATGATTTAGATAAACTTTCCGCCCCTGACCTTCATCCTACCCTTTTAAATGGACCCAAAAGTGAGGCAAAGCGCCTATTCCCACAAATACCAGCGCCCTCACAAAAGCGATATATTGAATTCATAAAGTTTTTGGAAGAACAATTTGGATTGATCCAGACATTAACCACCTCCTCCAAATTTTGTCCATTCAGTGAAGATATAGGTCCTTGTATGGTGGGGCTTTTAAATGATCAATATGTAGCACTCCCCGAGTGGCCCACTTTATACAAAGCGCCTATGGCCTGGAGAAGACTTACTTGGTTATTAAACAATCATTTTTCAGGCCCCTATGATGCAGATACGGAGGCGGTCAAGTCTATGGGAGGCAGAAGATTTCATTGGGGAAGTTTAAAGATAGATGCGTCGTTGAAAAATAAATCTACGGAAGGATTGATTTATTTTTTCATCGCAAAATTGATCTTAACCTATCAGGCTTGGATGAAAGAAGAAACCTCCACCTCAGATGAGCGGTCAACCGCTCTGGATGACCTCATCGAGCTGGTACAGGACCAAGGAATTCGGCCTTGGCAATACCTCTACTGACCCAAATACTCATTTTAAAACAAGAAGAACCTATTTCAAGCAAAGGTTTTTGCAGTTAAAATGATCAGAGAAACCACTCCTCAATGACACAAGATATCGTTTCTGCCCATTACCACCAAAAGTGAGATAAATCACTTGCTTTTATCAAATCTTTTTTTAACTTTAAGCAATTATAAAATTACAACTTTATGCCTATTTTATCCCGTACTGTACCGTCGAATGCCAAGGTCAATAAAAAAGAAAGCAGTGCTTCTGCAACCAGAGCAGAATCACAATCTGCGTCCCTTTCAGACAATCGACCGGGAACCTTAGCCCAAATGAAAGTAGTGGAGGCCATGAGTCAGAGTAGTCTAGCGCAAAAAACGACCCAATTACAGGCCGTGATAGCGGGCAATGCTCCGGTTCAAAAAGCCGAAGAGGAAGAGGAAGTGCAAATGAAAGCCGCTCCAGTCCAAAAAGCAGAGGACGAAGAAAAGGTACAAATGAAGGCTGCACCCGTTCAGAGAAAAGAAAATAACACAGGCTTGCCAGATAATTTAAAATCTGGTGTTGAAAACCTATCCGGGGTATCTTTAGATGACGTAAGTGTACATCATAATTCAGACCAGCCTGCCCAAATGCAAGCACATGCTTTTGCCCAAGGGACAGATATCCATGTCGCTCCAGGCCAAGAGCAGCACCTTGCTCATGAGGCATGGCACGTGGTTCAACAAAAACAAGGTCGTGTCCAACCGACGAAACAAATGAAAGGAGACATTCCTGTCAATGATGACAAAGGTTTGGAAAACGAGGCTGATGTGATGGGTGCAAAAGCTTTAAAGTTGGGCACTGAAAATCAGTCGGCTACTCAGCTAAAAGAAATAAACTCTTCAAATATTGCGATACAAAAATCAGCCACCAATACAGTGCAAAAAGAGGGAGATGAAGAAACCTTACCTGATGTGGAAGGTTCTCAAAGCCTGATGGGAGGCACTTTAACAATAAGTGACAGTGATGCTGACGGAGAATCATCTATTTCTTTTGAACATCCTTTATTCACAGCGACTGGAACAAAAACAGCAGTAGGTGATCCTAAAAAAGGGGTGAGAGAATATACTTTAACTGGAGAGCCCCCGGCTTTTTCAACACCTGAATTAGCTTTTAGTTTACCACTACCTCCAGTGCCTTTAGGCATTCCAGGATTATTCTTAACGGCAAGTATTGAAGGAGCAGCGAGTGCCTCACTTTCTGGAAGTGCTACAATAGGATTCACTTCTACGAATGGCGTATTTAGTGATCCAAATATAAAAGGTGCGCTTGCAGCTAAAGCTGAAGGTAATTTAGGTATCGAAGGAGGTGTCACGGCAGGTGTTCCCGGCTTGGCAGGAATAACAGTCGGTGCATACGGAAAATTAAATGCTGAATTATCAGGGCAAATTGAACTTGTCGGAAGCTCCAAAGGTCTAGAAATGAATGGTGAAATAGCTGGAGAAGCGACAGGAGAAGCTGGAATATTCGCCTCTGCAAATGTACTATGGGTAACCGTGACAAAACAAGTGCCAGTTGTCGAGGGGACTCTTGGAGAGTTTAAAGGCACCAAAGAAGGGGTCCCTTTTAACATGTCTGGTTTAAAAGAACTTGCCAACTTATCAAGCTATGACTTCAGTAAAGATGAAGGAGATGGATCCAAAGCAGCAGCCAAGGCAGAAGATGATCACAAAAAAGGTGTATCAGCTTAAATCAAAATTGATCTGAACAACAAACATTAATTTATGTTTCGATTTTCTAATGGCCTCAAAATGCACAGTGGTGTAGGTATGGATGGAAAAAGTTATTTCGTCTTTGAAGGAGAAAATTTGTCGATAAAAACAAATAGTGAAGAATGGCATTTGGAAAAAAAAGATGGCCCTACCAGAATTTGGTGGCGGAACCTTCCAAGTGAGCTAATCGCTTTTAAAAAATCCTTACAAGATGGCATATTTCCTCAGCTTTCCAATGAGTTGGAGAATTTATTTCCTGAACTGCAACCCCACCCCTCAATTAAACAGGGAATTTTTAATGACGCTAAAAGAATATTTCCAAGCTTAAACGAAGAGTCCAACTTACTTTACAAAGATTTTATACATTTCCTTGATTATGAATTTGATCTGTCTAAGTATATTAGTTCGCCTTCAAAATCATCAGCATATTCTGAAGACTTAGGACCATGTATGGTTGGAACTATCGACGGAGCATATGTTTTACCGCCTGAGATTCCTCGCTTATATAGTGCACCAAAAATCTGGAGTCAATTAACATGGTTAATAAACAACCATTTTTCCGGCCCTTACCCTGGCAATGCTCCTCATTTCGAAGAGTTGAATGGTCGACGTTTCGATTGGGGGCATTTAAAAATTGATAATGATTTAAAAAATAAAAAAATTGAAGGATTGGTTTACTTTTTTATTGCCAAGTTTATTATTGTCCATGAAGCTTGGGCGCAAAATAAAGCTCCAGAATCATTAAATATGCTGATAGAGTTGATTCAAAAA
>Ga0129327_10002676_pt1 | contig 10375 bp, 19 predicted proteins | sample CPBDNA_6_FD_111799 | JGI IMG/M metagenome (GOLD analysis project Ga0129327, IMG submission 111799) | Freshwater to marine salinity gradient microbial communities from Chesapeake Bay, USA - CPBay_Spr_31_0.8_DNA | ecosystem: Environmental > Aquatic > Marine > Coastal | place: USA: Chesapeake Bay...
TGTTTTTTCTACCATTTTTCCGTTTTTTTAATTTTTATTATAATATAAATATAATCAATTTTGTTGGGATTTGAAAACTTTTCCTAGACTTTTTTCAAGAAGTTATTAACAATCCCATGTTAATAACCTAGGCCATTTGATTAGCCTTGCGCTTCAGCATGGCGGTTACAGAAGTAATCCAGTTTAGACTTCGCGTACTCTGCCGCCTCGTTGTTGTTTGCGTTACAAGCCTCAGCCAATACCTCAGCCCAGTATTGGATCTTTGGAAGGTAACCATTCGGATAGCGGTCTTGTTTGTTTTTGTAAGGATATGCCATAATTAATTGTTTTTTGTTATATTTAAATATAATACTATTTCTTGGGAAATAAAAATTTTTGGGCAGTTATTTTCAAAAAGTTATTAACAATTTGTTTATAATGTGGATGTACAGTTAGTAAAGAAGTCAATAGCCATCCTAGGCTCTAATCTGTATGCTTCCTTCTCCCACGGTTGGTCATCGTATGCTATATCATTGTACACAGATTTCTTCCACATTCTATTAGCTGTTTTATTGCACCACCTCAGCTCGCCTTTAGCATATTGTTTTACATGTACCATCTCGTGGCATAGTGTACTTATTAGTTCATAGATGCTTAAACCTTTTTTAATTCTTAGTTTAAATTGACGGCCTACCTCATCTAACTTATAGCAACATCCATGATCTTCCATTCCACAAAATCTAATACTAATATCTAGAGATCTGTACCTCGGCAGCAATTGCTTAATACACCACTTTACACATTCTCCTGATAGTCGATGTTCACTAGATTTACCACCATTAATTGATATGTAGTTTGCCATTACGATTTCCATTTAGAAGGCCAAGAGTATATTAGTATCGCAGTACCAATAGCAATTGTATATAATGGATTGTGGAACATGAGTAATAGTAACCAGAACCAAACCTTAATTAGCAAAGGGGTTAACCAGATAAAGAATAAGATTGCGGTAATAATTGTAATTGTTTGTAGTCGTACCATGGTAGTTATTGTAATTTGGTTATAATTAAATATAATACAAATAGTTGGGATATAAAAATTCTGGAGTAGTTTATTTCTCTCTAAGTGAAAAAAGTTTACTAACTGGCTTCGTGTGCTACAGGGATAATCCTATCTACTGTACATCTACTATACTAGACTGTACAACCACAATATACTAGTAACTCAGAGGCTCTTATTTCAGGTAGGGTTACAGGAGACACGCTTCACGGCAGGATTTAGTTCAGACATAGTAACATGAGCACCAGTGAGTCTTGTCAGTTGATTGCTTTGAGTACTTTGAGTGAAAATAGCGGTATTACATAGAATTAGAGTAAAAAACGGCTAGTATATATCAAACCCTTCTGGATCGTAGTACCAGTAGCCAGATATTAGTAATCAGACCTCCGGTACGGAATAACTGATAGTACTATGAGAACTACTCTGGATACGACTATTCTATGCTAGTACTGGTATACGCGATTATTAATAGTATTGCGATAGTACCGTTGATTACTATATAGGTATTAGAGTTGTTATAGACTTAGAGGTATCTAGGGTTCTTGCCTTTTATATAGTATTTTATGAAAAGCTTAGAGATTTAATCCTATTAGTAGTTTAGATTAAATCCTATTAGTAGTTAGAGTAGATTGTGGCTTAGATAGATTCCACTCATCATTCCAATAGATTTGAGCACTTTGCTGGCTACAGTGGTTATAATGGTTTTGCATGTTCGTTTGGTTTAGTGTGCCTATGTGCTGTCCTTTGATTACTTTGATTATTAGATCTAATAGAATTGGAAGTATCTTATTGACCGCCTCTTTTCTTAGAAGTTCTAACAGGAGTTGTGGATCTAGTTGGAGTTGAAGGTACCGTTGGTCTAGTTCGAGTTGGTCTAGTATTGTTAGGCCTGGTTGTTGGATTAGAGTTAATAAAACCAGAAGGATACAAAGTTCTAATATCATCTTTCGGTTTAGTTCGAACTGGCTTGTTTCTAATAACAGGTTTTGTGTTTATTACAGGTTTGTTATTAATTATAGGATTAGTGTTTCTACGTGGTTTGTTGATTCTTTGCTGATAGATCTTTCTATTAGTATTTGAGAGATTACGATAAGTTTGTAACCTTTTACCATATACCGAGTTTCTTCCATATACATTACCTAACCATTGAGTTCTTGGTCCGTATATATGAGAATAGTATGGATGTCTGTTTTGATAGTTCCACCAATAATTACTATTCCAATTTCCATAGTAAGGATACGCATTCCATGAGTTCCACATTCCTCCATAACCGTTATATCCGTTATGCCAATTCCACTGCCAATTCATCCAATAATCATGTGGACTATTCCATCCAAATCTGTTTAGTCTATTATAGTAATATTGGTTTTGAAAGAAAGAGTAATTTTGCCTTTGTAAGAATAAGTAATAGTTATTAGCGAAAGTCCAGTCTGTTCTTAGTTTCCAATCTAATTGACTCTGAGTTTGGATTACCTCAACCTGGTAATTCTCATCTGAGTAGTCAGTATTATATGAATTGATTTGCCATCCTACCCCACAACTATTTACTGATAGAGTTAAGACTATTATGCAGATTAGTTTAAGTAGAGTTTTCATATTGTTATAGTTTAGTTATTATGCTAAGAGATCACCAAAATTATACTTTGGTTGCCATTGGTCTTTATGCTTTTCAATTACATCTTCCCATTGCTTTCTTAGCTTTGCGAGCCTTGGGCTATACTGTGTTGTTGGAGTCCATCCTTTCTTTAAACCATCCCTCCAATTTGCAACTCTAATTTCTACCTTATCAATAGCTTTAGGTTTTTTAGGATCGTTACCATACCCAGCCGTGTTCATTTCATTTAGAGTTTGGATGTATTTCATTACACTGATTATTTGATTTATATATTGTCAATTAAAACATGTTGCCAAAATCATAGTTAGGCTTTATTGCTCCAGCCTTTGGTATATCTGGTGGATCTACATATACCGGTTTTTTATAAGGTTTTGGTTGTGGTTGTTTAGATGCTCTTAACATTTCTGGTCTGTTTTCACGTACCCATTGAATATACCAAGGAGCCATACGTTTAACTGTTTCTACATCAACTCCTTTATACTTACCTGATCTAAATTTCATAACTTGTTTTTATTATCTGGATCCCACTGTGGATTTTGCTTAAGTGTCTGTATTGTAATGAGATCTTTTAACTTTGTTGTTGACCAACCATGAGACCGTGTAGTCCATGCAACCTCTATTCCTAGATGATCTCCAGTATATCTTTTTCCAATATAATCATCTCCTAAAATTCTTATATCAGGGTTATAAAACTTAATAAGTTCAAGAAGATCTTCCTCTGTTTGATATGTTACAACTTCGTCTATATATTTTATAGCCATCAGAGTCCTATACCTCTCATATAATGGGATAACTGGTTTGTATTTATTAGTTCTACTTTCCGAAGGATCACGCTGCAAAAAAACGATTAAATAATTGCAATGTTTTTTAGCTTCTTCAAATGTTACAATGTAACCTGGGTGAATTAAATCAAAGTTTCCTGCCGTGAAACCTGTCACCCTTTTATCTGTATTCATATTACTTGATATTAAAATAAATCATTATCTGGATACCAATCATCATAGGTATCTTTATTAATTTTATGCGGCTTTAGCCAATTCTTTATCCAAATTCTTAACTTCTTTAGCATCTCTCTTTTGGATTAATTTTAGAACTCTTTCCATTTCTTTATCAGCAAGTTGTATAGTAGCATCGTTAGCTCTCATTCTGATTTCTAACTTTACTTTATTTACATACTTAGTTAACTTATCACTTTCACTTCCAATTGCATCCATTTTATCAATAATAGTAGATTCTTTTTTTCGTAAAGCTTCTATTTTTATTTTCTTTGCTTTATCTGCAACATCTACTTTAGCCTGTGTTGCAGTATAATCATTATCAGTAGATTTAAGATCTTGTGTTAGTTTATCTATGTCACCTTCTTCTATTTCCAGCTTTTGGAGCTCTACTTTAATTTTAAATAGTTGCTCACCTAGTTTATCTAATTCTCTTTTCTTTTTAGGATTAGAAAACATTCCTTTTATGAATGAAAAGATTCCTTCATTTAGAATATTAGATAACTCATCATGACTTACTTTACCTTCTAAGATTTTGTAAGTATCATTAACTAATTCGGTTTTATAGTTAAAATTTTCAAATGTTGGTATTTGCCCCATTGGATTTTGTTATTTGTTTATATATTATTCTATTTCTTTAATTATAGAATCCCATGCAATGTCGCCAAAGCTTAAATACTTCTGTACCTCATTATAATTATGGAATATAGATTCCTTTTTACTTAGGTAAAAGTCTTCATTAAAAATACCGCTATCAATCAATTGGTATAATTCTTCTGCTGTTTCAAAAAATACCATACCGTTTGTGTCAAACCCTTTCCACTGCATAGTATTTTTATTTCCCCAAATTATTGGAAGTGTACCAGTTAACATTGCATCGATATGTTTTTCTGTTAAAAAGTAAGGAAATTCATTCTCTACAACAATTTCATATCTATAATCCTTTAATACATCAATTTTTTCTTTTGGGTTATGAAAATCTACAACACCTGGTCTATTTGCCTTTAACCAATCTCTCATTTGATGTCTAAGGTTATGTCCTACCAAACCAAAATTCTTATGAGACCAAATAGTAGCAATATTCTGTGTCTTATTATATAGCTTACGATCTTTCGGTAATATCATTGTCCTGGAACCTGCAATATAATACCTATATTTTTCAGGGTATTTTCCTGTTCCTTTCCATGCAGGGTAATGTACTAAAATATAATCAAAGAGATTTTCATTTTCTAATATCCAACCATTTAATGCCCTATTAAAACCAGCAGGTTCCATTTGCACCATGATCTTATACTTATGATTTGTATTTTTTACAATAGTTTCATGGTGTTCTAGCATCCCATCATAATCTACAAATATTCCTATATCTGTTGGGTCGTTTGTGTATTCAATATACTGGCTTTTTGTTGCTGGGTGTAGGCCTAATCTTTCTTGTGGTCCAAAATTCCATTTATCCCAGTATAAGTTAACTTTTGTTTTAGGAGTCATTAAAGGTTTAAATATTTCTTTAATTTTAGAGTTAACATCAAGCGATGGTTCATAATCTCTTTCTATAATGTACAAAGGAGAACCTATTCTATCATTTGGATCAAGCCACCGTAACCCTTCAACAACTCCACCGAATTTTCCTTTATATTTTCCAGCATTTAAATGAATCCCATCAACAGCAAACCAATCATTATAAGGTACATCCTCAGATTCCCATGATTTATGAATACTTTTCATTATGATAAGATTCTCTTGTGTTAATCTTTCTAATTCTTCATTAAAGAAATTGGTTAAATTATTTCTAGTTTCAACGTTACCCCATGAAGGATTTTTGGTTGGACCTTGCGCCATTTGATCTGCACCTGATGGTATTGGTGCCCAGACTCCTAAATTTACAGTAAACGGTTTAAAGCTTTTTACAAATGCTATGTACTTAGTTACGCATTCTGTTATTTTATCTTCATAAGATATCCTTTCACTTTCTGCCTTAAATCCTAAGTGGCATCTAATATCAATTTCCCCAGCAACAAAAAACAACCAATCACGTGATGTATTAAAGTTTTCTTTTTCTAACCATGCATCAATAGTGAATTTATGCTTGTCTATGTTATATGCAGTAGTAGGCCCTAAATGTAAAACCTTAAAGCTTTGTTTAAAATCATGGTGATCAAAAGAACCAGTATGACTGTCTCCAACTATATAAATCATTTGTCTGTATTATTTAAATATTTATTTAAGTCTGTTAATAACTCACCTGCTGTATAATACCACCCTTCAAAAATAATACCATGATCATCTTCAAGCTTTGTTAAATACCAAAGGTCCTCATCTTTTAAATATTGTATATGCCAACCTAACATTTCTTTATGTTTTAATTTCTTTAACATTTTTAATTTCATCTTCAACAGATCTATTTCTATTATACTGATTCACTATCCAATTATCTTTAGTTTCTTTACATAAATTTTTGCTAGCATAATCTTTTAGTATGTTAGGAAACCATGCATGAACCAATAAGGCCAAACCAATTTTTGTTGAGTGAAACCAATGATCCCAATAACCAATATTATTATCTTTTAAGTGTTTAGACATCGCCTCGAGTTGACCCTTCTAGTATTAGTGAAAAAATAATTAATAATACTGCTAAAATGGTTTGTCCTGTAAATAACTCTCCATCTGCTACTATGCTACTCATTAATAATCCAATACCTGCAACCATAGAGGCATACCATCCATTTTCTTTTAAAAATCTTTTCATATCTTTATTTTGTTTCTTAAATAATCCAAACATTTTACTTTCTTTTTATTACTTCATCTATTATACCATACTTTTTAGCTTCATCTGCGCTCAACCAAAAATCTCTAGTTGCATCAGCCGCTACTTGTTTTGCAGTCTTACCACAATACTCCCCTAATAATTTAAATAAAGTATCATTAACTTTTTTCCATTCTTTCATATCAATTTCAGCATCTTGAATATTTCCACTGAAACCACCAGATGATTGATGTAACATTGTTTTAGAATGTCTTAATGAACTTCTCTTACCTTTTGTACCAGCACCTAATAATACAGATCCCATAGATGCGGCCATTCCAGTATTTACTGTTCTAATATCTGATTTAATAAAATCCATAACATCAACCATGGACAGACCTGATTTAACAGATCCGCCTGGTGAATCTATATGCATTGTGATATCTTTATTCTCTACGCTATCCAAAAACATTAACTGTGCTTGGACTACAGTAGACATACCATCGTTAACTGGACCAGCAACCCAAAGGACTCTATCCATCATTAACCTTGAAAAGATATCCATCTGTGTTGCTCTTAGTTCTCTCTCCTCTAAAATATAAGGAGTCATTGAGTTTTCAATATGCTTTTCATAATAGTTCAATGTTGATGAACTTAGATTATGATCACTCATTGCATATTTTTGAAATTCTTTTCCGTAATTCATTTTCCTTTAAAGTATTTAATTATTATATGTGCAGACTTATAATTTGTTGCTAAAGGTATTTTATGTACATCACACAGTCTCATTAACATTGCAATATCAACATCGTGTGGATGTTTATCTAATGGATCTCTAAAAAATATAACAGCATCCATTTCACCACGAGTAACCATTGCACCTATCTCTGCATCTCCACCTAATGGTCCGCTATTTAAACAGTCAACTTTTAAACCAGCATTTTCAATCATACCTCCAGTTGTACCTGTTGCAACTAATTCTACATCCTTTCGTTTAAAAAAATCTAATCTCTTCATTACGAAGGCAACCATATCTGCCTTCTTACCATCATGGGCTACTAATGCTATTTTCATATTGCTTCTTTTGCTTTTGCTAAACCTTCTAATGCTATATCTATATGTTTAGCATAATCTTTATTTAGTTTATAAACCGGTTGCTGAATAAGATAATTTACAATAAAGCTATAGAATAATTCTACTCTATCACTTGCTTCTATAATATCTTCTTTAGTTGGATTTAGATCCTTTCCTGTCATGATTACCTTTTAATACATTTAAGATTAATCCTAACCAGGTATTTCCTCTATACCTTTTCTTTCCTTCTATGTTAAGAAGGTACTTTGCTTTTGTTTTCATATTTTGTTTTTAATATTCTGTATTAAAGAAGAATGTTTGAAACAATCTCCCATCGTGTTTATCTTTACCGAAGTAATCTAATGAGGTGTGGAACATATCACCTCTGTAAAGTACTAATCTATTGTATACATTACCAACCATAGCTGTCATATCCCACTTTGACATATCTCTACTGTTTGGCCAACAATGTTTTTCTAACCATTCACTGTCGTAAGACCCATCTTCTAATCTAGGTGGTGAAGTTAAGCCGGTTTCTTTGTGCCTAAATAAACCAGTACCTCCGGATACTGGTGCATCAGGTGTTAAGTAACATACACCAGCCCAGTTAGTTGTATGATCTGGGTGAATCCAACTTGAATCATTTTCGGTTGTATATTGAAATGTTGATGTGTACTCTGATTCATAATAAGATATTTCACCACCTGCATTTCTAACGATATGTTGAATACTATCTTTAAGCCCTGGCCAATCCCAGAATGTTTTGGTTCGTTGCCCTGGATAATTACCCTTTACATCAAACGGTTGCTCTAAGGCAAATTTTCTAACCGAATCAACGTCTTGGTAAAAATTATCAGTGATTATTAAGTCTGTTTTCATTTTTGTATTTATTTATTTCGTGTAGTTTATACTCTGAATCTATCCACCCACAGTGTACATAATCCCATAAAGTTAAGTTATTTAAATAAGGGTGTGGCTGGGTCATGGCCCAATTCTTAGCTTGAGTAAAACCCCTTGGAGAATACTCAAATTTATTAATGTTTTTATAACTTGGGGTAAATAGCTTTCTTAGAAACCTTATCATATATAACTGTTTATTATTATATGGTAAAAAGATAAAAGGTTTAAGAAATTGTTAATTATCTGAACACTGTTATGCTACCAGTTTCATCAACTATAATAGGAGAATCTATTTTTTTACCTTTTATCTGGTAATAATATAAACCATCTTGTACATAATAAGAACCGTTGTTTATACTACCATTCCAATACGGATAACTACCAAAATCATTATCTATACCTTCATAAATTAATACACCCCACCTATTAAATATTTTAAATTCAACGTCTTCCCAACAATCTAAATCATAAATTATTTTCCATACATCATTTACACCATCATTATTAGGAGTAAAGGTATTAGGGGCATATATACTCCCTTCTCCTAAACAAGGATAACCTGGATTGTCTAAGCATGGCAAACCTGTTACACAGTCAATTAAAGTTTCTTCTATAATATACTCGGTAATGGTATCAGTAATGTATATAAAATTGTCAAGGTATAACGTGTCTGTGAGGTATTCTGTTAAATAAAGGGTGTCTGTGATGTATATAGTTTCTGTAAGGTATATCGTATCAGTAAAATTTTGAGTGATGTAGAGAGTGTCTATTAGAAATTCAGTTTCTGTTATGTATACAGTGTCACATGGTTCATTTTCATTAATCTGACAGTCAACACCAGTAATCATATCAAATGTAAAGTTATTATTACCAGTAATTATTTCATTAGGCACACTTGTAATTGTAAAGTAATTGCCTTGCCCTGCTGCCCAAGTTCCCACACCATTAATCGTCCCACTCACGGTGATTGTATCTCCAGGCTGAATCCAAACTGCTAAATTAGAAACACCATTAAAACAATTAAATGTAGTACCTAAAAAATCACTAAGGCAAAAATAAGTAACTGCTTCTGTACCTATATTTACTAAAGTAGCTTGATAGAAGTACGAAGATAAAATTCCTGCATCAAATACTTGGCACTCTTCTTCGGATATGGTTATATTAATTATGATAGGATCTGGCCCAACCGAGTATACACAAGTTCCATTATCAATAGTTGCATCTTCATCAAAGTTTAAAGCAAAAGAATCAGTACACCCAGGATAAGAGTATGCACACGTAACTAGAAAAAGACCAACTAAGGTCATTATGAAATGTTTCATTGAACAATAAATTATTTTTGAGTTACTCCGCGTTCAGAGTTATTTGGATAGCATATCCCATATAGCAGGATATTCTTCTTTAAAGTCTTCTCCATAAGTTTGTTTCCAGATTCTGGCGATTTCTCTAGGATCTCTTATCTTTCGTTGTCTTATGATTTTAGCAACACCAGGATATCTAGTAGAAAACTTTTCACCGTATGCCTTTTGCCACATAGCTTCCATATCTTCTTCAAGGTGATCACTATGTTTATGTTTACCATCGGATGCTTCAGTGCCATCCTTTGCAGATGATTCATTCACAGCCTTACTAAAAGTTTTCCAACTATTAACAGGTTGTCCTTTTACTTTAATTTTACCAGTATAAGTATCAAAATAAACTTCAGAACCTTGATAAGTTAAATCTAATACAAGTGTATCATAACCTTTACCTATTGCAGTACCTCCTCTTATTCCTAACCCAGCTTTTTCTGCCCACCTAGCAAGTTGCTTTACATCTCTAAGAACTCCTCTCTCTTTTGCAAACTTTTCAATGTTACTAGGAATTTGTGCAGCTTCAGTAACTACTGATTCTTCAATAACTTTTCCTTTATTCTTTATAAGGAATTTCTTAACAGTTGATCTCCATTTAGTATCTACTTCAGTAACAGTTACTTTATTTCCAACTTGATCTCCAATTCCGATAGCAGAA
>Ga0129327_10002678_pt1 | contig 10370 bp, 10 predicted proteins | sample CPBDNA_6_FD_111799 | JGI IMG/M metagenome (GOLD analysis project Ga0129327, IMG submission 111799) | Freshwater to marine salinity gradient microbial communities from Chesapeake Bay, USA - CPBay_Spr_31_0.8_DNA | ecosystem: Environmental > Aquatic > Marine > Coastal | place: USA: Chesapeake Bay...
AAGCCATTTCCAGTCGTGATCGCATGATCCGTCATGTTCCGCTACGGTGTCATGGTCGTAAACGAATTGATAGCAAATAGTTCGTATTCGATCGGCATTTAGATAATCGTAATAATACCCATCACCATGAATTGAAATATTATTTTCGCAACAATACTGGCAAGCTAAGGCATAGGATGGCAATATGCATTTCAAATTAGTGTGCAACATTTCGTATGTTTCCGAACCCCCCATGAAGAGTTCTAAAATGCGTTCTAAGGTACGTTATAATGAACTCATAAATACGTCTTAATAAACTGAATCGAATATTTACTTGAATTTTGAACATGCTGTGCTTGCTAATGTTTTGTACTATTAGTACGTTGGTGTATGCCTGTCTTCAGAATACTAAATCACCCTGCCTTTCATCATGCTACGTTCGCCCGTGACACAAACGGTGCATGCTTGAGCGTGCTAATCCAGCGCACGTTTCCGCTTCTCGATACATCCCTGCATAACACACCTGAAGATCATAAGCTTATGACGATTTACTCGCCATGCAAATTAACACTGTCGAACGAATTTTATACACCGGATCAGTATTTGTACCATGCATACGCATATCGATTGGGAATATGTATTACTGTTTTGAATGAGGAAACTATGGAATACACCGAGTATGATTCGCAACACAATCCCAAATCTGACACGAATCAAACTATAATCGTAATACAATCGAAGGATGATAGTACAGTACATTTCCTGATCGTATTGTTAAGCACCAGTGTATCCGCACTTTATTTAAATGGAATTCTTGCTTCTGGCAGTGTACCGTATTACGCTATATTTGACAAAAAGAAATCCACGATTTCCCAGATTCGCGCCTACTTCACCCCCCCAACCACCCATCCATTCCTGATGAATGACGAATGATTGAACCCACTTACGTTAAATACCATACTGTCCACTCTATATATAATCACGACTCTATACAATCATGACTTATAATAGTTCTTATTCATACATAACTACGCACGCAAAACTAAATACTGAGTGGATGTTTCCCGAACTTCTTAAATTGGAGGCCGTCACGCACGTAGACATACTTGTCCTTTGAGGTATTTTTTTTCTTGGGGCGTGGTTGGGTACGGTGCGCGCTTGATGTCATTCTAACGTTGTTATTGAACTTAACTGTGTGTGATATAGGTAGAGTACGGCTGGTTTTATGACTCGGCGGAGTAGGCTTCTCATTATTTTGTTCGTCTGACGATTTCCCATCCATATAAACACCGTCACTATTTTTTACCGCGGCACCGGAGTCGAACCTAACAGCATTCGCATGCTTCTGGTCGATAACAAGAGTATCAAGCCCATTCTTTTCTTCAGTAGGTATGTCTTTGTTGTATGCCTTAGTCTCCATACCTGGGTTATGATAGTCTATACTTTTGTTCTCCTGTTTCATAATTGTACTCTTATCATTATGGTTCGGGGATGTCAAAACTGCAGTTTCGTTTTTTTTGACATTTGAATTGATATTGGAATTGATATTGGCATTGGTATTAAGCGTGCTAATTTTAATGCTCTTTTTAGTTGACCGAGGTACGGAAACGTTGCCCCTGGACATAGTTCCAGTAAGTGCGACTAGACGTTCTTCCTTTCCGCTTTCGGTGGCCTTGTCGTATAAAGTCACTTCGGGAATCGGCGCCTCGTCACTCCCCCTGTTTCGATTCAATCCGCTTTTGTTGTTTTCCACCAGAGCAGTGCCGGGCACTAAAATTTCGTTATTAAATTTAGAAATCCTCATTGTGCACCAAACTTGTTCTAGATATCTTACTGTGTATATTATTTAAATACTAATATCACGAATATACTGAACGAACAATGAATCTGAGCTAAAAACCTATCATTCATAATAATGTATTTCACAAGCACATATAAAATTAGAAACGCTCCATTGTATACAAAAATAAAACTTAAGTCTGCTGCATCAGACGGCATTTGAACCCGCGAACCCGAAGGAGGAGATTTTTTTTTTGGGGGTATATATGCGTATGTAAAGTATACAATGCGTACGATCATATGGTTGATAGCACTCTGTTCTGCACCTTCTTACCACAACATCGTACTTGCGCATTTTGGAGCGAGCCAAAATTTGCAAGAGAAGTTAGGTGACCTTCACAGAACTGAATTCATCGAGTTTTTCTTCGGTAAAGCGCTTCAGTACATTATCTGTAAAATAGTGCGGCGAATCTCGTAGCTGTTGCTTCCAGTCAGATAATAATGGCGTTTTGTCGATACATTTTATTGTATTTTCCGATATAATTCATCAACATATCTGCGCTTGGAAATACAGGTGATTCCAAAATGATCTTATCACGGGTCATATGTCGATTGCCATCCAGAAATAACATCAGATTTATCAATCCACCCGATAAACAGTGTACGGTGTCTATTTTCACGGGCGTTTCCATATAATAGTGTTCGTCCCATTTTAATTGCCAACTCTTTATAGTTCTCTCGAGTACAATGCTATTTTCGAATCAATAATATTGAACACTCGATGCTCTTATCATCACAACAAGGTTCGATCATTATTATTTGTGGCAGACCAGCATTGTATCGATTGTCGAAGTATAAATGTAGCGGGGAGGTACGCTCTATTCTCTGTAATGAAGCCGAACGAAATCGTTGCACCAACAAGGAGCGAAACTTGAAGTGCAAAACAGTAAAGCACTAAATTATGGTCCAGCGTTGAGAAATAACATCGACTAGTACATTCTACCAAGTATCACTTTTATTATCGACCAAAAAGTACAATCAGAGTTACAGTTCACGTTTTGACTTTCAATTGGCCTACTTAATGTACTCAAATACTAAATGTATCGTAAAGGCATGGAAGTACATGGAAGTCGCACGCATTCTCTGGCGAATAAACGGAAAAGAAATACCGGAGGTCAGGTGCATCGTCTCGGACTATATACTCCCAGCGCCGCAGTGGCTAACACCTAATGCACTATCCTTTTTTACTGCGGAGATATGGATCCTCATGCGACGCAGCGCTTACGATATACTCAAGTGCCATGAACTCGCCGGAACGCCACGTGTCGGGAGATTTCACGTACACTCTGCGAATAGCGACCATATTTCAATAACACACCGGAACGCTATTAGTGGTGCATCGTCGATCAAATACGGGAAAATTACAGATAACCGGGGACATCCGGAAGTGTTGCGATTTCGTCCACGTGCTGCGTCGGCGAGATATAACCCATCTGGCACCAACGCTCCTCATTCTGTATCAAATCTGTAGTTATTGATATGTTCGTTGTATATCCTTCGTCATCGGGCAGTTTGGTGAACAAGCCAACATAGACACCCTCATAAATCCGTACATGCCTGGGAGATACGAATATGTTAATCGGCAGTAAGGTGTGTGCACGAAATGCCGATATGACCACATCACAGTTCATGCGTATGTTTCCACCGTTGACATACGCGCTGTTTCCTTTGAATATATGCGAAAGCGCATTAGTAATAGGTGCTAATCGAGTCGCGTCTCGTAGTTGAATTGCTAGTTCTGCGACAGTGCACGATGCGTCGAAATTAAAGTGCATGATGCCTACGTTGTTCGTTATGTTCGTTGCGTTATGAGCGTTGCTCTCGAATGGTGCGGTGATCATTACCGCTAGCAATTTCTTTTGGGTCACGTGTGTAGTGTCCATCAATATTTTGAACAAAATATCAGCCATACGCCCATGTTCGTGTGCAAGCTTCTTCACGGTGACAGTCTTTCTGCCGTGATATCCACCCTCACGCAGTGGTGAGAACGGGTCACTTAATTGTGGCTGTGGTGGCATTTTTGTGATCTGTAGCATCGTTTTCATGTATAAAGGAGCCAGGAACGCCGAAGCCATTCGTGTGGTGGGGAATACCGTTTCTTTCAAACCCATACACCGTTCAATGATTTTCAAAAATGAACTACCTCCAACTTTACTATGATCAATGGACCCCAGTAATAAAAGAGAATTTTTCCGTTTGTACAAAAGCAGTGCGCTGCCGTAGTTTTCAGTACCCTGTGCTGTGGCGCCATGGGGCTGCTTGATCAGATTTGAAAGCCAATCGCGATAGGCGGTGCTTTCGATACGATGAATAATATCGTCGTAGGTTTTTTCATTTCCAAACTCCATTTGGAAGTGAAGTCGACCGCGGTGTTCTATTAATCTTTTATTGTTGTGGAACTGGTCTTCTAATGTAGGTAAGTGATTAATCCGACACATGTAATACATCAGGGAAAATAGTATTGCGCAGAGTGTTATGAATATTATTTTGCGCACTAACGATGGAGCTTCCATTGCCGGTATCGGATGACTTATATACGTGATTTTTTTCTTCTCACAGATTACCGCTTGCCGTTTGCCCCCCCCCCCCCCCCCCCCTTCTCTTTTACCCCCCCCCACAAAAGCTTCTCCCCTAGAACAACCTTATTTTTGTGAGTTTTTTCTTAAACAAAAAAACGAACCATAAATGGATAGTTCGATTCGAACACCAAATGTGTTGCAAGTCTACGCCCAGATTAAGCAGCACAATGTGCAAGTTGCCTGGTTCGGCGATAGTTCACCAGATCGTGCGGGAGGGGTTGTGGGTATATGGTGGAAATACACCGCCGATCGCGCTCTGGTGTATTGCGGAAGGGTGTACTGTCATATTCTATACTGTGTATAGGCTCGTCGTAGTAATATACATACTAAATAAATGTATATACATAAAATGATCGGTTCAGTAATACAGGCACATATTTTATGTTTTTTAATGCGCGAAAGGGCACATAAAACAAATGTGATAATAAATCCCATGGGATCCTTCGTAAGTATAATGGTTTTGTATTTTGGGGGGTCCAACGGGATGAATGAAAACATGTATTACAATCAATATTATATGACGTTATGTATTGTATCAGTATTATCGTCATTAATCACGTTATTACTCTAGAAGGAACAACCGTCCAAGTATACAACCGCGTATCAACACAACCGTATCAACACCGCCTCCACATATTCTCGCAGCACGCACAAGAAAATATGCAATGTTACAACGCACGATGATCAAAAATCAAACCCTACTAGCCTACCGCGCATTACGACACCAATATTCAATAGCTGAAGCTCACATTGCCTATCAAAGTTCGCGACGCATGTATTGGGAAGCAAACCGATTTTCAGCAAAACGCAATTCGAGAGAATAGCTCGATTCGCAGGAATGATCACTGGGCCGTTAACACTAATGTAATTCCCACCCGGGTAATACATCGGTCCTCTGTAGTGCATTGCATTGACATGATTTACCACACCCTTAGTAATCTCAAACTTGATATGCAACGAATGACTTCCAAAGTTCTCTTGGTCATACAATGACCAGTCTATATGAGAATCAAGAATACTATTGTAGATCTTCCGTACATCTTTATCTCTGGAAATTTCCAAGCTATCGATATCGAACCTCCATATTGTCCCTAATAAACATGATACCATACGATCGCACAAATTCGCAGCTATCCTGGGTTCATGAGTTTTACGCAGCACACTCGAACGCCGCATGTACGAAGGGAGTGCCAAGACAACACTTCCCCTCTTGTGCCGCGTTATGTTATAAACGAACGCGTCTATAAGCTGCCCAGCGGAGGCGCGTTTCGAAAGATCAGAAAGTACCCGCGATCCAGATAAGCTACATGGTCCCAATCCATACATCTTGCGGTGCCACTCCAAAGCTATAACAACTCGCTTTGCGACATTAAAGAAGCTGGCAGAGACCAATGCCAACCGACGGAACCTAATTATAGTAGCCTCAACCCTCCGCGTTTTTTTACTGTGTTTATTTGGGGTTATTGGTACATTTGTCAATATAAATTCAAAACAATAATACCATGAATCATCAGGTAGCATTTTTTTAAAATAAAATTATACTGAAAAATTGTAGAAATATTTTATTATTTTTATTTTAGAAGCGTACTACTTCACGCATACCAAACACCAAACGCTACGAAAGGCGGCACCAATGACGGACGAGCCGGTGAAGCCTCCTGTTCAAACGCCGATCTCGTTCGATAAACTAGATTTTGGCAAACTAGAAATCAACACACTACGGAGTGGTGACGGACCGCGTTACCTCACATATGATGGCGGCCCCCCGCCGATAGTTAACCTGTTTCCCGTAATCATGAACAACCCGTTCGGCTTGAGTACCCCAGAGCAAAGTTTCGACGACGTGATGGCAAAAGTTGCATATCCGAAGCTTGCACTGGTACTTAAGGAAGATTTACACGGTGTCCGGTCGTTCTTTCAAGAGGTGGATAGCTGGACGTTGTCAAAGGTGTTACACCACAAGGACGCACTCTTTAAGGCCACCATGAGCGAAACGAAAATCGCGTCTTCATTTGTTCCATTTTTTCGCCCCAATGATCCCGGGTCGGTACACGGAGAAGGCAAGATCCATACATCTGTGGTGCAGTCCGGTGAGTACGAAACTATGGTTTGGATCGATGAGAATAACGAAAATGCTGAAGAAGATGGGCTGGTTGACAGCAATGTCAGTGGCATCGAAAAGCACAAGGGGGGGACTGCGATAGTCCAACTGAGACTCACCCACTGGTCGACGTATTCTTTCAAAGCGAAGCAATATCACCGGCTTCATGTTCAATTGTCCAAAATAATCATCAAGCCTCGTGTAGCTGTGCTTCGTAACCGAGACCCAGACTTCGGGTCACCGGGTACGGAATTCTCCCTCGCAGAGTCTGGCTCGAGTGAGTTCGTTTCTGGCGAAGTGCCGCCTGACGTGGACTGGATTCGATATGACTCTTTCGATGTTGGTGACATCGAGATGAAGTTTCCACCGGTGGATCGTTCGGTATACTTATCATACAAGGGTGCTACCGGAGCTCCACTCATCAACCTGTCATCGGTTGGACTGCGTAATCCGTTTGGGCTTAGTAACAAAGATGCGAGTTTAGCAACGATACTGGCTGGCCGTCGTTATCCTCGAATGACGCTGATTGTACCACGACCGACTGATGGTTCGCCCGGTGTCGGCGCGTTCTTTGGACGTCTTGATGACTGGGTATTGTCGTGCGCAGTTAAAGACAAAGCCACGATGTTCGGGAAGATGACGCCACCATTGTCCGACGCTAAGATTCAAAGCGGACATCTGCGTTCGCTAAAGCCGGGTAGTGACGAGACAGAAAGTGTCGACGACAAGCTCGAAGTGAGCGTGGTTCGTACCGGTCCGTTCGAAACGCTGGTATTCCTTGAAGCTGGTCCAAATCGGTATGTTCGCGGAGGGATCAAAGACCTTGATTTGAAAGGTGCTACGCTATACATTCAAGTCCGTATACCAACTTGGGTGCATTACCCTGGACAGTCCTCTGGTATTTATCACAAAGCAGCAGTAGAGCTGGCGAAAGTGATAGTGCAACCACGCCGTGTAGCCGGACGCGATCGCGCCATGGATCTTGGTCCGTTTGTACTTAAAAAAATGCGTTGCGAATCGCCCGATGGTGCCGCGGATGTTATCCAGTGATGATCAAGGCAAGTTGGAAGCCATTGGGCACTTACCACAGGTGTAATAAGTCGTTCGGTTGGAAGCAACAAGTCACCGCGAGCGTACAGAAGACCCGTGTGTTGAGCTGGAGACGGCGAAAGCGAACCTCGCGGTGTTTTTTAATCCAGTTTATGTCGTTAGGTAAACGATGTTTGGGTACTGGAAGGAGGGGAGAGGGAGATCGTGGGACTGTTTCGACGACACGAATAATAAAATAAAATCATGTTATATCAGAAATGGCGAGCGGCGTTTCCGCACGAGTGCGATTCAGCGGTGTCATGGATTCGTACTTAGACGAGAGGCGTACAGACGGTGCACTGTTAACCCGGGAGCAAAGAACTCTTCTAAATGATATTTGTCGTGAAAACAAAAATGCGAAAGACCTGTATGAAGCTGCGTGTTCGGAGTGCGCACTTACTGGTATGACACCTCCATCTAGGAGGAACGTCGTAAAATATTATAAGCACGTCAACGCCAACTCGGAATTGATCATTGATTCGAATGACGACCGTGTTATTTCCATTCGAAATAGTATAGGACCCAAATGGTTCGATTTTTTCACTACCGTTGGTGTAAAATCACACCATATGTGTTTCCTTGACCGCATCTTGAATATCGAGGGTAGAGGATTTTCTTCCCGGTCACTTTATTGTTACGCACGCGGACATTTTCGCAAAATATCGCTTCCTTATCCAACGCTAGCGACTTGCCAACGTGTCTTAAGTGCACTTCCGTCACATCAAACGAGACGCCCCCCCAAGAAGAATCGATCCCGAGGTGCTTTTGTCGTATACGAACCAGTGCCACTCACGTGTATCGCCATGGACGTTATGATGTTGCCAAGAGCGTGGGATGGAGCTGAGTATTACAAAGCCTGTCTCATCATTGATGTGCTTACGAAATATGTGTATGTTCACCCAGTGAAGCAATGCTCGGATAAATACGCGGAGTCACATGCGATGGTAGGTGCGCTTCTTGCATTTGTAAACGAGGTCAGGAAGGTCGCGGAGGACCATTCGTTACACCCCAAAATAATAATTACGGATAAAGCAAGTACTTTTACCGGAACTATTTTTTCTGCTCACATTGCAAAAATGGCGTCGGAGGTCCCCGGTCATTACTCCCATAAATGCATCCCGGGCACAAAGTCTCAAGCGAATCCGGCGGAGCGAGCGATTCAAACGTATCGGCGTATGGTTTTTGCTGCGTACGACGCACATATGGCAGAGAAACGTCGCTCACAGCAGCAGAATCGTCAGCGCAATGACGAGGCGGCATATTTCACGAGGGCAAATCGAGCGGTGTTTGATGAGGAAGCCGTAGCCGCGGCAAATCACCTTGAAAACGCACGCACCTCCGTTGACCAGGAGCGAGGTAACATGGCACGAATTGGAGAGCATAAAGAGAGCAGTGTGGATAGAGCTGATATCAATAAGTCGCCACTGGAGTTATACGATAACTACGCCGCACACGAAGCTGCTCTGGCGACTGCGCTGCGGAGCGAACGTGCGCTTTCGGGGAACTTCGTATGGCCGAGAGAGGTAGGACGCATTTCCGCGTTCTTAAATGAAAAACCGCATTATGGACTGAATATGGCCACACCACATGACGCACTAGATCCAAACTCGCTGCCTACATATACACAAATACGTGACATGCAGAAGCTACGAGCGGAACGGAACTATGGTGCGCGTAAGGCAGATCCACCAATCAGAGGCCATGCACCTGGTGGGCCATTGAAAATTGGTCAGCACGTTCGACTTAAAATGTGGCACGATGGTGGTGGAGTTAACTCACTGTCGTGGAAGACACCGAACAACACCGCACGTAACGTATACGACATGAACAAAATCTACGATATATGTGAGGTTATCAAACCTAAAAAGTACGATGTATTCTCTGGTTATGTCATCAAGGATACTGCGTCGGGCGAGAGAGTGAATGGAGTGTTCGATGTTTGTCAACTTCTCCCGATACCGAAAGAAACTCTACAACTATCAGACGCTACAATAATCGAGGACGAGGATGGAGCAGAACCAGAGGTGGGAGTCTCTGGGAACGAAAATACCCAACAAAGAACATTACGAGAAAATTCAATGACACACCCGCGATCTGGGGTTAATCGACCACGCTATAGGCTGGGTGATTGGCTGGGGTTCGATGCGGAGTACGTACAAGAGTGCCAGGAACTAAGAAATAAACATCTCGGTGTGCGCAGCGTCATAGGAGTGATCGTTAGACGGTACGCGCCTAGAACCGCTAAATTACCATTGGCGGTCTCCCCACTCACTCCGTTAGAATACGCTTACCGCATTCAGCTATGCCCAAATCAAACGAATGGAACACTCATTGTGTTCCATGCGACGACACATAATTCAGGTAGCACGGGAATAGATGAGTCACCGTACATACATTGGCATGAGAATGGGTCATGTCATCCAGGGCTCCGCCGTTCGGCGAGGTTCTCGATGCCTCGTGGCCAATTGAGCCCTGTTTTTAGGTCAGGTGAGTCTGTAACATACAGGAACATTGTCGTAGTAATTACAGGTGTACATGGCAAAAACGAGGCACATACATACAGCATCCGGGCCCCCAATGGGGAGGTACATCGCAACGTAGAACCATGGGAGGTAATCCCGTGTAAGGCGAAGTAATACTGCGGATCTGCGTTGGATTGACCCCCCTAAAAAACACTGACTTCGGACCAAATCATCATTTCTTATGTGAAGTTATTTCTTAACAACGAAAAGAAACCACAAATGGATGGTTTGGTCCGAAAACCAATCTTTGGGGGGGGTCAA
>Ga0129327_10002679_pt1 | contig 10369 bp, 6 predicted proteins | sample CPBDNA_6_FD_111799 | JGI IMG/M metagenome (GOLD analysis project Ga0129327, IMG submission 111799) | Freshwater to marine salinity gradient microbial communities from Chesapeake Bay, USA - CPBay_Spr_31_0.8_DNA | ecosystem: Environmental > Aquatic > Marine > Coastal | place: USA: Chesapeake Bay...
CGAATTCTGTAGCTCCCACCACTTTTAGCCCGTTGCACTTTTTAGTGCTGCGGGCTTTTTTTAAACTAGATTGCCGAAAAGAATTCTCATCTACGATGGATGAGGTCAGTGCGAGCGCCTCAGTACCTACTAAAGGTGCTAAAAAATTACTAATATTTCTCGTTGCCCTTTCCATTTTGGCGTTCACATTTTCGTTTTCGGAGCGCAGCACCTTTTACACATGTCTGCCACCCAGAACACATATGAGCATTAGCCTTACTTGGAACCGAAAAGACCTAATCGGCATCGACCCTCTTTCTCGAGAGGAAATTGAGACGATTTTTACCGCGGCCACCGCGTTTAAGCGCGCAATGGAGGCGGATGATAAAAAGCAGCCCTATTTGGATGGGCGCACGGTAGTGAATCTATTTCTTGAACCGAGCACACGCACCCGCCTTGCCTTCGAAATGGCAGCCGGACGGCTCGGCGCCGACATCATCACCATGACTGGCAACGCGAGTAGCCTGACTAAGGGTGAGACCCTGCGCGATACCGCCCAAAACATTGCCGCGCTCGGTGCCGATATGATTATCATGCGCCACTCCGCATCGGGCGCACCCAACTACCTTAGTAAAGTTGTCGACATACCAGTTATTAATGCAGGCGACGGCTCACACTCACACCCCACACAGGCCCTACTTGACTCATTCACGCTGCTAGAAAAATTTGGCAGACTTGATGGTAAAAAAATTACCATCCTAGGCGATATCCTCTTTAGCCGTGTTGCGCGTTCAAATATTATCTGCCTCCAAAAGCTTGGCGCGGAAGTCACGGTCGCGGGGCCTAGCACTCTCGTGCCAAAAACCTTCGAAGCAATGGGAGCTAGAGTCAGTCACAACCTGCGTGAAGCACTGCAAGATGCTGACGCGGTGATGCTGCTGCGGATACAACACGAGCGGCAAAGCTCCACTCACTTCCCGTCGCTTGGTGAATACACTAGCATGTTTGGACTAAATAAAGAGCGAGTTAAATGGCTCAAACCGGATGCAATTATTATGCACCCGGGACCAATCAACCGCGGCGTCGAGATCGACTCTGAAATCGCCGACTCGAATCAATCAGTCATCTTACAGCAAGTGACGAATGGTATTGTTGTGCGCATGGCCATCTTACATTTGTGTAGTTGCGCATATAAAAACCAGCCCATCGAGCTGCCATCATAAAATTTACTACCGCCCACTCGCTTAATTTATACTCCCTTTAAAATGTCTAACATACTTTGGATCACTGGCGGTCGTGTCATCGACCCGGCGAATAGTCGCGACGCCATCGGCGACGTGTACGTCATCGATGGTAAAATCTCAAATAACCTGAGTGAGGAGCAACAACGCTTTGCGAAAAAAATCGATGCGACAGGCTTGGTTGTCGCTCCTGGTCTTGTCGATATTCACGTCCATTTTCGCGACCCCGGACAAACTCATAAGGAAAGCATACGCACCGGCACTGCTGCGGCGGCAGCCGGCGGGTTCACCTCTGTCATTTGCATGCCGAACACCAGCCCAGTCTGCGACAATGCTGGTACTATTCAGCGAATCCAAGATAAAGTCGCAAGGGATGCGATCGTTCATGTCTATCCCACTGGCTGCTTAACTTTAGAGATGGAAGGCAAATGCCTTGCTCCCACGGGGCAATTGAAAAAGGCAGGTGTTGTCGCGATGACTGACAACGGTAAATGTGTGCAAAGCAATGAAATCATGCGCCGCGCGGTTGAATATGCCAAAATGTTTGATCTCACCATCATGGACCACTGTCAGGACGAGACACAAACCGAGGGCGCTGTGATGAACGAAGGTGAATGGTCGCTTCGGCTCGGCCTACGCGGCTGGCCTAAATCGGCGGAAGACATTATGGTCGCTCGTAATGTTCTATTGGCTGAGTTGACTGGCGCGCACATTCACATGCAGCACATAAGCTCGGAAACTTCGATCGATATTATTCGCCGGGCTAAGGAGCGCAATGCACCGGTCACTGCTGAAGCATGCCCACACCACTTCGAATTTATCGATGCAGACCTGCATGACTACGATACCAATCTTAAAGTCAATCCACCTCTTCGTACCGATGCGGATCGCAAGGCAGTAATCGAAGCCCTTAAAGATGGGACATTGGATTGTATTGCTTCGGACCACGCTCCACATACTGAAACTGAAAAGGACTGTGAATTCGACCATGCGCCGACCGGCATGATCGGCCTGGAAACTTCACTGGCTGCATCGCTACAAGCACTTTATCATAGTGAACGTTTCACCTTGAGTGAAGTTATCGCTCTCATGACAAATAAAGCAGCAGCGATCTGTAAATTACAGGCAGGCACTCTCAGCATTGGTGCAACTGCAGATATCTGCTTATTTGATCCAAATGAAGCGTGGACGGTCGACGCTAGCAAATTTTACAGTAAATCGCGTAACTGTCCGTGGCACGGAAAATCACTAAAGGGCGCTGTAAAGGCGACCTTTGTGGCGGGTAAACCTGTCTACGACGGTCAGTCCATCATTACCTAAAATGCTTGTCGAAATGGACACTGCTGCAATTGTTGCAGCATGCATCGTGATAGGAATACTCGCGGCCAGTCTAACGCTGTGGATTCTGCACCTACAGCTAATTAGCCGCCGTTACATCCCTGAAGAAAATGTACGGGCATGGCCGATTGGCTGGATCAACTTTGGCATCTTTCTCTGTACCATGGTTCTTAGCGTAATCATAATACAGGTCCTTGTTGGGCAATTGATACAATTCCTTAGCCCAAACCAGCTAACGCTCACAACTGAGGAATCTATCCAATTGGGCGAAACTGCAACAAACATAGCAGATCAAACTCCACTCACCCCGTGGATGGCAGTGTTGGCGGTGTTGTTACTACAGTTACCATTACTGGCCGCCTTCTATGGCTTACGGCGCTTCTACCCCGGTAATTTTGCTGGGCACTTAAACAGCCAGAAGATCCAAGCGTGGCAAGCAATCCGCCAGGTGATCCCACAGTTTATTCGTTATCTGCCAATCATTTGGATCGTAGCCTACTTGTGGTCTGTCTTTCTTAAGATATTACAAGAGCAAGGCATCATCGGTGAATTCCCTCCGCAGCAGCTAGTCACACTCTTCACTCAAGGTGGGGATCCTGTTGCAATGATATTACTGGTCATCTTCGCCGTGGCCCTAGCTCCAATAGTCGAGGAAATCATTTTTAGAGGGGCCATTTACCGCTTTCTAAAAAGTCAGACTAATATACTGCCCGCACAGATAATCAGTGGTACTTTTTTCGCGTTGATGCACGGGAACTTAATGTCTCTTTTACCCCTTGTGGTCGTCGGTATTGTTCTGGCTAGGGTCTATGAGCGCTCAGGTAATATCCTAACGGCCATTTGCTTTCATTCATGCTTTAATGGATTTAGCCTATTTATGCTTTTAATGCTGAGTCAGTCTTCAGTCCCATTCGATTGAGCAGATTCCACAATCAACGAACTCTCAACTTGCCAGCCTATCGGCGATGCATTGATATTCGGCTCATGCAAGCGAAACCTTTTAACGCTGACTTAAATACACCTGCACTCGTCATTGACGGCAGCGGTTCGACGGTGTTTGTGGGCGTGCTTGGTCAAGACCAATGCTGGCTCGCTATAACACAACAAGACGGCGCACCTCTTGAAAGCCTCTTCCCAGCTGTCGAAACAACACTCAAAGCCGCGCAATTAAGCCTAGCTGAAATATGCAGCTTCATCTACTGTGAAGGGCCTGGTTCGGTGCTCGGGTTACGTCTCTGTGCAATGGCCATTGAAACTTGGAGCCGATTAAACCCTACTTCTGCAAATTACTTTGCATATAATAGCCTGCAATTGAGTGCGTCACTCATCTGCTTAGACGCTCCTAGCAACACCCATGCACTGCTTGTGTCGGACTGGAAAAAAGGTGCTTGGAATGCCGTAAAAATAAACGGTGGGGCGCTAGGTTCCACGGATGTTGTAGACGACGAGAGCATCGCCAACTGGACTGGCAGACTCTTTCACTTGCCGCAGCGTAAGGGCTGGCAAAAGCCGCCGCCTTATGCCACTACCCTCACATATAGTCCACAACGATTACCCGAAGTCCTACACCTTTTAGCGCCCTGCGACTCTGTTGAACTTTACTCATCAGGCATCAATGTATTTCAGAAATGGACGCCTGAGCGCCACCGAGCAGTCACCACTAATTTGTAATTCAAAATTCACAACTCACCACATCGTTGTTGGGCAGAGATCAATCTCGCCGCATTTGAGCGCAATTTAAAATGTGTTCAAGCAGCACTTCCTAATGATGTGCGCTACGTATCTGTAGTTAAAGCGGATGCCTATGGGCATGGGATGCCACAGATGGTGCGGCGCCTCATGCAAAGTGGTGTTGATTATTTTGCCGTGGCTAATGTGCATGAGGCCGCCGACATTCGTCACATGGGTAAAGGATGGCCCATCTTAGTGCTGAGCCCACTACTCCCGGAAGAAGACAACTACCTAGTCGACTACGATCTCATCGCTACCATCAGCACCCATGAAGAGGCAAAACGATTCAATGCACTCGGTCATAAACACAATGCTTCTATACAAGTGCATTTGAAGATTGATACTGGAATGGGTCGATTAGGCGTCTGGCATACCGAAGCGCACGCACTCCTTGCAACCATTCATGCCCTGCCACACCTTAAACTCGCTGGTATATATACACACTTTTCTAGCGCCGACACAGATCCAGCCTTTACCCACCTGCAGCGTAAAAATTTCCAAGCAGTACTGCAGCACACTGACACCAGCGACCTGCTAATACATGCAGATAACTCAGCCAGCCTGAATTCATTGAACGACGACGACCTCTTTAACGCGGTACGTGTCGGCCTACTTCAATTTGGCATCCCTCCCTACCCAAACTCGATTCTTGGAGACGTTATTGTAGAGCCAGTATTTAGCTTCCATACCCGTGTTGGTATCATCAAAGAATTACCCAAGGGCACAGACATCAGCTACGGACGCACTTACAGGTTAGCGCACAATAGCCGAATCGCAGTTCTTACTGCAGGCTACGCCGATGGTATTCCACTCGAATTAAGTAATAGTGGCTCAGTCCTCATCCATGGGCAACACTGTGCAATCTTGGGACGTGTCACGATGGATCAAACCATTGTTAACATTAGCGAGTTAAACCACCCCATCGCTCCGGGCGATCGAGCCACCCTGATCGGCCGTAATAAAGATGCTGAAATCACTGCAAGCGAATTTAGCAACACAGCAGCGACCATTCCCTGGGAAGTGCTTTGTTCGATCACAAAACGCGTAGAGCGAGTTTACCTAGCAGCCCGCGAGATCTAAAAATAGCAAGAATCAGCGCCTAAAAATACCAGAAATCCTACCTAAGATTCCTTGGTCTGAAGAAGCAGAAATGCCGAATTTGGCATGCGCCAGAGTCACCGCGACACATTCACGACGAGCTTCGTTAATAGGAATAAAATAACGTTCAGCTGAGCCAGTGGCAGCGCAGTCTTTTAATTCTTGGGCTTCGCGAGGAAACCACTCACACAGCGCATCAAAATGCTCCATAGCTAATTTTAAAGATGCATCAATCGACTGACTCGAACTATTTCGTAGCCCCTCTTCCTCTTCAGTCAACGCATGACCAGCTTGACTCAATAGCTCCAATTGCACCGATTTATCAAGATCACGAGCAATCAAACCAACCGCCTCTGCAAGATGTAATTTACGATCTGCCCTACGGTACGGCAGATACTCAGTGAGACTCTCTACATCAGCATGAGCTAAACCATTTAAGAATGCATTTAAATCATCACTGATGAGTATATTACCAGCCATTTTTTGACCAAAATGAATTGCTCCAAGCAGCGTCTCAACTTTTTCATTTCTAAGTGTCTCTTTAGTTTTAGAAGAGAAATGAATTAACTCTGCAGGATAATCACCTGTGATACCCAATTTTTCTAATCTATTTTCAAAAGCATGGTCCTCTTCGCTTTCTGCAATTGCGCTATCAACCATCTCAGAAAACGGATCATCAAAAGCGAGTGTTTCACGAAGAATATTCATCAGCGCCTTAATACGGCTTTTCTTACTAATTAAGCCGGGGACTCTCTGCAGTTCTTCAAAATCAAATGCAATATACTTCAAGGGTGTTTCATCACTCCCCTTAAATGGCCATGAGATGCCCACATTCTGACCCAATACCGCAATCAGAGTGTCATTCAAAACCGATTCTGAAAAACGTTCTCGTAAGTACTCCCACTCCTCTGGTGAATATTCCACTAATGTCTCTTTAGGCATAATAAACTACTTTCTTTAAATCGCTGCGTATAATTCGGGAGTTAAATTCATTCAAAATAACGTATCGAGGATTAAGGTAGTGATTAATCTAACTAAATTCTCGGTAAGTCCAAGTGAAACTTTAAAGCAAATGACGATTGTGAATTAGATGCTAATACCTATCAAGTTAAAGAGTATTAATGTATCCGTCTCTACTTTTTTAAATCACACTATAAAATAGCAGATTTACATTGAGATCACAACTATCAGTATCATAGTTCATGAGTTTCACCAAGAATTCCATTCCCTACAAAGCTAACTGAATTTAGGTTAACTGTACTTGACTGATCAATAACCAACACGTGCGACGATCCGTTAGTTCCACCAGTGCCCATCCCCCACGAATTTCTTTAACGCTAAATTCGACACCATCGCGCAATGGTTCATGGAAGGCAGGCGCATATGCATAACTAGGCCCTTTACGCGCAATAACTGAATCCACAATTACCACACCAAAGCGCTCTGCAAAAATAACAGAAGTCCCCCAAAAGCCACACAGTACGCCACACAGTACAAATACGCAGCATACCCCTACCCCATACCAACGACCACGATACCTCAGGTACAGCAACAGCATGCCACCAAATATCCACAGGAAAACAAGTAATAGCGCTTTCACCCAAGCTGTTGGCCAACGTGAGTACCAAGCAGAATTAACTGGTACATCAGTCAGTGTCAGTGCCCGCGCTGCCGCCAAGTTGTCTGCTAAATCTGAATCAAAGGGACGATATATCGAAGCATAACGATACGCGGCAATCGAACGACCCAGAGCTCCAATTTTAAACCACGAATTAGCCGCATTGTACCAAGCTAGGCCAGGCCGTTCTCCAGACTCTGCCACAGCCTCAAAATTGAGGGCCGATTCCACATATAGTGCTCGGGCTTTCTCACTGCCTACTTCTTCCCCAAGCGCTTGTTCAAATAATGCCTCGGCATCAGTCCAACTAGATGCCCAGACCTGTTGTGGTAAGCTAACAGCAATCAACAAAAGTACCATGCTAGTCTTACCCACTAAATAAAGAATCCGCTTCGCAACTCCATTGAGTGCTTTCATTTGAGCTGGCTCCCGTGCAGCACTATATACTTCGGCATCAACCTCACCGTGCAAGTTAAGTACAGAGTTAATTTCATCTTCATCTAGATTAACTTGGCGTAGTGCTGCTTTAGAATCACCCACCGTCCATGACGACCCTTTCGAGCCAAAACTCACAGCTAGAAAGTGTAAAAAAGCAGACCACTTTTCTGGAGCATTTTCAGGCAACTTGCGAAAAGCTGTATAAGCCTGAGTACGTGCACGATATTGCAGATCCATTGAGCAACGGCGACTTTCACCTATGACAGGTAAGAGTAGTAAAAAAATGACTACTCCAAACAACAACCAGAGCCAAAACCATGATGCTAGGCATATGACGACACTATTCATTAAATCATTCATCCTATTTGCTTTCAGATTATGCCAGATTCCATCTGACTGTTTACTTAAGGTGACCGAGACGCCTTTATACATGCTCAGATCTATATACTCCTGACCATCATTCGCCTCAACTCTCAACTCTACAGGCTCGGTCATGCGCATTACATACGCACCTAGTTTCGTATCGAATGTTTGTATACGCAAAGCAGGAAATGCTTCAATGTTGGTACTTAATGCGCGCAAGCGACAACGAAAGGTAGTACCGTCTGCACGCCAAAGGCGTCCCAAATCGTCATCAACGAGAAAATGACCACGTAAGGCCTGCTGCTGGCTCAGCACTGGCAAATCAATCATTCCATGCGGTGCGGCGCAGGACACTTCTAACTCTGCCGTTATTAAGTTGCCCACTTTCAATTGATTTGGAGTGACCGCAACTGCCAACCTAACAGGTTCAAACAAACCACTAAAACTCTGCATGCGCCCCTCTTCAGGCAACGGCAAGACTTCGATCTCAACCGCAGGTGTGCTCACAAACAAACGTTCATAGCGTAAGATGTCTTCCTCTGGAGCAAATAAACTATTATTAAAATGAGCTGCATATTGACCAAATTGTCGATGGCTGCCTTTTGCTAAATAAGCACACTCCAGGCGCGTCGCAGGCAAAGTATATATACCTGGTTGCATGAATTGCAGGAACAGTGGCAACTCCACCGTTCCCAATGCATTTTTGTCCCCTTCATTCAAAGTGCGTTTCGCAATGACTCGACGTCCGCCGACTGGTAAACCCACCTGCTGTTGCTCAGTTTCAGTCGAGCGCGGAACCACTATCTTAACATCTGGATCACTGAAAAAAGAGGGGGAATAATTCAGTGCCTGTAAGCGACTGGCATCCAAATCGCACTGCCATGTCATGTCTATCTGCAGCGGCTCCCCCTCGTAAACTTTTAGCTTTGTAGGCTTCAGCGTTAGTTTCATCGAATCAGAATTTACGGCTGTACTTACTGATAGCTGCACTGGCTCTGACTGGTACTGCTTCGTCTGACTGAAGAATTCTAGTGAAGGGAATGTGACGACTCCTGTCTCACTTAAAAGGAAGCGAACAATCGCAGTTGCTTTGCTTGATTCTGAGTGGGAAGTATCGCGTACTTCGACATCAATCCATCTTACACCAGGCACATTAGGTGGCAATACCTTTGGAACCTCGACCATTTCCGCAAAATGTATCATCGCTGTGCCGATACGATCAGTGAACCAACTTTGATTCACCATCTCAATTGGTACTTTTATAGACTCTAATAAAGCAGTATCAGCCACTGGTACTTCATTCAAATCAATAGGCGCAATCAGCTCGCTTGCCTGAGTCATTGGATACCAAGCAAACAAAGTTACACATAAAGCGAAAATCTTATTCATCAGTAATCTTCCTTCACTTTACCCGCGTTGGCTTTAGCGCGTTGCTGTTGACGGAACTGAAGGCTACCTTGCTCCTGCATCAGAATCTCCTCTGCCGAATAATTCGGAACAGGTAATGCTTGGATCTTACCTCCTGCAGCTAAATCGCCCTCCATCGGCATCGAGCTCATCATACTTTCATCCATCGCATCTGAATAGTCATATTCACCATCTTCATCCCATTCATCCATCTGATCTTCATCAGACTCTTCGGATGAACTTTTATTTAATAAGCTTAAAATCTCTTCGATTAAATACTCGGCTATCCTTTGCTCCGCATCTGCCGCAGCCCACGAAGTCCGATTAGCAAGTAACCCACTCGCCTGCTGCATAACAGCCGGTACCTTTTCCATAAGCTTAAACGGTTCCGTCAATAAGCTCTCCATCTTAGGCATACCCTCTTTAGTTGCAGGAGTCATTTTTGTATTCAGGCTATTCATCCCAACGAGGATACCTTTCGCTTCAGCTTTTAACTCTAATTGTAGTTTCTGATAAACGAATGGGCTACTACCAGCGACATTGTTATTTTCTATCTGTGTGACTCGTGGCAGATCCTGCTTATCTTCAGAATGACGATGATTCATATCATCATCTACTACAGTTTGACGTAAATCCTGCTGCTCGGCAAGCAGAGCCTGTAACCTTTCGACTAGTTGCTGCAGTAATAACTGTAGGTCTTCTTGCGCTTGATCCTCTGCGGCGATGCGCAACTGCAACTGATTGATCCATTCCGCAGTCGACTCCAGTCGAATTCCCGAACGCTCTAAATCCGGGGCATAGCGTTTCGCCGCCAAAAATGCTAACTGCGCTTGTTGTGCATGACTTAAACCTAATTGCGGAGACACCTCACTCTCTGCTTTCGAAAGTGCCAAAAAGCATAACCCGCGATTGAACTCAATCGCCGCAAGATCCACTGCAACAAAGGAGAGGATATCAGCCTTATTCGCAACCTCATCAAATAATTCCAATGCACCTGCATAAGCACCATCGATATACAATTTCGAGGCTTCAGTAAATTGCGCGTCTGATGCTGCGGCAGCTCGACTCTCCGGCAAGCTCATCGCCAATAGAGCAATCATTACCAATGAATGTCCAAAGCGCAGGCCATGCGCACCCCAACACTCGGAAAGTAGTA
>Ga0129327_10002681_pt1 | contig 10364 bp, 10 predicted proteins | sample CPBDNA_6_FD_111799 | JGI IMG/M metagenome (GOLD analysis project Ga0129327, IMG submission 111799) | Freshwater to marine salinity gradient microbial communities from Chesapeake Bay, USA - CPBay_Spr_31_0.8_DNA | ecosystem: Environmental > Aquatic > Marine > Coastal | place: USA: Chesapeake Bay...
ATTCTCAGCTGAAACGACAACACAAAAAATAGACCTACCCCTCAGTCAAGCACCTCTGGTGATGGAAAATCTTTTCACTCGAAAAACCGATGAAACAAAAAAAGGTAGTATTGATTTAACCTTCAATGCCAACGAAAAAAAAATTATTCTTATCAGTTTAGCTAGTGATAACTGGACCATCCCATATTTCTCTTTAAAGACCGCAGCACAACTAACGGCAGATAAAAATCACGAAGAAAAGTTCTGGCATCTAATAAATGGGATTTTTATTAGCATGATAGCTTTCATCTTCATTGGATCCATTATCTCAAAACAAAGCGGATTGCTTTGGCTGCCACTTTATTCCATCAGCACACTGTGTTTTTTGCCAGGCTATTTAAGCTACAACCTGCAAGACTTCGGTATCAATCCCGAAAAGATGCATATGTTGAATATCGAATTATGCGTAATCTCTCTTATTGCCTTTGTGGGGATTCTAAAATATATTTATTCAAAAAATATTTTTTTACGTAGAATTAAACATTCAAACTTACTTTTGGCTCTAATCTGCTTACTGATCACCATCAACTTCTTTGCCCCACCAAAAGTAGACTTATTAGTGTATGCTTCTCAAATATTTGAAATAATTATTGCCATTTATTTATCGGTCAATGCATTTATAAGAAAAGGAAATCCAGCAACCATTATAGTTGGACCTGCAAAGTTAATTCTTATGTTCTTTATTTTATTTATTCTCTACCAAGGCAGTATGAGTGTAATATCAGAACATGAACTCTCTACTTGGCTCGCATCATTAATCTTAATTGATGCCGTAATACTCACTATTATTCTGTTTTTGATTGATCGTCAACGAAGAGAAGAAAAACTTCTTAAACTCATCGTATCAATAGAGAAAGAACAAAAAGTTGCTGCAATCTCCCCCCTACTCGGTAAAAACCGTCATGACTTGCGCGCATCACTGTCTGACATTATAGGTTTATCCGAACTGATTATTGCCTCACCGTTAGACCAAGAGCAGCGCAAACACATTCTTGATATACAGCAATCAGGAAGAAAAGGGCTAGAAAAAATAAATCATATTTTTTCTTATAAAAATGAAAACGCTGCGCCATTACAGAATCAAGAACCTTTCACGCTGAGTATACTCATCAGCGAATGCGCTCAATATTATGGCTACAGAGCTAACGAACTCAATAAAGAAGTCATTGTTGATATTGCAGAGCGCACGCCAGAGTACTGGAAAGGAAATCATGAGCAAATTCGTCAACTCTTTATGCACATGCTCGAATTCTATTTAGCCGAGACTAACTTTAATGAAGTTAGAATCAACGTATCTGAATTCAGTAAAAAGTCATTTACTATTGTATTTTCAATTACTGTAGATGATAGTCCATCAGCCATTACCAAAAAAATTAACTCGAAATTGACAACCGCAAAATTAATTGCAGAAAAATTAGGTGGCACACTATCGATTGTAGAAGCCAACAAAACATTACTAATAACGACTACAATATTAGCCGCACCCACCGAAAATCAATCTCGCCATCATCTTGATTTAGAAATGCTAAAAAACCGACGCATTATTATTATTGATGATAGTGAAACCTCATGTAATGTGATTGAATCTTACCTTCAACGGTGGGATGTATTGACCTTTAAAGCGCATAACTTTATTGATGCCCTGGCAATTATCCACCATCAAAACAATATTGGCCAAGCGATAGATCTTGCACTCATTGATTATGTTATGCCTAATATCAATGGCATAGAGGTGTCACAACGCCTGCGTGCAGATACTGAAGTCCCTGACAGTTTGTCTATTATCATCATGTCTAATACCGCCTCAGGCATTAGTCCCATCGACACTAAAAACTCTGGCATCAAGCAAGTGTTAGATAAACCCGTACTGGCTCACACATTGAGACTGGTACTGCTTGAAGAGTTTTATTTTTTGAAATCTTTGCAAGCATTTAAGCCCACTGAAGATCATTCTAATAAAATTAATAAAAAATTATTATTTGTTGAAGACAATCCCGTCAGTGCAAAAATAATTTCTAGCATGCTTGATCGCCTTCAGATTAATTATGACCATGCATCGACCAGTCAAGAAGCGCTTAAAAAAGCGACGACAAATGATTATGATATTATCCTAATGGACTGTGAACTACCTGACGAATCAGGGTTTTCAGCGACAAGAAAGATAAGAGCCTTTGAGCAATCACGAACGCCAAAGCGATCACCTATCACTATTGTTGCGCTTACGGCGCATGATGACGAAAAAAATAAGCAAGAAAGTGTTGATGCAGGTATGGATGACTATCTTTCTAAGCCGATTAGCTTAATTCAACTTCAGTCATTAATGAATAAAATCGGCGATTAGCAATTGAGGAGAATATATTCCCCCTTAATAGCGAATAATCTGCCACCGCTTAAGCTTCTCCTCAAAGCTCATTGCTGCATAAGCTGGGCTGGTTGAAGGTAATCTCGTCATTGGCAGGCTTCGCCCCTGACCGTCTAACGCAGGAATCACATACCGCTTATATAACACTTCTGCCTTGGCGCCATTAAAATAGATATGCTGAATAGATTTATGATTTATAAAAAATGTCGAGAAATCATTTTTTATGATCGATGATTCAACAATATCAGAATCCAAGCTGCTCTCCCGCGTACAGCTTTGCAAAACATCCCACAATGCAACATTTGCTTCTTTTAAAAATGCTAATTTTTTTTGATAAGAATTATCATCAGCGATTAAACTGTCGCCAACATCAAACAAGGTATAGAAAATTCGCCAAAATGAATTTCTTGGGTGTGCATAATATTGGTCTTCTTGCAGCGATCGTTTACCGGGCATACTCCCTAAAATCAAAATAGTTGCACCCGGATTTATAACCGGCTGAAAACCATTAATGGTTTGCATCGATAATATCTTTTAATGTTTTTTTGCCAAACCGCTCATCAATTATATTTCGAAGGTCACTTAACAAATGCACAACGGCTTGCTCACCTTTAATCTCACTATCTGCTTTATGCAAGCCAACCCTATTCACACCTTGCTCTCTTAATTGCCTGAGTACCTTACTGACTATTATTTTATCTACAGGTTGCGCAGGGTAAATTTTCGTCGATGACTCACCCGTTCGAACAATATAATTAAGTACCTCAAGAAAATCTAACATATCATCAACCAGATGAGGCGCAACGCCTAACTGTTTTGCTATGGCTTCAGCCTCCCATGCGGGTAGATTTTTCTGATAATGAAGTCCAATAAGATACAACAAACTCAACGCCAAACTTTCAGAGTCCTCACCATTAAGATAAACGTTATCTCGACGAATAAGAATATATTGTGGATTTTGATAATAAAAAGAGACGCTAGCGCCAACCAATAATACTAACCACCCCATATACATCCATACCATTAAAATAATGATTGATGCAAAGGCAGAATAAATAGCAATGCTACTGGCTGAATTAGCGACGAATGTTGAAATCCCCCAGCCCATTAATTTCCAAATAACAGCGGTGACTAAACCGCCAACGAAAGCGGGTAACAACCTCACACGAGTGTTTGGCAAAAACATATAAATAAAAGCAAAACCCCAAGACATAATTAAATAAGGAATTAATGTACTTATAAAACTCACGAAATCCGAGCCTGCTGGCAATGATTCAATATAGCTAACCACAACCCCTGTATTGGCTGAGGTAGTAATGGCTGCCGATAAAAAAATCATTAATGGCGCAACAAAAATAACACTTAAATAATCGCGAAAGCGTTGCGACATATTTCTATCACGTTTAATTTGCCAGGTATAATTAAATGATTTTTCGATTTTATGCATCATCGATATAACGCTATAAATTAATAATGCAAAACCAACCGCACCGAGCACACCGACTTTTATATTATCGATAAAACCCATGACATTACTGACGATATCAAATCGTTTATCACCCAAAGAAATTAATCCTTCGAGCAGTGCTGGCTCCACCTCATTATGTAAGCCGAATCCTTTTAAGACAGAAAAGCTCAGAGCTAGAAAAGGGACAATTGCAATGACTGTTGTATAAACTAAACTCATTGCTCTTAGGCTTAACTGACCATCGCGCAAATCGCGTATCACCGCATACAGAATTTGTAATGACTTTATCATAACGCGCTGCCATAAAACCGCTTTTACTAAGTCAGTATCCCAAAGCCATTCGTGAATTTTTTGACTTTTACCTTTAATAAAATTCAACTCAATCATGTTTAACCTTTTAATTACTCTTATTAACAATTCTTATTTATTAATTGCTTGCCCAAAGGTTGCGCCATCTTCAATTAAATATTTCAGCTCTGCTGGTGTCGATTCACGACCCAGTAAATCATTGCGATGCGGAAACCGGCCGAAGTCATCAATTATTTTATAGTGTAAAACCGCATATTCAACATAAGCATTAAACCTCTGCTGATATTTTCCCTGATGCCTCTTATCCACATTATGCGCCAAGCGTTCAAATAACTGTACACATTGTTTCTGGTCTGACATTAACTCAGAGTGCTCTAGAGGTAAATAATAAAAAACTCTCTCGCTACTTGTTAGCTGCAAGTCGAACCCGCGATCTATCCCTTGCAGGCAAATCGCTTTCGCCTTCTCATCATAAGCATAGGCCCTGTCAGTACCCCTATATATATTGCGGGTAAACTGATCGAGCAACACCAGAAGCGCCAAGCTACCTTTCGCTGTCTCAGCCCAATTAGCTAAATCCTGCTGATAAGCGCTAGTCACTAAAGCCGAAAACTGACGCTTAATCTCCTGATCTACCCCATGATCAGTACCAAACCAAAAATCATCCCGCGTCTCTATAACATCAATTTTCTCACTGCCGAACCAAAATCTAATGATCTTATCAATATCTTCATTCATGACACTAGCCTCCCCTTTTTCTCATTTACTCTTTTTACCTGTATCTGTGACAACTCATAAAGTTCATCGTCAGTAATCGTCCGAAGATTTTCATCGGTTTTCTCATTGCATCTGCTAATATGCATGCTAGTACTACTTAATACCGATATCGAAAATATTTAGCCCTAATAGAGATCTAATTCAGTGTCAGATACCCTCAAGCCAAATGCCCGTTTTGATAATGCTTTCGACGCCAATCTCGCGCTGATTTCACAAGATGACACTCGCCCACTTTTACGTCGCATTCAGCGCGGCATTGAGAAAGAAGGCCTGCGCACCAATCAACAAGGACATCTATCACTGACGCCTCATCCATCTGCCTTAGGGTCAGCGTTAACCAACACCTGGCTAACCACTGATTTTAGTGAATCGCTTTTAGAGTTTATTACCCCAGTGTTTGAATCAGTCGACGAAACACTCGACTATTTAAATGATATCCATGCGCTTGCTTATCAGCAACTTGGTGATGAAATTATTTGGGGGGCTAGCATGCCGTGCCTACTTCCGGCCGACAATGACATTCCCCTTGCCCAATATGGCAGCTCCAATATCGCTACTATGAAAACCGTTTATCGCAATGGTCTCGGCCTGCGTTACGGAAGAGCGATGCAAACTGTTGCGGGCATCCATTATAATTTTTCTTTACCTGAAGCTTTTTGGCAACGTACATTCCAACAAGCTAAATGCCAAGGCACAACACAGCATAGTCACCTTCAACACTATATTGATGAACGATATTTTGATTTAATTCGAAATTTTCGTCGTAATTATTGGCTTCTTATTTATTTATTCGGTGCCGCCCCCTGCGTGGATAAATCATTTGTTCAAGATCGAGAAAACACTTTAGACTCACTCAATGAGCATGATCTTTACCAGCCAATGGCTACTTCATTACGCATGGGTGATTTAGGTTACCAAAGCTCAGCACAGCAGTCGTTATTCGTTTGCTACAACACGCTCGATAATTATATTGACACGCTGAGCTGCGCTCTACAGACACCCTATGCTAACTATGAAGATATTGGTGTTAAAAACGAAACCGGCTACCAGCAGCTCTCATCATCTTTACTGCAAATCGAAAATGAATTCTATTCTGCCATACGACCTAAACGCGTTGCGCAAAGTGGTGAAACACCATTAAAAGCGTTAAAAGAACGTGGCATAGAATATATTGAAGTGCGCTGCTTAGATATTAACCCCTTTCTTGCCACAGGTATTGATGCTGAAACAATTGAATTTTTAGATGCGTTTTTATTACATTGTTTGCTTGATGATAGTCCGCAGTGTGACCAAGAAGAGTTTCACTTAATCAGTCAAAATCAAGCACGTATTGTTCATCATGGTCGTGACCCTAATGTGCATGTTTTTTGCGGTAAAAATGAAGTTCCCATGCGTGATTGTGCCAACAACATCCTTAATAGTATTGAGAAAATTAGTGCGCAGCTTGATGCAGCTCACCAAACAAATCGCTATTCACAGAGTATTGCCGTTCAACGAGAAAAAGTGGCAGACGCATCTTTAACACCTGCAGCTAAAGTTCTGGCTTCTATGAAAGAAAACAATGAATCACATATCGACTTTAGCTTACGCATGTCGCAGAGTCATGCTGTGCAACATAAATCGCATGATGTTGAAGCACAACAGCAACAAAATTTATTGACGATTGCAGAGCAATCAGTGACTAGCCAAAAAGAGATAGAACAGCAAGACAGTATTCACTTTGATGAGTTTCTTGCTCATTATTTTGAGCAGTAGTTTTTGACGGCGAAAATTTTTTAATTGTCTAGACTGCGAATTATTAAATTCGCAGTCTATTTTATTTTACTCACTAGCGATAAACGACAAAACTGGTAAAAAGAATATCCTCTAGCAGGCTATCCTTTTGCTCTTTAAGCAGAATAGACTTTACGGCTTCAAAAGTTTCTTTACGCAAGGCTTCTTTCCCGTCAGCGGTATCCAGCGTCTCATTTGTTTGAGTCGCAAACAAATTTAAGATCGCATCTTTTATATAAGGCATATGATGCTTCACCTGCTGCTCTCCCTCAACACCACTCACCCTTAGCGACACGTCCACGCTCATGTACCGCAATCGGCCAGGGCCGCCATAGTTGGTTACCAAGGCTGGCTCAATAGCCACATAGATTGATTTCGTTAACATCGAACTGTCATCATCGGCCAACACTCCCAATGGACTGACTAGCACAACCAATAGTACAACGAAAACCCACTGCTTATACTGACTTAAACCTCTACTCACTATTGAATTACTCCTGTTACCCCATTAGTCATACTTTTTTGTCTTTTATACAATATACTTAAACCTTGTTGTCATAAAACAGTTCATATAAATACTAACGTCTATTTTAATAATAGTTGATGTCATACGTGAATCAGCCTGAAGACTGATCACTTAGGAGAAAACAATGTTAAATTTTAAATTACCCTTAACCCCGCAACATTTTCGTCTGGGTATTTTTATTGGCGTTATCTGTCTCTTAGGGTTTGGCTACTATCTCGAATACATCGAGGGCTTAGAGCCCTGCCCATTATGTATTACTCAACGCTTCTTCTTATTCATTTCAGGGTGCCTTGGATTGCTGGCCCTACTGCATAACCCTGCCAGAGTCGGTACAAAAATCTATACCACTATAGGTTCGTTAATGGCTATAGCCGGCGCCGGCTTCGCTTCAAGACAGCTTTATTTACAAAGCTTGCCTGCCGATCAAGCACCCGCCTGTGGACCCAGTATTGATTTTATTTTTCAAACCTTTCCTTTAGCCGATGCTCTTAGCATATTACTTCGCGGTGACGGTAACTGTGCAGAAGTCGCTTGGCGATTTCTTGGTCTCAGCATTCCAGGATGGACGGTTATTACATTTATCTGCCTTGCTGTCGCTTGGTTGCTTCAGCTGCGCAACGTTCACACCCATAACTGATCAAAAATCACCCTAAAGTCTGCAAATTAGTTAGCGCTCACTATCAATCACCCCATTTAGCGGAATTTATATAGCGCTCACCCCTTATACAAAAAACTCATTTTCTCAAATAAAATCAATTACTTATAGTCACCTCCTAAAATTATTGTTAATTGTTGGTGTACTGATTTCTTGAGAAAGCTCAATTCCTTTTCTAAGCTCAATAGTAACTTTCACGAAAGCTATGTGAATTCAATCACCCTGTGGTGACTGATTCAAAGTGAACACGAAAGCTTTAATCTCTTTTTTTGTAGTATGGATTAAAGCCAGTAGGCCATATGGATGGCTGTGTTTTTAAACGGCAGGAGCCGGACAATCAAGTGACTAACAAAACATCGTTATCGCTATATGACTTAAACAATGCGTTTATTCAACGCCATCAGTTACGCACTGATGATGGGGCTAAAAAAGGAAACATGAGATGTTAGATAATTGTAAATCGATCAAAGAACGCTGGGGCGGCGTCAGCAAAATTCTTGATGGCTGGATGCAGCAACGACAAGAATTAATCGTTGAGTTTTGCACCATTAGCGGTGTTCACGACTCTTCATCTATCTACGCAAAAGATACTGCTGCAGGCTTGCGTCACTTTTGTGAACTGATGGTTGACTATATCTCGGCCGGTCATTTCGAAGTGTACGATCACTTAATTCAAGAAGCAGAAGAATTCAATGATGGTAAAGGTCTAGACGTAGCGCGTCGCCTCTATCCTCAGGTCAGTAAAACTACTGAAGTTGCCTTGGCATTTAACGATAGTTTCGATGCGACATTTTCTGACGGTGTCATCAATCCACAGTTAGCGCGTGAATTATCATTGCTAGGCGAAACCTTAGTGTCACGCTTTGACCTTGAAGATCAGTTAGTTGAAAGCTTGCACTATTCGCACAGCGAATTAGTTGCCAGCGCTTAATCTCTACCTATCTCACTTGTTACAAGTTTATGGACTAGTACCGACTGCTATCCCTCAGGGCAGCGGTACTAGCCCCATATACTTACTTCATCTTGTTTCATCTTATTTCACCTTTTTTCATCTTATTTCATCCTCGCTATCTCTCAGCATTGATCACTGATTTTGTTTTAAATATTCTCAGGATACTCAATCAATAATCGCTGTACGACAATTCTTAACTCTTTTTTATACATAAGTGATTACTAGCATCCTTTACATATAAGATAGCTTGGCGTTAACCGGGTTTGGATTTAATATAACAACTAAGACACAGCATCGCTTTGATCTAACACAACGTTCTATTGAGTGTGGTTTATGAATTATCTCAAGCATATTTCACGGCTTTCTCTAAAGCTATTGAGCTTACCGCTATTACTCATAGCGTGCTCTGGCGGTACAGCGCCCGAATCCAGTTTTGAGTATGCCGTGCAAGGTTTGTATTCAGCTGAATTAAGTGACAATGGATCACTAGCTTTTGTCGGTTCTATTAATCATGGCGGCAGCCTATGGCGAGCCAGTGACAACGCTCGACGCTTCAATTGGAACCACCGACAAGGACAATTCACTGAAATCACCAATGCGGCTTTCTCTCCTGATCTCAATTACGCCATTACCGCTACGCCGCAAACCATGGTGTTATGGAATATTAAAAACGGCGCTAGCATGGCTTACTGGACCGCCCCCAGTGAAATTCTCGATATCCGTTTACTACCCGATGCACAGCTCGCATTGCTAGGACTTGCTGATCACACAGCCGCCTTATTTGATGTCCGTAATGGCGGCGTAAAACAAGTCTTTTATCATCAGGCCAGAGTCACTTCGGTTGATTTTAATAGCCGCCAACATTTAGTGTTAAGCGGCTCTGATGACTACAGTGCTAAATTATGGCATTTACAAACGGGTGATGTTTTATATGAATGGCCGCATAAAGCCGAAGTGCAATTAGTTAAATTATCGCCCAATGGCAAGCTGGCATTTACCATGTCAAAATATGATAAAGCGGCACTCTGGGATACCACAACAGGCGAATCAAAAGGCGAGATACCGTTAGCGACTTCAGCACTCTCACGCGGCTTATCATTTACGGCAGTCGCTTTTTCAAATAACGGTGATTACTTACTGACGGGGACATCGCATCGAACAGTACAATTATGGGATACCAATACATTAACCGAAGTTAAACAATGGATAATGCCCAAGCGCGATGCCGTCGCACCGACCAGCGCATCAGTACTCGCTCTAGCGTTTAATGGCGGCGGTTCAGCTAACGCAGGGTATCGCGTAATAACTTCTGATGGCTTTATTCATCAACTTAAATAGATAGCTGTTTTAACTTACATATCGATTCAAACATGGCGATTCAAATTGCCAGCCAAAAAAAAGCCGGGATGATAAAAATCATTCCGGCTTTTTTATTTTCTATAGTTCTATGTTTAAAACTATATGTCTATCTCAAACAACTATCTCTAACAACTATCTCAAACA